>Ga0247727_10016595_pt1 | contig 11856 bp, 10 predicted proteins | sample WisWelCaveWW1625_FD_202498 | JGI IMG/M metagenome (GOLD analysis project Ga0247727, IMG submission 202498) | Biofilm microbial communities from Wishing Well Cave, Virginia, United States - WW16-25 | ecosystem: Environmental > Aquatic > Deep subsurface > Groundwater > Cave microbial mat | place...
AAAGGTATAAATAAAGTATTTAATATTTTTTGGAAATAAAAACAAGCCATCAAGGGGATTCTTGCTCCTCGATGAGGAGGCCTCTTGAAATGCGAGGTATATTGCAACGAGCCCTAAAACGCCTCTGGCCACTGGTGTATAGTAATAAATAGTAACAGATGCAATCTTAAAACCAAGCATACCAATGGTTATTAATAGAGCAATTACAACATATCTTATTAGTTGAATACTTGTTTTCATAGTAACAATTCCTTGATGTAATGCCTTTTGTGCCTTAAGGGTATTGTCCCATATTAACATCCCCGGTAACCGGATCGATGCAGTGACCTGACGGGTCAATATATCTCAAAGGATTCCCCAATGCATAACTGTAGCGATTGAACGCCTGCGGATTTGCAGGACTTGGCACGATGGTATCCGCGCTCAAGAATTGTCCCAACTTGGGCGAGTAGAATCTCGCGTTGAAATGATAAATGCCCAAGCCAGTTATTTCTCGTTGACCAGTGAATAAGCGGTCAGTAAAGATTGTACCCGTGGTGACACGAGTTTCACCAAACGGGTAATAACGATTTTCGCCGAGGATAGTTCCGCTGACATCGGTCACGACGCTGGCAGAACCGAGGTGATCTTTCAAGATGTAATACAGCGTGCTGTTAATTCTCATTGCGCTCATTATATGGGAAGCGAGAATGGGATGCAAGAAACATTGCGGTATGATTAACTTATCAAGGAGCCAGCAATGAAACGAATCGGAATCCTCACAGGCGGCGGAGATGCGCCTGGGCTAAATGCAGTCATCCGCGCGGCAGTAAAAACGGCGATCTACGAATACAGGTGTGAAGTCATTGGCATTCGCGATGGCTATGATGGGTTCATAAACGAAAAGGGGATCATCCCGCTCGGCATCGAAGATGTGCGCGGAATCCTGCCGCGCGGCGGAACGATCCTCGGCGCGGCGAATCGGGGCAACCCCTACGCGCGTAAAATAATCCGCGATGGGAAGGAGATAACCATTGATGTGTCGGATGAAATCATCAAAGGAATAAAACGCCTGGAATTGGATGGTCTGCTCGTCCTTGGCGGTGATGGGACGTTGCGAAGCGCCCATGAGCTATATAAAAAAGGCGCGCCTGTGATCGGCGTCCCAAAAACGATTGACAATGACATTGGTGGCACGGAAGTGACCTTCGGGTTTGATACTGCGGTCAGCATTGCCACCGAAGCGATCGACCGGCTGCATACAACTGCGGAGGCGCATCATCGCGTTATGGTGCTCGAACTGATGGGGCGTGATGCAGGTTTCATTGCTCTCCATGCAGGCGTGGCAGGCGGCGCGGATGTCATCCTGATTCCCGAAATCCCATTCAAATTTGAATCCGTTGTGACGGAGGTCCGCCAGCGGGTGGAGCGCGGATATTTGTTCAGCATCCTGGTTGTCTCAGAAGGAGCCAAACCACTTGGCGGAAGCCAATCATTCTCGCGCGGAGGGGATGAAATATATACCCCGCGTCTCGGCGGGATCGGGCATGCAGTCGGGGAGTATGTCGATCGGCATGGATACGAAACGCGGGTGACCGTGCTCGGTCATCTCCAGCGCGGCGGAACGCCAACTTCTTTTGACCGCTGGCTGGCAACCCGCTACGGCGCGGCCGCAGTCCGTTTGGCGGCAGAGGGGAAATTTGATCGCATGGTTGCATTGCGTGAGGGAAAAGTGCAGGACGTCTCTTTGGAGGAAGCCATCGCAATTCCCAAGCGCGTCGATCTCAATGATGACGCCGTCATCACCGCGCGTGGCATGGGTATTGCTTTTGGGGATGAATGACCCCTCCCGCCGCTATGCAGCACCTTCCCCAAATCCGAAGGATTTGGGGAAGGTAGGGTGGGGCAAAACCAGGATGCCGCCCAATTGGGCGGCATCCGTGGCGCGCTGTGGCTTCCTTCTTAATTGAGGAGGGATGCCACAGCGCTGGGTTTGTTACTACTATCCATGTTAGACATCACCTCCTCCTTTCTATAGGATGGCGGTTCAATTGTTTGCCCCCCGAATGATGCTCGAAGTATGTCACATTTCGATTTGAATGTCAATGGGCGGGGGTTAATTCTTATCGATTTGTAATCCACATGTATACTCAACCTGTGAAAAATTGATACCTTTTGAGAGTCTCCGCAAGTCTCTCGCGGCTATGCTTGGGGAAATTTTTATGGAGATTTGTATGAAAATCAATCCAAATCGCTTTTGGGCAATCGTCATCTTGCTCGGCTGGGCGTTTGACTCTCTCTTTTGGAAAAAGCCCGGCGGCATCAACTTTGCCGTCTACATGACTCTTTGTCTTGCTACTGGGATTCTGCTTCTTCGTGCGGACGGGCTTCGCCTCCCGCGCCGCTCGGGCCTGCTTCTGCTTCCGATCTCTTTTCTCGCCATTATGACCTTTCTCCGCCTCGAGCCGATGACCGTTTTCCTTTCGGCGGCGATGACCCTCTTCCTCATGGGAGTCTTTGCCATCACATATCTCGATGGTCGTTGGATGCGCTATGCCCTGCTGGATTACGTCTTCGGATATTTCCGCCTGTTCGGGAGCATGATCGCGCGCCCGCTGGGATTCGCGGCGGAGGCGCGGAATCAGCCACCCCTGGGTGAGAAGCGCAGCGCGCATGTCTGGCCCATCCTGCGCGGCATCGTCATCGCATTGCCTGTCATTGCCATCTTCGCGTCCCTGCTTTCGTCAGCAGACCCTATCTTCGCAAAGCGGTTCGAACAATTTATTGAGCTGTTCAATATTGATAATCTGCCCGAATACATTTTTCGACTTGTATATATTCTGATCTTTGCATACGCGCTCGCAGGGGCGTTCCTTCATGCCGCGCAAAGCGCTGATGAAAAAATATCTGAAGATAAACCGCTTGTTTCACCCTTCCTGGGTTTTACAGAATCGACGATCGTCCTTGGCAGTGTGGTAATTTTGTTTATGGCATTTGTAGCGATACAATTTCAATATTTCTTCGGCGGGCAGGCGAACATCCATATCGAAGGCTATACATTTTCTGAGTATGCGCGCAAAGGCTTTGGCGAACTCGTGGCGGTCGCCTTCTTCAGTTTGCTTTTGCTCCTTGGTCTTGGCGCGATCACCCGCCGCGAGACCGAATCACAGCGACGGGCGTTTTCGGGCATTGGTGTTGGCTTGGTGGGCTTGGTGATTGTGATGCTTGTTTCCGCGTTCCAGCGTCTCGTGTTGTATGAAGAGGCGTATGGCTTCTCGCGTTTGCGGACCTACACACATGTCTTTATGATCTGGCTTGCGCTCCTGCTCGTCGTGGTTGTCGCGCTTGAGATGTTTCGCCGTGAACGCGCAGTGGGTCTTGCAATGGTATCGGCTTCGCTTGGATTTGTGATCTCGCTCGGCTTGTTGAATGTGGATGCATTTATCGTCAAACAAAATGTTCAACGTGAGATCCGCAGTGTGACCGACAAGACATTTTCGCAGGGACGCGTTGATTTGGACGCGCAATATTTTTTGGATTTATCCGATGATGCAGTTCCCGCTTTGGTTGAGGCGTTCCAGAACAAATCCCTGCCCGATGCCGTCAACGAAAAAGTGGGAGCGGCGCTGGTTTGCAAACGGTATGACCGCGAACTCAATAAACGAGTGATCCCCTGGCAATCTTTTCACTTCTCGCGCTTTTATGCCGACCGTGCCTTTGCTCAAGTGAAGGAGGAACTGGATTCGTACAAAATTACCAATACCGACTGGCCCGTGACGGTCGAAACGCCGGGCAGGGAGGAGTTCTCCTGCTGGCAGTATTATTACGATTAATTCGCCTTAGGCAATGTCATTCTGAGCGACACTGCGCCGCACTGCATTTGTTGCAGTGCAGGTGAGCGAAGAATCTCTACGATTGTTTCGGAGACCCTTCGCTGTCGCTCAGGGTGACGTAACTAGAAGATGTTAAAGTGCGTAAGGTCATTGATTAAATAAAAAAAAACACAACCGTTTCAACAAACTGGGCTGTATCGATTCAGGCCCATTCAAACAGTTTCAGTGGAAAGATTTGACAGCCTTTGTAGCATCAACGCGTAGGACACCAGCAATATCATCATGATCCACGGAACGTAAATGAGCGGGTCGGTAAGCACGTATGCGCCGTTGTAAAGAATGTTATCGCCAAAAGCAATGTAACTAGCCAACCGCCAGATATCCAATAGCGCGTAGGGAGCGAATAAAACCCACAATAAAATTCTTATCCCGTTTTGGTTGGTAGTTGCGAGCAGATAAGCGAAGATGACCAAACTGAGCGATAACTCCCAGACCATATCCAGCCAGATAAATGCTCCGAGATAGAGCGCAAAGGTCAGTGCCAGCGCGGTCTCCGGGATTTCATAGCCTGACTTTCCGCTTGGGTGCCTCAGAAATTTTAAGCCGACCCATCCCAAAGGCACGAGCAATATCAGCTTGATGATCATCGCCAGGCGCATGTTCGCGGCAGATACACCGAGGAAATATAAAACAATTTGCATGATAGAGTGGTTATAGCCAAGAAAAGGTTTATCGGATCCCCACCAGGGATAATCACGCGAGATGCGGGCGAGGAATCCGAAATAATCCTGATATTGGCGAATTCCGTATTCAAAACCGCCTATCGCAATTGTGATTCCTGCCACGACGAGATAAGCGATCAGCGCGCCAAGCGTCAGTTTGAAAAAGAAGCGATACTGTCCAAGCAGTAATGGCAGCGCGAGCGCGAAAGCCCAGTGCGGCTTGATCGGCAGGATCACGGCTCCCAGCCAGAAGACAGCCCATCCCAGTTTTTCCCTCAAAATGGCGTTGATCAGCAAGGTCGCGCACAGGGCAATAAGAATATATGTGTTCATGTAAGCCAGGTCATCCCAAAAGACCGAGAACACAAGATAAAGCGGCAAAAGGCGCGCCCATAGTTTGGAAATATTCGTTAAATTATTTTGCTCGAATATCCGTCCCCACCACACGTATAACAAAACATACGCCGCGATGTGGATGACCAGCATCAGCGGTAAAAGGATTTGCAAAGGCAGAAGCAGAATGGGTGAGAAAAAAAACGCAAAGGCGGGCGAATAAAGATAATGCGCCTCCACGTGTTCCAGTGAGCCTTTTAAGTACAGGTCTTCACGCGCCTGAAAATGCCGCGCTGAAGCAATATAGGATTGCTGTAGGTCTGCTGACACTTGCACGCCCTCCGCAATTGCCTCTGGCCGCATCGCGTCAGCGAAAAGATAAACCTGGATTGTTAGGCGCAATACCGCATAAACAATTGCCGCGATAAGCAGGATGCGATACCCTTTCGAATCAGACCAGCGCCCTTTGATGGCTTCCAATTCTTTACGCGCCCTTTGGCTTTAGGCGGTTGGTCAGATCGCGCAACTGAACGAACGAAATTGGTTTGATGAGAACAAAGTCAACCTGATCACCGTAGGTATCGCCCATGCGCGCGTCGGCAGTAGTGATGATGACCATTGTTTTTGAAAGGCGCTCATCTTTTTTGATGATATTTGTCAGCAAGTCTGCGCCTGAGACATGCGGCAGGTGCATGTCCAGCAGGATCAAAAAAGGCGCCCTTCCGTTTTTCAATCTCTCCTGCGCGATTTTGCCGTCCGCAACATGTTCAACTTCATATCCAATTCCTCGCAAAGCCTCCGCGAAAATATTCGCAAGGTCTTCATCGTCTTCGATGATTAAAGCCAATTCACTCATGATATTCTCCAATTCGTATTTGCTGCCTCAACAATAACCAGCGGCAATGTGATGATGAACGTTGTCCCTTCCTCCAACTTGCTTTGCACTTTCATCTCCCCGTTCATCAGGTTGACCAGTTGCTTGACGATGGATAAGCCCAACCCAAACCCTCCATGCACGCGGGTGGCTGACCCTTCCACCTGACGGAAGGTATCGAAAATAAACGGAATTTCAGACTCGGGGATCCCGTGCCCCGTATCTGATACTTCGATACCCCATTTGTTTTGATGGGGATAAAACAACCTGACACGCACCGAACCGCGATCTGTGAATTTAATCGAATTGTTGACGAGGTTGACAAGGATCTGCTGAAGACGCGCTGCATCGCCGTTGAATGTTTCGGGGAGACTGTCGTCAATTTCGCTGGTCAACCTGAGGCCTTTGTCTGATGCGGTTTTATCCATCACACCATGCAGGCTTTCAAGCAATTCGGCAGGTTTGACGGGAGCCATCTGAATGGTCAGTTTACCGGCTTCCATTTGGGCCTGGTCGAGCAGGTCGTTGATCAAACCGAGCAGACGTTGTGTATTCTTCATGATGCGGTCCGACATGTTAATTTGCTTTTCGTTTATCGGCCCGTAGACGGCCTCCTTGAGCATTTCCGCGTAACCGAGAATGGCATTCAACGGTGTGCGTAATTCGTGGGATACGATGGCAACGAACGTGCTTTTGAGCTTTTCGACTTCTGCTTCGCGCGTAAAATCACGGAATACCGTTACCGTGCCTATGTTGTCGTTTCTACTGTAGACCTGCGCCGCGCTTACCGATAGCGTCTTTCCTCCCCACTCGACGCGAAACCCAATGGGTTGAGTATCGTGTTCCATCATGGCGTAGAGCAAACCACGGCTTTTTGTGGCAAGTTTTGGATGCTCGATGAGTTCGCTAAAGTTTTTATCAATGATCAGTTCGAGCGGAATATCGAGAATTCCCCTGACTGCGGGATTTGCAAGAATGGCATTCCAATTCCGGTCGAAGACGATCACGCCGTCGGCAATGGAATTCAGGATGGCGCGGTTACGCCCGGCTTCGATGCGTTCGCGGTCGAGGGATTCCGCCAGGGCTTGTGTGCGTTCGGCGACAACCCGGTCCAAATCTGTGTTGATGGCGCGCAGCTCTTTAAGCGCGGCTTCCAGGCTTCGGGCTGAGAGCCATGAGACCAGGGCAAGTATGAAGAAGCCTGTCATAACGAATATGTTCGCAGTAACGCCAATTGATGTGGCGAGCCATGCAATGATCGCGCTGCTGATCGCCGCAAATAAAAAACTGGCTTGCGGAGCAAGGATCAAACTTGCAATGGCAATCGGGAGGGTAAAGAGAAATAGTGAACGGCCATTGACCACCTCTTCTGCCGAATCCGTGAAGACGAAGATGATCGTCAGCAGGAGCAGAAACAGCAGCGCTGCCCATCGTCCTGATAATCGTCGGTTCACCTGGTAAATGCCGAATATGCCCAGGGTGAATACCGTGATGCCTCCGAGGAGTATCTGCGTGTCGGATTGGCTGGTATCCGGGTTGAGGATGCTACTGATAATGATTGCGACCAAGCCGATCATTGCCGCAATGAGTGTGCCCAACAACAGGATGTTGAGCAAACGGCGGCGGCGCGCATCATCTGGGTCGGTTGCGGGAACAGTAAGAAAGGCATTTAAGTATTTCATGAATCGCTATTCCACCAAAGCCAGCGCGCTGATCACCGCGGACCGAATGACAAGATGCGGGCTATAAAGGCATTTGCCGATCCATAAGGGCGGATAGGGCTGATCCATATGTTCTTTCAGCCAACGCGCTCCATTTTTCAAGCTGGTTTTGGGTATTCGGGCAACCTTTTCGTTCCAAACCCACAAAGCCTGGATCGCATAGGCAGTCTCTTCTGCAGTGGAGATATATGTTCCCCATGAGCCGTTTTTGTTCTGCGAGCTAAGTATCCATTGCACCGATTCCTCCACCACTTCATTTGCCAACCCTGCGCAGGCGATGATCGCATGTGAGGTGGCATAGTAAAGTGAAGAGTGCCACTTATCCTGCCAGAAGGGATGATGCTCTTTCGCTTTACGCAGGAAGTTAATGATTTTGCCTACAGAAGAATTCTTTTCGTTCAAGCCAGCCTGTGCGAGCGCGCCGAGCACATGGATGTTTGCGCTAATGGATGGATTCGCCTCAAGGTCAAAACAGCGGAAGTGGTCTTTCTCTTCGTAGATGAGCACGCTTGCCAGGTCTTTTTCGATGCCAAATCGTAACAAAGTATCATAAACCAGCCCGGTATCGTCGCTGTCTTTTACGGAATATCCCGCCGCGAAACCGACGCCGCGTTTGGGCTGCCATGCCTTCGAAAGGAATTCAAGGTGGGGTTTAAGTTTTCCGTTCTTCTTTAGATCGGGGATGAAGCTAAGGTTCCATAATGTCCATGCGATTTCGAATATATCAAAGGGGGCAACGTTCGGCATTCCGCCATCGGGTTTGATAACGCTCCGCAAATACTTCAATGAGGCCTCGTCTCCCCTTTTGATATAAGTTGCAAAGTAGGCGGTCGCTGAAGGGCTTACTCCGACTGAACCATTGCTCTCCTGGAGATTCTTGACATCCAGCATATGCTTTCCATCGGTGCCAGCCATCTCGGCGGAAAACGCGATGGTCACATGCCTGTTGATCATATTATCCTTGAGATAGGATAGCTTCAGTGCGCGTTGTTTGGATAGACGCCCTAATATCCGATTCCCCTGGTGTTTGATGATGCCCAACTTTTCAGCCTCAGCCGCCAGTGTGGGAGCGATCATTTCAAAGCCGACAGTTGCTCCGTTCGAATCGGCCAGCAGCCCGCCTGTCGCTCCGCTAACGATTCGTTCCAGGGCGAGTTTACCCTTTTCGATCTGTGCCCGGTCATGCCCGCGATGACCGCGATAGGTGAGGGCGATCATGGCGGCAAGTGTGCAAATCACGCGGTCATGATAATACATCGGTGCGGGCGCGCCCCATGAACCATCCGGCAGTTGATTTTCCACAAGCCATGCCAAAGCATGACTGCCCAGGTTCCAATCCACTTCGCCGAGGCGCGCGGCCCAGGCGGTATCGTAGGCGGTGCTTGCCATGTGCCCAGGACCGATTTCATCAATGAGTTTCGCGATCAGGTCCGTCATGTTTCGTTCCATGTTTCTGGAAGCCACAGGTCGAACTTGAGTTTTCCAACCCCGAACGCGTAGTTTTTATTTGCCCGGTAGTAATCCCGTAACCAGTTGAGTTCGTCGTACGCTAATTTTGCGTAATCAGGTTCGGGCGTGCGGCGCGCGTAAATATGATCGTAAAGGATGGCGCGTAGTTGCTGCATCGTCATGTAGGGTGATGGACTTAAAGAGAAATACAGGTCTTCCGCGCCTGTTGATAACAGAGGCATATCGAATACGCTGAATTTATCGAAGCCTATGAACATGCTTACGGGCGGCATATCCTCCCCGTAATATTTTCGCACAAGAGTTTGTTTATCCGGCACGGCTCCTTGCGCAAGGTAATGCTCCACTGAAAGGCGTGAGATGGTTTCGGTGACTTCATCGGCAAAGACGCCGAAGAATAACCGGAAACCCGAGTTTTGCTTTGTAGCTTCTGTTACTTCATATATTGATTTCAGGGCATATTCGTAGGGCGTGCCTGTCAGCACATCGCGATAGTCGCCATAAAAGCGGACTTTTACGTTGTAACCATCAAAGAACTCGCGGTAATTTTTGTCCGTGGCTGTGCGTACCAACCCGTCTATGCCGACGCGTTTTGTGTATTCATCGCCGCGTTGCATGAGTTCACGTCCGAAGACCGGGGCAAGGATCGTATCAATGCCGTGATCGAAAAGCATGGCGCATAATTCAACATGATTCCGGATCGAAACTTCCATATAGGCTTCAAAGAAATTATCGCCGATCTTATCGCCGTGTTCGAGCATGAACCAGCGCCGAGTCCCATTGACGGGGAAAACGCATACTTTCTGCCCGGTGGCGCGGACGAGCGCGGCTACTTCCTCGGTGGGGAGTTCCAGGAAACGCTCAAAGGGAATCATCGGCTTCCCCAAACGCGCGGCAGGAATCGGGGAGTCCGATGCGCATATTCCGCATAGCCTGGCAGGGTGCGCGTGAGCAGGTCTTCCTCCTGATGCGCGGCGCGCGTGAAATCCCAGATGGTATAAATCAAAGCCGCCAAGGTTGTCAGCGCGGGGTTGATCAGGAATAACCCGGTTGCAATTCCAAAAAATGACGTGATCACCGGATGCCGCATGAATTTATAAGGACCTGTATCGATCACCTTATGTTCGGGCTGGACCTCGACGCGCTCTGCATAATAATGTCCCAGGTGTACGCGGGACCAAATATGCAAAGCCATTGCGTCGAGAATGCATACCACGCCAAGGATTTGAATGAACAGCCCCCATGATTGTGTTATGCGAAAACTCAGGATTGGGAAAAATATGGGTTGCAGGACAAGGATTGCAACCATTATGAATATGAAGAATGTGAAATCCCATGCGCGCCCCGAACCGCTCGCCTGTCTCTTTTTGTCATAGCGGCGGATGAGGGCGAAATCCATCGCGTAGAACAGAAGGATGACAAGCAATGTCGCGGCTGATTGCGGGATGCCAGGAAGCATGTTGCCTCAGCTGGTTGTTGTCTTTCGCTTTGCGCTACGGGACGCGAGACCCGGCATCGAGACCATGGCATGATTTGTGTCTTCGAGATGGAAGCCCAGTCTGCGCTTTACGTCATATGCGCCGCTGCCAAATCGGACGAGTCTTACATTATTCTCGAAGGCTTCCTGCAAGGCAGCGTATAACAAAAAGAAATACCCGCCTGGCACATCATCTTCAAGACCCAGCGCGGTGGCAAGCTGGAAGCGGTTATCGCGCACGACCGCGCCGCACCCGACCATTTTCCCCTCCTTTTGTATTTCAAGCCATGTGCCGTCAGCCATGGAAAAGTTTTCAAGCATGCCGCGCATCCATGGGTTGGGCGCGGAGCCATGCCAGATCGAAACATTCTCGACGAGAGCCAGGGCGGCTTCCACATCTGGAACGGTTTTGTGCTTGATGAGAACGAGTCCGTTTTCTTCCGCTTCGCGCAAACTTTTCTTGTAATGCTGGCGGTCCTTCTTATTGCCGGCATCGAGATAGGCTTCGAAACTCTCCCACTCGATGGGCATGTAGGTCCCCGGCTCGGAAACGGTGATGGGTTCATAACCGGCGGGCCAGGGATAGCGTAATTGTTCAGTCAGGAGGTAATCAAAGACAAGGAAGGAACAGCGTTGGCGCTTGAATTCCTGTCGGGCGGCTTGCGCAAGCACGGCAAGCGCCTCGTCGCGGAGTGGCTCGCCGGGTAATAACATGGCTGAGGTATCTGCCAGGGGTGAGCGGCAGACGAGCAGGGGCCTGCGTTTGAGTACCGATGCCATGAAACGACGCGCGACACTCGGCAGGGGCAATGGCTCATTGTGAACTCTGAAGAGCGCCGCGCTCGCGACGGGCTTATCGCCATCCCAGGCGAGCAGGTAGGTTGGCGGACACTCCGCCATGGCGCGCTCCCCGAACTGATACCAGCTGTGACTTTGGAAGCCGCGCCCTGAAACAACGCGGTTCCAGATTTCGGGATCGATTTCATTTATGCTTTTGAATACCTGAACGTCTAATTGTGCCATGCTTGCTCCCGTATATTTTCATTCTACATAAGTAGATTGTCTTCATGAATTTCTCCTTTTGCGCTTTGCAGAGTGTAATCTAAACGAGTCAACTTGTATAATAACGCAGGAGAATAGGTTATGGAAAATTATACCTTTCGTTTAAAATCTGTGCAGGACTTGTTTGACTCGATTGAATCTGTCGTACGGGAAAAACAAATTGAGGCAGGCTGCATTCTGAGCGGAATTGGCAGTCTTACCCATGTTGCAGTGAGGCTGGCGGACCGCGAAACTCCCACCGAATATAAGGGCCACTTTGAAATTGTTTCGCTGGCGGGCATCGTTTCCATTCATGGTTCTCATTTACACATTTCGGTCTCGGGCGGTGACGGGAAGACATTCGGCGGCCATTTGGTTTCAGGCTGTAAGATTTACACAACGGCGGAAA
>Ga0247727_10016596_pt1 | contig 11856 bp, 11 predicted proteins | sample WisWelCaveWW1625_FD_202498 | JGI IMG/M metagenome (GOLD analysis project Ga0247727, IMG submission 202498) | Biofilm microbial communities from Wishing Well Cave, Virginia, United States - WW16-25 | ecosystem: Environmental > Aquatic > Deep subsurface > Groundwater > Cave microbial mat | place...
GTCGCAATGTTCCAACGGCTTGCTGCCGAAAAACCTGTTTTGTTTGTCGTCGAGGATGCGCACTGGATCGACCCAACGACGCGCGAACTGATGGATCTGATCGCCGAGCGCATCGCCGACCTGCGGGGGCTGATGGTCGTGACCCATCGTCCCGAATTCCAAGCACATTGGAGCGAGGTCGCGCATTGCACCACGATCAATCTCAACCGCCTCGGTCGAAAGGCTTGCAGCGCGTTGATCGCCGATATCGCCAAGGGACTTCGCCTTCCGGACGAAGTGCACGAGCAGATAATCGCCAAGACAGACGGCATCCCGCTGTTCGTCGAGGAACTGACCAAAATGGTGCTGGAATCGGGTCTCTTGATCCGTAAGGAAGGACATTACGCGCTCGCCGGCCCGCTCGCGCCGCTCGCGATTCCGTCGACCCTGCACGATTCGCTGATGGCGCGCCTCGACCGGCTCGAGGGCATCAAGGAGACCTGTCAGATCGGTGCGGCAATCGGGCGCGAGTTTCCGCACGCACTGCTGGAAGCGATCGCTCCAATCCAGGGATTCGAGCTGGAACGCGCGCTGGCGTGCCTTACCGAAACAGAGATCCTTTTTCGGCGAGGCGCTCTCCCGGATGCGACCTACGTGTTCAAGCATGCGCTGATCCAGGACGCGGCCTACGAGAGCCTGCTGCGCAGCCGTCGCCAGCACATCCACGCGCGAATTGCCGAGGCTTTGCGGAGCGGATTCGCTGTCCGCGTGGAGAACGAGCCCGAAGTGCTGGCCCTGCACTACACGCGCGCCGGGCTGCTAAGGGAAGCCGCGCCCTGGTGGCTGGTCGCCGGGCAGCGCGCGGTGGCGCGGTCCGCCAATGTGGAGGCCATTGCACATCTCACGCAAGGCATCGCCGCGTTGCAAAAACTCCCTGAAGACCACGCGCGCGCAAACCTCGAACTGGATATGCAGGTCAGTCTTGGCTCGGCACAGATCGCCATGAAGGGCTACTCTGCGGTCGATACGGAGAAAGCCTATCTCCGTGCGCGAACTGCTTGCAATAATTGGCGACGATCCCAGGCAATTCGCAGTCCTGCATGGCCTCTGCATGGTCTACTGGAATCGCGCGCAACTCGTGCAGATGCTCGATGTCTGCAAGGACATGCTGGCGCGCGCCGAACGCCAAGCCGAATCGCTGCCCAAGCTCGTTGCACACCGGGTCATGGCGGTTGCGCTCAATCCGATGGGACGCTTTGCGGAAGCTCGCGCGCATGCTCAGAAGGCCGTGGCACTGCACGATCCGGAGCGCCATCGGGATTCCGCCCGTCAGTTCGGCCATGACATGGCGGTCGGCGCGTACTGGCATTTGGCCATTGCCCAGTTGTTTCTAGGCGAGAGCAGGGCCTCAAACGAGGCTGCTGCTCGGGCTTCAGCACTGGCGCGGAACTCTCAAAACGCAAACACCATGCTGTACGACTTCCTGTACCTCTCGTTCACTGGTGTTGCCAAGAGCGATTGGGTAGGGACGCGCGAAACGGCCTCCACCATGATCGAGCAGGCGGTCGCCCGCAACATGGCGTTGTGGGAAGTATTTGGCCGGCATCATCTTGGATGCGTATTGGCAGCAACAGGCGAGCCTGAAGCGGCCCTGGAAGAAATACGCAGGGGGCGACAGGGAGCCGATCAACTGAACAACACCGTTTTCAGGCCGATGACCCTCGGGTTAGAGGCATTGGCGCTCGCCGGTCTCCGCCGATACGAAGACGCCATTGGATGTCTCGAGCAGGCGCTCCGGCTTGTCGAAGAGACGGGAGAGCGTTGGTGGGAACCGGAACTTCACCGGTACCGGGGCCTGATCGAGCGGCAGCGCAATGGCTCTGACGCTGTTTGCGAGAGCAGTTTTCGGCGCGCGATTGAAATCGCACGCCAGCAAGGGTCGAAACTGTTCGAGGTAAGAGCGACAACTGAACTCAGACACCGGTGAACGGGGACGAATCGGATCGCAGGGGCCCTATCGGCAAAAGTTTCGCTACAGGAGGAGTCGCAATGCCAACGAAGACAATCGTGGACGCGTACTTTAGTGCGTTCAATAAACACGACCCCGATGCCGTGGTCGCACTATTCGGCAGGGGTGGCACCTATACCGATCCAGCCGTCAGTTCCGGCGTAAAGGGCAATGCCCTCAAGGACTATTTGCGTGGGCACTATAGGGCGTTTTCCGATGCCCGTTATCGCCTGCTTCGGATGATCGTTAGTCGCAGTGGCCTAATGGCGTGCGAATGGCGATTCGCGGGCACGAACACATGACCGCTTGGCGATTCACCGGCGACCAATCGTGCCGTGGAGATGCCAGGCGCCTCATTGCTGCAGCTCAAGGACAGCAAGATCGCTTGGCTGCACGGCTACTACGACCGGCGCAGTCTTTTGAGGCAGCTTGGGAAATAGGAGGATCGCATGATCATTGCGCGCTGGCACATTGACGCCCGGTTCGGTCAAAAGCAGAACGTTATCGATGCCCTTAAGACGTGGGCTCGCGACATTGCGAGCCAGATCGGCTGGTCCAGCGACAATCTGCGTATCGCAACCGGTTCGATCGGGGCGCTTGAATCCACCGTATAAATGGATGTGCTGGTTCAGGACCTGGCGGAGCTGAACGCCTCGTGGAACAAGCTCGGCTCCATACCTGCCCACAAGGAATGGAGCAGGCAGATAGAGCCCTTTATTGTCTCCGGAACGCCGCGATGGGAGGTTTTCCGGATTGTCGAGTGATTTTATGCAAATCAGGCGCGGTAAGACGATCTCGTGACCAGTACGGCTGGCTCCGTCCAGTTCTTCGACACGATGAAGCTGCTGGTGTCACCGTCAAGCGATTTCTTACATCGATCGCGCAATGCCTGATCGGTAGCGAGTGATAGCTGCCAGGTACTGCTTGAAGCAGAACCGCTCACCGCTGTCGACCGCTTAGCGAGTCTTGAGCAGATCCCGGATCTCTTCGAGCAGTACTTACTGCCGCGGCGGCGCCTTGGCTTCCGCGGGCTTCTCGTCCTCGCGCTTGAGGCGGTTGATCAGCTTGATGATGAGGAAGATCGCCCAGGCGATGATCAAGAAGTCGAGGCAGGTCTGCAGGAATTTGCCGTACTTGAGCGTCGCCGAGCCGACCTTGACGGCGAGCCCGCTGAAGTCGAGGCCGCCCATCAGCGTGCCGATCACCGGCATCACCACGTCCTCCACCAGCGATCCGACAATTTTGCCGAACGCGGCGCCGATGATCACGCCCACGGCGAGGTCCATGACGTTGCCCTTGACCGCGAATTCGCGGAACTCCTTGGCGATGCTCATCCGCTGCTCCTAGGTAGAATGATTCACGGCCTTGAGAACGAGAACTTCATGAGTCTGGGTGACATTCGTAATCTTGATTACACCATTCTGCTCTGTTCAAAAATGCAGGAAACCAAGGAATTCTATCTTGATGTCATGGGCTTTCCGCTTGCCCATGACAGTGAACGCTGGGTAAGCTTTCAGGTCGGCTCCGCGCTGCTTACGTTAAGGCCGCGTGGCCTAGGGATCGCGTGGGATGATGGTCCGATCGCTCCCGGTTCGGCTGCTGTCCAGCTCGCGTTCCGGGTCCCGCCCCATAAGGTCGATGCTTGTCATGAGGCATTGCAAGCTAAGGGTGTGGCGATCTTGAGCCCGCCACGGGATATTGCGAACTGGCGGCATCGCGCGCTTTTCTTCCGCGACCCTGAAGGAAATGTCGTAGAAATCTACGCAGAGACTTAGTCAATCGGGTCGTAGCGCACGTCGAGTATTTCGAGTTCTTCGGTGCCGCCGGGCGTCTTCAGCACCACCCTGTCGCCCTCGCGCGCCTTGATGAGCGCCTTGGCAATCGGCGAGATCCATGAGACGTGGCCTCTTGCGGTATCCACCTCGTCCACGCCCACAATAGTGACGCTTTTTTTCTTACCTGAGGATTTCAAAAGCACGGTCGAACCAAAAAACACCTGGTCGCTATCGCGACCCGCGGAGTCGACCACCTCAGCAACTTCCAGGCGCTTGATCAGGAAGCGCACCCGGCGGTCGATTTCGCGCAGCCGCTTCTTGCCGTAGAGGTAGTCGCCGTTCTCGGAGCGGTCGCCGTTTTTGGCCGCCCAGGACACAGTGCGCACTACCTCGGGACGCTCCACCTCGACCAGCTGCTGCAGCTCGGCCTTGAGGCGCGCGTAGCCAGCGGGCGAAATGTAGTTTCTTGCCGGGGGCGGCGCGGGCTCGCGCTCGGGCGTCTCGCCGTCGTCCTCGAGCTCGCGTACAAAGGCCTTGGACATGAAGGAAATTCTACACGTCCGCTCGCGCGGCTCCCGCGAGCCCGCGCTTGCAAGCGCGCCCTCCAGACCGGAGAATCCGGGTGGCGGGCCTGTAAGAGCCCGGCGAGACACCCGGGAGAAGCACATGGCGTTCCAGAAAACGATCGAAAAAGACGACCTGCTGACCAGGATGCGCGTCCGCGAGGTGCTGCTGTTCGGCCTCATCGCGATGGCGGCGGTCCTCGCCCAGCTCCCGCACGAGGTCCTCGAAGACTACGGCATCAACCGCAACTACCTGCTCGGCGTGCTCGGCTGCGGCATCGTCCTGGGCCTGTTCTTCTACCTCAAGTTCTTCTTCTTTCTCGCCGTGGTGCTGCTGATCCTGGGCGCCAACCTCGACCAGCAGATCGCCGAGTACATCGACATCTCGAAGATTCCGCTGGTGCTGGCCCTGGTGGCGATGGTCGGCATCTCGCTGATCAACTACGTGGTGAAACTGTTGCCCACCGGGCTGGAGGAGAAGCCCAAGGAAAAGAGCCCGGAAGGCGTGCGGGCCCTTTTCTACGCGATAGAGAAAAGCAACCTGGTCTACGCGCAGAAGGTGCTGCAGATGAATTTCGACGCCAACCTGCAGCACGACAACGGCTACACCGCACTTGCCTACGCCGCGATGAAGGGCAACGGCCGCATGGTCGAGCTGTTGCTGCGCAACGGCGCCGACCCGACGGGCGTCACCAAGGAAGGCGACACGCCGGTGGAACTCGCGCTCAGGCTGGGCCATTCCGAAGTCGCCGACATCCTCAAGAGCGCGCGCAAGCAGGTGGCCTCGGGCGACGCCCCCGCCGACGAGCCCAAGCCCGCGTGAGGCCTTGCTTATCAGCTCTTCCGGTGCGCGCCGAATGCTGTATACTTATACACGTGCGGCAGGCACCCTACCCCTACCGGTAGGATGCCTGGCAGCGGGGTCCCAAGGGCGTCGCTGCCCCTCACAAGTCTTCCAAGCCGTTGGAAAACTTGGATTAGAACCCATTCCTGGGCCTGCGCTCGCTGACCCCACAATTAGTGGCTTTATGCGGACTGATATCCGTTGTACGATCAAACACATATAACCGTTACTTGATGTGAGACCACAAATATAATATGTCTACTTCCGACGCCCCCACGCTCAGCCCCGCCGCCGTCCTGGCCGACCAGGAAATCTGCCGCGAGGCGCTGATCGAGAAATACGCCAAGGGCGAAGAAACCTCAGCGCCGGATGCAATTCGGCTGGTGCGCCTGCGTGTCGCGCGCGCCCTCGCCCAGGCTGAAGCCGAAGCCGACCGCGCCAAGTGGGAGAAGCGCTTCACCCAGGCATTGGAGGCTGGGTTCATCCCGGCCGGCCGCATCAACTCGGCTGCCGGCATCCAACTGCAGGCCACCCTGATCAACTGCTTCGTGCAGCCGGTGGGCGACTCGATCTCGGAAGTGGTCGACGGCAAACCCGGCATTTACACGGCCCTCGCGGAAGCCGCCGAAACCATGCGCCGCGGCGGCGGCGTCGGCTACGACTTCTCCTCCATCCGCCCCAAGGGCGCCGAGGTCAGGGGCACGCGCTCGCGCGCGAGCGGCCCGGTGTCCTACATGCGCGTGTTCGACCGCTCCTGCGAGACGGTGGAATCGGCGGGCGCGCGCCGCGGCGCGCAGATGGGCGTGCTGCGCTGCGACCACCCGGACATCGAGGAATTCGTCCACGCCAAGGACCGGGGCGACCTCGCCAATTTCAACATCTCGGTCGGCGTGTCGGATGAATTCATGGCTGCGGTTGAGAATGATTCATTCATTGAATTGACTCATAAATCGAAACCCTGGCCGGGCGGAGACGCCTACCCGCGCGCCGACGGCCTGTGGGTCTACCGCAAGCTGCGCGCGCGCGCGCTGTGGGACCAGATCATGCGCTCGACCTACGACCACGCCGAGCCGGGGATCCTGTTCCTGGACCGCATGAACCGCGACAACAACCTCTACTACTGCGAGACCATCGAGGCGACCAACCCCTGCGCCGAGCAGCCGCTGCCGCCCTACGGCTGCTGTTGTCTGGGTTCAATTGATCTTACTAAGTTCGTTTCAAATGCGTTTTCCGAGCAGGTGAAATTCAACTTCGCGAATTTCGCAAGAACCGTTCACACCTCGGTCCGGATGCTCGACAACGTGCTCGAGGTTACGGCGTGGCCGCTAGAGCAGCAGCGCAAGGAAGCCATGGCAAAGCGGCGCGTCGGCCTGGGCTTTACGGGGCTGGGCGACGCGCTCGCGATGCTGCGCCTGCGCTACGACACCGACGAGGCGCGCGCCATGGCGGCGAGGATCTCGGCCGCGATGCGCGACGAGGCCTACCGGGCCTCGGTGGAACTGGCCAAGGAGCGCGGTGCGTTCCCGCTGTTCAACGCCGACCTGTACTTGTCGGGCGGAAGTTTTGCCGCCCGCTTGCCTGAAGAAATAAGAACACTGGTGCGGAAAAACGGCACCAGAAACTCCCACCTGCTCTCCATTGCCCCCACGGGAACCATCAGCCTCGCGTTCGCCGACAACGCCTCCAACGGCATCGAGCCGCCGTTCTCCTGGGTCTACACGCGCAAAAAGCGCATGGCCGACGGAACGCTGAAGGAATTCCCGGTCGAGGATCACGCCTGGCGCAAGTACCGGCATATGGTAGCGACGGGGGCCCTGCCCCGTCTTGGCGGCGGCGACGCGGACAGCCTGCCGCCCTGGTTCGTCACCGCGCTGGAGATTTCCGCAAAATCGCACGAGCAGATGGTCGCGACAGTCGCGCCTTACATCGATACCGGCATCTCGAAAACGGTCAACGTGCCCGAGGAGTACCCCTACGAGGAGTTCCAGGACCTCTACATGCTCGCCTGGAAATCTGGGCTCAAGGGCCTCGCCACTTACCGGCCGAACAAGGTGCTCGGCGCCGTGCTGTCCGTGCCGGTGGGGACGGAGGGACCCCCACCCCTCCGTGTACCGCATGACTTCGTCGAGGACGACCGCAACCGGCGCATCCGCATCAAGACCGTGCCGCAGCCGGTGCTGGCGAGCCTGCGCTGGCCGGGACGGCCCGACCTGGGCGCCGGCAACCCGGCCTGGACCTACATGGTCGAGCACCCGCAGAATCACTTCGCGGTGTTCGTCGGCCACGTCGAGAACGGCACGAATGGGTCCGCCGCACCAGAGTCCGCGCGGCACGGCATGCACGCCTTCGAAGTCTGGGTCAACGGCAGCGAGCAGCCGCGCGGTTTGGGCGCGGTGGCAAAGACGCTGTCCATGGACATGCGCGCCAAGGATCCGGGTTGGCTGAGGCTCAAGCTCGAGACCCTCGCCAAGGCCGCGGGCGACGAGCCCTTCGACATGCCGTTCCCGCCGAACGGCGAAAAGAAGCGCATGCCGTCAATTGTTTCCGCCTTTTCGCAAGTAGTAATTCATAGGGTAAAAGAATTGAAAGGATTTCATGACGGCCCCTGCCCGGTGCTCGATGCCATGTTCAGCCTGAAGGAACCCAAGACCGGCACCGACGGCACCCTGTCCTGGACCGTGGACGTGCTCAATCCGCGCACCGGCGACGATTTCGTGCTGGGGCTGAAGGAGATCGCGTTGCCGCCGATGGAGGGCTACCCCTCGGGCGTGACACGCCCCTACTCGATGTGGCTCTCGGGCGAGTACCCGCGCGCGCTCGACGGCCTGTGCAAGATCCTATCGCTCGACATGCGCGTGCTCGACCCGGCCTGGATCGGCATGAAGCTGAGGAAGCTGCTGGACTTTCCAGAGCCGCTGGGCGACTTCATGGCCTTCGCGCCGGGTTCCGGCGGGCTGCAAGCCAGGCAGCAGACCTTCCCCTCCACCGTGTCTTACCTCGCGCGGCTGATCCTGCACCGCTACGCGATGCTGGGCATCCTCGGCGAGGACGGCCTGCCGCTGCGCCAGATGGGCATCCTGGAGGCCCCGCTGAATCTCCCCTCACGGGGCCAGGTGCGCCTCATGGCAGGGGCGCGCTGCCCGGAATGCGGCAACACGACCTTGATCCGCAAGGACGGCTGCGACTACTGTACGGCCTGCGGTTTCACGGGAGTGTGCGGATGAACGCCTTGGGCCTCGGCTTTGCCGTCCTTGCTTCAGCGTTGCTCGCTGCCTGCGGCTCGATGAATTTCAGCTCCGAGGGAGGCGACAGCAACCTGATGCTGCGCGGCAACGACCCGGTGGCCTACTTCGCCGCGGGCAAGGCGACGCCGGGGCGCGCCGACATCAAGACCGAGCACCGCGGCTTCAGCTACCGTTTCGCCAGCGACGAGAACCGGCGCCAGTTCATGACCAACCCCGAGCGCTACGCGCCGCAATTCGGCGGCTTCTGCACCAACGGCATGGCCTACTCCGTGCCGATCGCCGGCGCGACCGACAACTTCAAGATCATCGACGGCAAGCTCTACATGTTCGGCGGCTTCCGCTCCAGGCTGTATTTCGAGATGGACCAGGAACGCAACCTGAAGCTCGCCTGGCACTACTGGGAATCCGAGGTCAAGGACGCCAACTGGCGCCTCCAGTCCTGGAAGCGCCTCGTGTTCCGCGTGCCGCACTACAAGACCAACGCCGAGCTTGCCGAGGAGTACGCGAAGCGCTTCGGCAGGAAACCCGGCTGAGCGCGTTTATTTCGCGCTACGATTCCCTTCATCGCCTGATTTTCCGGATCGCAGCCGCTCGCGATTCGAGCGTACCGGCTTCACTGTCCCGGCCGGCCTTGCGGTAGATCGCCGCCAGGTTTTCGAGCGATCCCGCCACGTCGGGATGATCGAGGCCCAAGGCCTTTTCCCGGATTTCGAGCGCGCGCCGGTGCAGGGGCAGCGCGGCCGCGTATTTTTCCTGCGTCCGGTAGATTTCCGCCAGGCCGCTCAGCGAGTTCGCCATGTTCGGATGATCGCGGTCGAGCGCATCGTCCCAGATCGCGATCGAGCGCTTGTACAGCGGCTCGGCCTTCTCTTGCGCGCCCTGCCGCCGGTAAAGTGTCGCCAGATTCAGGAGCGAAATGGCCACATCCGGATGGTCCGGCCCCAGCGCCTGCTCCCGGATCGTCAGCGATCTCTGCAGCAAGGGCTCGGCCTCGGCGTAGCGCTCCTGCCGGAGGTACAGGTTGCCCAGATTGTTGAGCGCAAGCCCCACGTTGCGGTGCCCCGCGCCATAGGTTTTTTCATAGATCGCCAGGGAACGCCGGTACAAGCGCTCGGACACTCCGTAATTGCCCTGATCGCGTTGCAGCAGGGCCAGGCTATTGAGCGAATCGGCGACTGCCGGGTGCTGCGGGCCCAGCGTTTTCTCCCTGATCACCAGGGCGCGCCGGTAGAGCTCTTCGGCCGCCGAATACCTTGCCTGCGTGGCGTAGAGCTGGCCCAGGCTGTTAAGCGATGTGGCCACGTCGGGATGATCCGGACCGAGTTGCTTTTCCCGGATGGCGATGGATCGCTTGTAGAGCGGCTCCGCGGCGTCGTACTGGCCGCGCAACCGATACAGCGTTCCCAGGTTGTCGAGCGTCAGGGCGGCGTCCAGCTGGCCGCCTGGACCGGGGACCGTCTCGTAAATCATCAACGACCGCCTCAACGCGGGTTCCGCCTCCAAGTACCGGCCGCGCCTCTGGTAGAGCATACCCAGATTGTTCAGCGCCACCGCCACCTCCCGATGGTTGGGGCCGAAAACCTTCTCAAAGAGCGCCAGTGCCCGCACGTTGAGAGGCTCGGCCAACGCGTATTGGCCTTGTGCCGAGTGGTTGAGCGCAAGGTTGTTAAGCGAAACCGCGACGTCGCGATGTTCTGGACCCAATGCCTTTTCGCGGATCGCGAGCGACCGCTTGTAAAGCGGTTCGGCCTCCACATGCCTTGCCTGCTGCCGGTAGATCTCCGCCAGAAGATTGAGAGAGTTGGCGGTGCTCGGATGTTCAGGACCGGACTGGCGTTCGGCGATCTCCAGCGCTTGCCGTGCGGCGGTCGCTGCGCTTTCGTACTTGCCTTGCTGGCGCAGGGCTGCCGCTTCCCTGCTGAGGGCGCCCCAATCGACTTGCGCGAGCGCCGCTCCGCCGGGCAGCAGGCAGCAACAGATCGCGAACTCAACGGTTCGGCACTTCACCCGCCAGCTACTTCGCGCTCTATCCCTCGACATCGACGCTCGAACGTTCGATGCAGATCTTAACGCCGTTCGAATCGCTACGCCAGCGGCCGGGTTCTACTTCCGGCGCGCCCGGCCGGCGACTACGAGCTATAGTTCACGCTGCCACGCACTTACTTACTCTATTGCGCTTCCGATGAAGAGACGAGAGAAGCTGGACGATGCTGTCATCAAGGCAAAGGCCGCCTGGCGCAGGATATGCGACAGCGCCGTGTCAGCCGCTAGCGATCGGCGCAAAGCGCTCGCCGCCTGGAAGAAGGCACGCGAAGAGAGGGATCGAGCGCTGGCGATCTGGCGGGCGGCTCTCGCAGACCGCCGCAGGGCGATTGCCGATCGGCGCAAGGCGAGGAACATCGGTTCCCGGAGGAAGGAGCCCGCTGAGCGGCGCAAGACGACACGGCGGCCATAATTCAAGTCCAGTTTGCTCAAAGGCTCTTGACGGCGATGAAGCAGAGCGACATCAGCGGCTGCGGCAGCAGGCCAAGCGCGAGCAACGCCAGGCCGTTGGCCGACAGCAGCACCCGCGAGCCCAGCGCCTGGCCGGCGACCGGGGTTTCGTCCTTCGGTTCGTCGAAATACATCAGCTTGACGATGCGCAGGTAGTAGTAGGCGCCGATCAGCGAAAACAGCACCGCCACCACCGCCAGCCAGAGCTGATCGGCGTTGACCGCGGCCGAAAGCACCGCCAGCTTGGCGTAGAAGCCCACCGTGGGCGGCACCCCAGCGAGCGAGAACATCAGCAGCAGCACGATCAACGCGTACCAGGGATAGCGCCGGTTGAGGCCGCGCAGGTCTTCCAGGTTCTCGCACTCGAAGCCCTTGTGCGACAGGAACACCAGCACGCCGAAGGAACCGAGCGACATCAGTACGTAGACCACGGTGTAGAACATCGCCGCGGCGTAGGCATCCGCCGCATTCAGCCAGTTGCCGCCGACCACGCCCGAGAGCAGGCCGAGCAGCATGAAGCCCATGTGCGCAATGGTCGAATAGGCGAGCATGCGCTTGAGGTTGGTCTGCGCGATGGCGGTGATGTTGCCGACCGCCATCGACAACACCGCGAGGATCGCCAGCATCTGCTGCCAGTCGCCGGCGAGGTCGAGCAGCCCGTTCACCAGCAGCCGCATTGCCATCGCGAAGGCCGCCAGCTTGGGCGCGGTGCCGATCACCAGCGTCACCGCGGTGGGCGCGCCGTGGTAGACGTCCGGAATCCACATGTGGAACGGCGCCACGCCCAGCTTGAACGCGATACCGGACACCATGAACACCAGGCCGAAGACGAGGAAGGTATGCTGGGTCGTGTCCTTGGACAGGTTAGCCACCTGCTTGGCCACGTCGGTGAGGGTCAGGGTGCCGGTCGCCCCATAGATCATCGACATGCCGTAGAGCAGCATCCCCG
>Ga0247727_10016597_pt1 | contig 11855 bp, 9 predicted proteins | sample WisWelCaveWW1625_FD_202498 | JGI IMG/M metagenome (GOLD analysis project Ga0247727, IMG submission 202498) | Biofilm microbial communities from Wishing Well Cave, Virginia, United States - WW16-25 | ecosystem: Environmental > Aquatic > Deep subsurface > Groundwater > Cave microbial mat | place...
GCGCTCGTCAAGCGCCTGGGCGAGGTGCCGGGCGTCACCGAGCTCGCCGGCAAGCAGGGCGCGGTGACGCTGCGGTTCGAGAGCGGCACCGTGATCGACGTCTTCCTCGCGGCGCCCGATGAGTTCGGCGTCGCGTGGGTGCAGGCCACGGGCTCGGCGGCGCACTGGGGGGAGCTCGAGGCGCGCGCCCGGGCGCTGGGCGTCGCCCTGGGGCCCGGCTTCGCCGACGAAGCAGCGGTGTATCGCGCGCTCGGACTCGCCTGGGTCCCGCCCGAGCTGCGCGAGGGGACGGGCGAGTGCGACGCCGCCGCGCGTGGCGCCCTGCCCCGGCTCGTGGACCAGAAGGACCTCCAGGGATTCCTCCACTGCCACACGACCTACTCCGACGGCACCGCGACCGTGGCCGAGTGGGCCCGCGCGGCCCGCGACGCGGGCTACGCCTGGATCGGCATCACCGACCACAGCGAGGCGGCGGTGTACGCAGGCGGCCTCCGGGCGGACGACGTGGAGCGCCAGCACGCCGAGATCGACGAGGTCAACCGGACGGTGGGCGCGGCCGGGTGCCGGGTCTTCAAGGGCGTCGAGGCCGACATCCTGGCCGACGGCGCCCTCGACTACGGCCCGGCGGTGCTGAGCCGGTTCGACTTCGTGATCGGCTCGATCCACTCGCGCTTCGCCATGGGCGAACGCGAGATGACCGAGCGGGTGCTCAAGGCGATGGCTGACCCGCACCTCGCCATCCTCGGCCACCCGACCGGCAGGCAGCTCCTGTCACGCGAGCCGTACGCGCTCGACGTGGAGCAGGTGCTCGCGCGGGCGGCCGAGACGGGCGTCGCCCTCGAGGTCAATGCCGACCCCCACCGGCTGGACCTCGACTGGCGGCTCGTGCGCCGGGCACGGGAGCGGGGCGCCACGATTGCCATCGGCGCCGACGCGCACTCGCTGGCCGCGATGGCGAACGTGGCGGTCGGGGTGGGGATCGCGCGCAAGGGGTGGCTCGAGGCGCGCCACGTGCTGAACGCGCGCGACGCCGAGGGATTCCTGGCGTTCGCTCGAGGCCGGCGGCCCGCATGACCGCCCGGCGCAGCCGGGCCAAGCGGCGGCCCGCGAAGCGTCGCGGCGCCGAGACCGGGGCCCAGCGCAACGCGCGGACCCGCCGGATCATCGCGCGGCTCGAGCGGGCCTACCCCGGCGCGACGTGCGCGCTCGACCACCGCAATCCCCTCGAGCTGCTCGTCGCGACGATCCTGTCGGCCCAGTGCACCGACGTGCGGGTGAACATGGTGACGCCCGCGTTGTTCGCGAAGTACCCCAGCGCAGCCGACTACGCCGCGGCGAACCCGAGCGTGCTCCAGCACGAGATCCAGAGCACCGGCTTCTTCCGCAACAAGACCAGGTCCATTCTGGGGATGGCGCAGGCACTGGTCGAGCGCCACGGCGGCCGGGTCCCCGACACCATGGAGGAGCTCGTCACGCTCGCCGGCGTGGGCCGCAAGACGGCCAACGTCGTCCTGGGCACGGCGTTCGGCAAGAACGAGGGCGTGGTCGTGGACACCCACGTGCAGCGGCTCAGCACCCTGCTCAAGCTCACGAAGCAGAAGACCGCCGAAAAGATCGAGCGCGACCTCATGGCGCTCGTGCCCCGCGAGCAATGGACATGGTTCTCCCACACGCTCATCCTGCATGGCCGCCGGGTATGCATCGCGCGGCGCCCGAAATGCGAAGCTTGCGTGATCAACCGGCTGTGTCCGAGCTCGAGGGTGTGAGCCCTTCCGGTTTTCCCAAGCCGGCCACAGCTTTGACCCGCCTTCTTCCCACGGGATCCGTGCCATGAGCCAGCCGCGCTCAGATCAGTTCAAGCCGTTCATCGCCCCGTCGCAGACGATCGCCGAGTTTTCGGGCCGAGCGATCCTGCTCGGCGCCCTGTTCGGGATCATCTTCGGCGCCGCCACCGTGTACCTCGCGCTCCGCGCGGGACTCACGGTCTCGGCCTCGATTCCCATCGCCGTGCTCGCGATCGCGGTGTTCAAGCGGCTGGGCAAGTCCACGATCCTCGAGAACAACATCGTGCAGACCATCGGCTCGGCGGGCGAGTCGGTGGCCGCCGGCGTGGTGTTCACGATCCCGGCCCTGATCTTCCTGGCCCAGGGCGAGAACTACTTCAACTACTTCAACATCCTGACCCTGGCGCTCGTGGGCGGGATCATCGGCGTGCTGTTCATGGTGCCGCTGCGCCGCGCGTTGATCGTCAAAGAACACGGCACGCTGCCGTACCCCGAGGGCACGGCGTGCGCCGAGGTGCTGGTGGCGGGCGAGAAGGGCGGCTCCATGGCGGGCCGGGTGTTCGCCGGGCTCGGCATAGCCTTCGCCTACAAGGCGCTGATGAGCATCCTCGGCCTGTGGAAGGACGTTCCCGCCTTCGTGACGTCCCGCGGCTCCCCGTACCCCAACGCCACCGTGCACGCGGAGATCACGCCGGAGTACCTGGGCGTGGGCTACATCATCGGCCCCCGGATCTCGGGCAACCTCGTCGCGGGCGGCGTGCTCTCGGCGCTGGTCCTCGTCCCGCTGATCACGATCCTCGGCGACGGCCTGATGAGCGTCCTCAAGCCCGGCGTGGGCGACCTGCTGATCTCCCAGATGACCGCGGGCCAGGTCCGCACGGGCTACGTGCGCTACATCGGCGCCGGGGCGGTTACGGCCGCGGGGCTGATCACCCTCATCCGGACGCTGCCGACCATCGTGTCGGCGTTCAAGGAGAGCTTCGGCGCGTTCAGCGACCTGCGCGCCGGGAAGGTGCCGCTGCGCACCGAGCGCGACATCCCCATCACGTGGATCATCCTGGGCTCGCTCGCGCTGATCCTCATCGTCGCCGTACTACCGCAGCTGCCCGGCACGTTCCCCGGCACGCTGCTCCTGGGCGTCCTGGTGGTCGTGTTCGGCTTCTTCTTCGTGACCGTCAGCTCCCGCATTACGGGCATCATCGGCAACTCGTCCAACCCCATATCGGGGATGACCATCGCCACGCTCATGGCCACGTGTCTCATCTTCGTGGCGATCGGGTGGACCGGTGAGGCGTATCAGGCGGTGGCGCTCTCGGTCGGCGGCCTCGTGTGCATCGCGGCGGCCATCGCCGGCGCCACCAGCCAGGACCTGAAGACCGGCTACATCGTGGGCGCGACGCCGATCTGGCAGCAGATCGGGCTGGTCATCGGCGTCGCGGTCTCGGCGTTCGTGGTCGGCTGGACGCTCCAGACGCTCGATGCCTCGATGCGGTTCGAGGGCGTGCAGCACGCCATCGGCACTGACCGCTACGCCGCTCCCCAGGCCACGCTCATGGCCACGGTCATCAAGGGCCTGCTCGCCCGCGACCTGCCGTGGGGGCTCGTGTTCGTCGGCATGTTCATTTCCGTCGTGGTGGAGCTGTGCGGGGTGCGCTCGCTGTCCTTCGCGGTGGGCGCCTACCTGCCGCTCTCGACCACCCTGCCGATCTTCGTCGGCGGCGCGCTCAAGGCGCTGGTCGAGAAGAAGAGCGCCGGCGAGCACGAGACCGAGGTGAGCTCCGGCATGCTGTACAGCACGGGCCTCGTCGCGGGCGGCTCGCTCACCGGCATCGCCATCGCGCTGCTCGCCGGCATCCCGACCACCGTGGACAGCGAGAAGGCCTCCATGCTCACCTGGGTGCTGGACAAGGTGGGGGTGCACGGCTGGGAGAGCCTCGGCGCGGGGGCCGACATCATCGGGGTCGTCGCGTTCGCCGGCCTGTGCGCGCTGCTGGTGCGGTCGGCGAAGCAGAAGCTGGCGTGAAAGACTGTGGGTAGTGCGTAGTGCGTAGTACTATCCAGTGCGGAGCTTGCCCCCGGCGCCCAGGGCCAGCTCATCACCGTCGGGTACTACGCACTACGTACTACGTACTACGCACTACGCACTCGTAAGATCACGCGTGACCGCTTCCCCCTCCCTCCCCCCCGTCGCCCGCGACGAGCTGGTCGCCACGCGGCGCGATCTGCACCGTCATCCCGAGCTGGGGTTCGAGGAGACGCGGACCAGCACGCTCGTCGCCGAGCGGGTGCGGGCGCTGGGGTACGAGGTGCGCGCCGGCGTCGGCAAGACAGGCGTCGTGGCGCTGCGGCGCGGCGGAGCGGGCCGGACTGTGATGCTCCGCGCCGACATGGACGCGCTGCCCATCGAGGAAGCCAACGCCGTCCCCTACCGCTCCCAGCATCCGGGGCGGATGCACGCGTGCGGGCACGACGGGCACGTGGCGATCGGCCTCGAGGCGGCGCGACGGCTCGCCGGCGTCGCGCTGCCGGGCAGCCTGAAGCTTGTGTTCCAGCCGGCCGAGGAGCTCTCGAGCGGCGCCGAGGCGCTGATCCGGGACGGCGTGCTCGAGGACCCATCGGTGGACGCCGCGTTCGGGCTCCACCTCTGGAACGAGCTGCCCGTCGGGACGATCGGGATCATGCCGGGTCCCATCATGGCTTCTGTCGACGAGCTCGATATCGCGATCACGGGCCGTGGTGGGCACGCAGCGGCGCCGCACCAGACCGCGGACCCCGTGCTCGTCGCCGCGCACCTCGTGACCGCGCTCCAGAGCCTGGTCGCGCGGCGGCGCGATCCCCTCGAAGCGGGCGTGGTCTCGATCACCCGGATCACCGCGGGTGACGCCTACAACGTGATCCCCGCGCGCGCCGAGCTGCGGGGCACGGTGCGCACGTTCGGCGGCCGGTTCCGGGAGGAGGTCCCGGCGCTGGTCGAGCAGACCGCGCGCGGCGTCGCCCAGGCGTTCGGGGCGTCCGTCGAGGTGCGCTACCGGCGCCTGCTGGACCCCGTGGTGAACGACGAGCGCATGGCGCGCCTGATGAGCGACGTCGCGGCCGAGATCGTGGGGTCGGACAACGTGCGCACGGGCGTGCGCACCATGGGGGGCGAGGACATGTCCTGCTTCCTCGCCCGCGCCCCCGGCTGCTTCGCGTTCGTGGGCTCGGCGCCGCGCGACCGCCCGGGCGCGCCGCACCACAGCCCGACCTTCGACATCGAGGAAGAGTCCCTAGTCATCGGGGCGGATCTGCTGACGAGAACGGCGGTGCGGTTCCTCCAGAGCGGGACGGGGGACCGGGGACGGGGAGCGGGTTAGGCCCAGGCCGGATAAGGTCCGCACGACCGCGCTCCCCTGCATCCCTCCCGGCCTCCCCACCCATCCCTCGTCCCTCGTCCCCCGTCCCTCGTCCCTCCTCCCCGTCCCCCGCTACATTCTCCCGATGCCGAACCGTCTCGCCGCCGAGCCCTCCGCCTACCTCCAGTCCGCCGCCCACCAGCCCGTGGATTGGCATTCCTGGGGTGAGGCGGCGTTCGAGCGGGCGCGCGCCGCCGACAAGCCCATCCTGCTCGACATCGGCGCGGTATGGTGCCACTGGTGCCACGTCATGGACGGCGAGTCGTACGAGGACCCCAAGGTCGCCGAGGTCCTGAACCGTGACTTCGTGTGCATCAAGGTGGACCGCGACGAGCGGCCCGACGTGGACGCGCGCTACCAGCGCGCCGTCGCCGCGCTCACCGGCCAGGGCGGCTGGCCCCTGACCGCGTTTCTCACGCCCCAGGGGGAAGTGTTCTTCGGCGGGACGTATTTTCCGCCGGAGGACAACCACCACGGCCGGCCGGGGTTCCTCTCCTTGCTCGCCCAGGTCGCCCGCACCTACCGCGAGGAGCGGGACAGGATCGCGAAGAACGCCGCGGCCATCCGCCGTCACGTCACCGAGTCGCTCGACGAAGCCAAGCGCGGCGCGATCACGCCGCAGATCGTCGACCGGGGGGCCGACCAGATGGCCCGCCTGTTCGACGTGCGCTACGGCGGCTTCGGCACGGCCCCGAAGTTCCCTCACCCCGCGGCGTGCGAGCTCCTGCTCGTCCGCTGGCGCGACACCGGGCTCGCCTGGCCGCGCGAGGTCGTCGAGAAAACCCTCGTCGGCATGGCGAATGGCGGAATCCGCGATCACGTGGGCGGGGGGTTTCATCGCTACGCGGTGGACGAGCGCTGGATCGTGCCGCACTTCGAGAAGATGGCCTACGACAACGCCGAGCTGCTCAAGGCGTACGTCGCGGGATACGCGGCGCTGGGGCTGCCGCTGCTGCGCGAGGTCGCCACGGGGATCGTGGACTGGGTGCTCGACGTGCTGTCGGATCGCGAGCGGGCCGTCTTCTTCACCTCGCAGGACGCCGACGTAGGCGTGGGCGACGACGGCGACTACTGGACCTGGACCCCCGACGAGGCGCGGGCGGCGCTGGACGAGCAGGAGCTCGACGTGGTGCGCCGCGTGTTCGATATCGAGGACGCCGGCGAGATGCACCACAACCCCCAAAAAAACGTCCTCTGGTGGCGGCAGGACCCCGCGAGCGAGGACGAGTGGTCGGTCCTGCGGGTGGCGCTCGGTAAGCTGAAGGCGGCCCGCGACCGCCGCGCGGCGCCGGTCGTCGACACGACGCCCTACGTGAGCTGGAACGCGATGCTGGCCTCGGCCTTCCTTCGGGCCGGGGCCGTGCTTGACCGGCCGGAGTGCAACGCGCTCGCGCTCCGGGTGCTCGAGGGGATCTGGACCCACGCCTGGCGTCAGGACACCGGCATGGCCCACGTGATCGGCCGCGAGGAGCCGCACGGGCTGCTCGACGACAACGTGCAGAGTGCCGCGGCGCTCCTCGACGCGTACGAGGCGACGGGCGACCAGCCCTGGCTTGACCGCGCCGCGGCGGTGATGGCGTACTGCGCGGCAGCGCACTGGGACGACGCGGCCGGCGGGTACTTCGACACCGCACGGGATCGCGGCGGCGTCGCCTACCTGTCCACCCGCGCCAAACCCGTGCAGGACGCTCCCACGCCGTCCCCCAACGGCGTCGCGGCGATCGTCCTCGCCCGGCTGTGGGCGCTCACCGACCGGCCGGAGTGGCGGGTGCAGCTCGAGCGCCAGCTCGAGGCGTTCGCGGGCGGCGCAAGCGAGCTGTCGCTCTACGGCGCCACCCTGTTCCGCGCGCTCGACTGGGCGGCGAACCCGGTGACGCGGATCGAGGTCTCGGGTCCCAGGGGGGAGGGGGCAGCCTGCGCCATGCACCATCTGGCGCTCCGCACCTGGCGGCCGCGCACGGTCGTGGTGCGCCGCGTGGCCCAGCGGCCGGCCGCGACGGTCTGCGTGGGCACGACCTGCTCGCTGCCCGTCCATACGACCGACGCGCTGGCGGACCTGCTGCGGTGAGCCAGCGGGTGCTGGGACGCACCGGCCTCACCGTCAGCGCGATCGGCTTCGGCGGCTGGGGGATCGGCGGCAACGGTTTCGGCAACTCGTACGGCCGCACCGACGACGCCGAATCGAGGCGCGCCGTGCGCCGGGCGTACGATCTGGGCTGCACCTTCTTCGACACGGCGGACGTCTACGGGCACGGCCATTCCGAAGCGCTGCTGGGCGACGCGCTGCACGACGTGCGCCCGCACGTGATCCTCGCCACCAAGGTAGGCGGCAACTTCTACAACCGGGATGTCCATCCGCTGCTGCGCGACCGCATCGCCCAGGCGGCGGGCGTTCCCTTCGGGACACTCCCGGCCGACGCGCTGCTGCCGGTCACCCACGACGCGAACTTCACGCCGGCCTACGTGCGCTTCGCCGTGCAGCAGTCGCTCACGCGCCTGCGGACGGACTACATCGACGTGCTGCAGCTGCACAACCCGCCTCTCGCCCTGATCAGCCAGCTGTCCACCTACGAGGTGCTCGAAGACCTCAAGCGCGAGGGCCTGATCCGGTTCCACGGCGTGTCGGTCCATCCGCCGGAGGAGGGGATCGCCGCAGTCGAGGCCACGCTCCCGGACACGGTGCAGATCATGTACAATCTGGCGCGCCGGGAAGCCGAGACGCGCTTCTTCCCGGCGGCGCGGGCCGCCGGTGTCGGGGTGATCGTCCGCGAGCCGCTGGCCAACGGGTTCCTGGCCGGCCGCTACTCGGGCGAGAGCGTCTGGGAGGCCGGCGACATCCGCGCCCGGATGCCGCGCAGCTACGTGGCCCAGCTCGCGGCGCTCGGGGCGCGCGTGGCGGAGCTCGCGGCCAAGTCGGGGATGACGGCTGCGCAGCTGGCGCTGAAGTTCGCGCTCGACCAGCCCGCCGTTTCGACGGTGATCGTCGGCATGAAGACGGTCGCCCAGGTGGAAGAGAATCTCTCCAGGGAGGCGTGATGCCCAACCGCAAGGCCGTGATCGACACCGTCCGGGGCGCGATCGAGCTCGAGCTCTTCGCCAACGACGCGCCCAACACCGTGGCTAACTTCGAGAAGCTCGCCAACGCCGGCTTCTACGACGGCACCCGGTTTCACCGCGTGATCCCGAACTTCATGGTCCAGGGGGGCGACCCCTTCTCCAAGAGCGGCAAGGGGCCCGTGGGCACTGGCGGGCCGGGCTATACGATCAAGTGCGAGACCGAGCGCAACGTCCACCACCACCTGGCCGGGACGCTGTCCATGGCGCACGCCGGCCGGGACACGGGCGGGAGCCAGTTCTTCATCTGCCATGGCCCGCAGCCCCACCTGGACGGCGTCCACACGGTGTTCGGGCAGGTGACCCGGGGGCAGGAGATCGTGAACGCCATTGCCCCAAACGACGAAGTCAAGTCGATTAGAGTGAGTTGAGACGTCAGACATCAGACGTCAGACGTCAGTGGATCCCGGAGGTCCCTGTCGTCATGTCTGATGTCTGATGTCTCTCTGATGTCTGATGTCTGACGTCTCTCAGAACGGAGATCCGTTCATGCATCGCGCCACTTCGCTGCTCGCCGTCACGCTGCTGGCCCCCGTTGCCCTCGCCGCGCAGAGCGGCGCGTTCGTCGTGCGGATCGGTCAGGACACGCTCGCCGTCGAGCGCTACCGCCGCACGGCCGAGTTGCTCCAGGGCGAGCAGGTCCTGCGCTCGCCGACGACCGTGCATCGCATCTACCGGGCCGTCCTCGCCCCGGACGGGACGGTGAAGAGCTTCGAGCTGATCACGCACAACATCGGGGGTGGGCCCGGCCCCGCCGAGACGCGCGGCACCATCGAGTTCCGGGGCGACAGCGCCATCGTCCAGGTGCCGCGGCGCGACAGCTTGGTCACGGTCCGGATGGCGACGGCGCCCGGTGCGCTCCCGTTCTCCGGCCAGACCTACGCCCTGGTCGAGCTCATGGCGCAGCGCGCCCGCGCCGCGGGCGCCGACAGCGTGGCGCTGCAGGCCGTCCAGATCGGCCCCCAGCAACCGACGGCCGTCACGGTGCGGCGCCCGGGGCGCGACTCGACCACCATCCAGTTAGGCCCGATCGGCCCCCTCGCTTACCGGCTCGACGACGCGGGCCGCCTCGCCTGGCTCAGCGGCCGGGGCAGCACCATGCAGGTGGACGTCGAGCGCGTCGCGGCAATCGACATCGCGGCCCTGGGCCCGGCCTTCGCCAACCGGCCGCTCGGCACCCTCTCGCCCGCCGACTCGGTCAAGGCGACGGTCGCCGGTGCGTCGCTGGCAGTGCAGTATGCCCGCCCCTCGATGCGCGGCCGCACCATCTTCGGCGGCGTGGTGCCGTGGAATAAGGTGTGGCGCACGGGCGCCAACTCCGCGACGGTGTTCGAAACGAGCACGGACCTCGTCATGGGTGGCACCGCGGTCCCCGCGGGCAAGTACAGCCTGTGGACGATCCCGACGCCATCGGGGTGGACGCTCATCGTGAACAAGAACACCGGGCAGTGGGGCACCGACTACAACGCGACCCACGACCTCGCGCGGCTCCCGATGAAAGTCGACCGGCTGGCGCAGCCGGTGGAGCAGTTCACCATCGGGATCGAGCCCCAGGGGCCCGGGGGCGTCCTGAAGCTCGAGTGGGAAACCACGCGGGCGTCGGTGGCGATCGCGAGGAGATAGACATCAGACGTCAGACATCAGACATCAGCTGACGTCTGACGTCTGACGTCTCACGTCTCTCGACATGCACCTCGACTTCTCCGTCGTCGCCGACTACGCGCTGGTCGATCAGGCGGGGAAGGTCTCCGTGCTGGGAATCTTCCAGCACATCTGGGTGCAGCAGTTTCCGGCGATGCACCCGCGCCTGCACCTCGTGCTCCGGCTCAAGGGGAGGCGGACCGAGATCGGCGAGCACGCGGTGCAGATCCGGTTGCTCGACGAAATAGACGCCGAGATCCTCGGCGGCAACGGCAACGTCACGTTCGCCGAGCCGCCCGCCGGGGTGACCGACATCGAGGCGGCGGCAATCCTGGTGTTCGACGTGCCGTTCCCGCACCCCGGGCTCTACCGCTTCGAGATCGTCGTGGACGGCGAGCGCAAGGCCACGGTCCCGATCACGGTGAGCCAGCTCCCGGCGCCGTCCGGCGCGCCGGGCGGGAAGCCGCTGCACTAGGAAACCGTCGGCGGTCAGCGGTCAGCTAGGCAGCTGGCTGACTGCTGACGGCTGACAGCTCACCGAGAGCGATCCCATGAACCGTGCAGACGCGTTGGCCCTGATGGAGCAGCACACCCAGTCCCCCGCCCTCCGCCAGCACATGCTCGCCGTCGAAGCGGCGATGCGCGCGTATGCGACGAAGCATGGAGAGGATGCCGAGGCGTGGGGCCTCGTCGGGCTGCTGCACGACTACGACTACGAGCGGTTCCCCAACACGGAGCACTCGGCCACCGAGGGGCATCCGAGCTGGGGCGTGCGGCAGCTGCACGAGCGGGGGCTCCCGGAGCCGCTGTGCCGCGCCATTCTCGGCCACGCGACCTACACCGGCGTGCCACGCGACACGCTCCTGGCCAAGGCGTTGTTCGCCGTCGACGAGCTGTGCGGGTTTCTCGTCGCCTGCGCCCTGGTGCGGCCGTCGCGCAGCCTCGCCGACCTCGAGGTCGCGTCGGTGAAGAAGAAGCTGAAGGACAAGGCGTTCGCCCGGGGCGTGAACCGCGACGAGGTGCGCCAGGGGGCCGAAGAGCTGGGTGTCCCGCTCGACGACCACATCGCGTTCGTGATCGCGGCGCTGCGTCCGGTGGAGCGCTCGCTCGGCCTCGGCACGGGAGCGGGGTGACGCCGCCGGCCGCCCGCGACGACCTCGGGCGGGCGCTCGACCGCGCGGCTGCGGCGCGCCCCATCCAGGGCAACGCGCTGCGCCTGTATGCCGACAGCGCCGCGGCCCTGGAGGCGATGCTCGTCGGCATCGCGGGCGCGCGCCGCTGCGTGCATTTCGAGAACTACATCATCCGGGACGACGCGACCGGGCACCGGTTCGCCGCTGCGCTGACGGAGCGCGCGCGTGCCGGCGTCACCGTGCGCGTCCTGTACGACGCCCTCGGCTCGCGGGCCACCTCCGGCGGCTTCTGGCGGGCGCTCCGGGCGGCGGGCGTGGAGGTGCGCGCGTTCCGCCCCATCCTCGGCAGCGCGCCCGCCGAGCTCCTGCAGCGCGACCACCGCAAGCTGCTCGTCGTGGACGGAGTGCACGCGATAGCCGGGGGCGCCTGCATCGGCGACGAGTGGGCGGGCGTGGGTCGCGCCCCCTGGCGCGACACGATGCTGGCGGTGGACGGGCCCGCGGCCGCCGCGCTCGACCTGACGTTCGCGGCGGTGTGGCGGCGCGCGGGCTCCCCGCTGCCGTCCGGTGAGCTGGCCTCGAACCCGGCTCCGTGCGGCGATGCGGTCGTACGCGTCGTGGAAGGGATCCCCGGACGGTCGCGGATCTACCGGGCCGATCAGCTGCTCGCCGCCACCGCCGAGGAGCGGCTCTGGCTGACCGACGCCTATTTTTTCGCGCCGCCGCCGCTCTTCGCCAGCATCCTCGGCGCGGCGCGGGACGGCGTGGACGTGCGGCTGCTCCTCCCCAGC
>Ga0247727_10016598_pt1 | contig 11855 bp, 11 predicted proteins | sample WisWelCaveWW1625_FD_202498 | JGI IMG/M metagenome (GOLD analysis project Ga0247727, IMG submission 202498) | Biofilm microbial communities from Wishing Well Cave, Virginia, United States - WW16-25 | ecosystem: Environmental > Aquatic > Deep subsurface > Groundwater > Cave microbial mat | place...
GGCGAGCAGCTACTGGCGTTCTCGTCGGCGAACCTGTTGCCCACGGCGTCGCCGACGTTCACGCCTGCAGCCATCGCCGACGGTTACGCCGCGGGTGGTCACACGATGTCGGCGTTGTTCCGTGCCACCGTGGAGGCCACGGAAGAAGCGGTGATCAACGCGCTGGTCGCAGCGCACACCGTGACCGGGCGCAGCGGCAACACGTTGCACGCGCTCCCCATCGACCGGACCCTCGCGGTCTTGCGTGCGGCCGGCCGGCTCGCCGGCTGATGATCGAGCCCACCCCGGAACCGGTCAGGCTCCGCCTCGGGTTCTTCTCGGGACCACCCGACGCGGGGCGCGCTTGATCACGTTCTACCCTGCCGCCGCTGTGGGGGGCCGCTGCGCTGCGCTCGCTGTGTCGCCGGGAGTACCTGTAAGGCCGGTACGATGAGCGGCGGAGACGTGCCTGAGTGGCCGAAAGGAGCCGCCTGCTAAGCGGTTAGGGGGTGAAAGCTCCCTCCCGAGTTCGAATCTCGGCGTCTCCGCCGACCAGAGGCCCGCACGTTCGCTCAAGGCGATCCGAGTCTGACGAAGCGATCGCTCGGCTAGCGGCAAGGGGTGTAGGGAGTGTCGAAGAGGGAGAAGTCGCGTGCCTTCAGGATCGAGTTGAAGCCGTACGTCGCGGAGTTCGCCTGCGGACAGAAGTCCTCGAGAGGGGTCCTGTATTCGACCTGGAACACCGGCTTACCCGCTTCGACGAACAGCGAGAGGTTGTCGCACTCGTCGTACTGGAAACATTGTTCGTTGATCGCATAGTCGAAGTGGGACACGAGCTCCGGGATCTGGCCCAGGTCGTTCTTCAGGCCAGCCGAGAGCCCGTGCTCGTGAGCGATCCTCGCGAGTGCCTCGTTGTACGTCAGCTGGATCGCGGCGCTGATACGCCAGCCGGTCGTCGATACGCTCGAGTTGTAGGCCTCCACCACATCGAACTCGACGCCGTCGAATCCGGCACGTTCGCATCTCGCGACGCGCACCTCGTTCATCTTCAGCATGAAGTCGCGCTGGCCCTGTTCGTTGTTGATGTTGGCCCAGTTCTCGTCGCTGAACGTCTTGCTGAAGGGGTTGCCGATGAGACAGCCGCCGCACCGCCTGTCGAACGCGACGAACCTCGGGTAGTCAGGGCGATAGGTCTCGATCGAGCCGGCGTCGATGTAGCAGATGGCATAGGCGCCTAGCGAGTGTGCGAACGAAAGTCTCGCCGCCGTCAACCTCCAATACCCAGTCGAAGAAGTCCTCCTCGACGACGCCGGTGATCTGGGCGCGGTCGAAGAGGCGTCCCGAGAGGATGGTCGCCGGGGGAAGAGTCGCAGGCTCGAAGCCGACTACAGAGTGGGCGATGACGTCTGCCATCGTTACGAGGAGCGTGTGTTCTATGAAAAGGGAGTCCTCGTCCTTGAAGCTTGTACCGAACGCGGTCGTGAGCAGCTTTGCCCAAAGCAGCCGCTTCAATCGGATGCCTGGATGGAACCGGTTTTCCTCGTAGAGGGCCGCAAGGTCAGCGAAGTCCAGCCGGTGAGCTGGGCTGTCGGCGCCGAGTCTGCGCCCAACCTCGGTAGGCGTCGGGACAACCTGCTCGGTCGTAGCGAGAACACCTTCTAGCCAGACCGCGAGGGCCTGGGCGTCCGGGTCGTTGGGGGAGACGTCGTGGGATGAGACCTCCGCCAGTTGCCCGTCCTGGGTGAGGTGGTAGAGGTACCACTCGGCGCCGTCGGTTAGGACGCCGACATAGCGCTGGCTGAGTGTCTCGACGCGAGACTGGACGTACCCGGCGAGCTGCTCGATGGCTTCGGTGCGAACGTTGCCGACCCGGAGGTCGCGCTTCACTTCAATGACCGTGAATCCGGCCTCGACGTCGATCCGGCGCCGCTCCCCGGCGGGCGACTCCAGGACGATGTCCTGGAGGTTTGCTTCCTTCAGCCCCAGTGGCGCGGATAGGAGGAACATGCGGACGTCGGCCTGGACGGTAGCCTCGGCGCGCCCGTCCGCTCGCGTCGCCAGGCGTCGGGTGAGTTCATCAAGATCGACGATTCCCGTAGGCACGGTGCTCAGTCTAGCTGTGGGCAATGAGGCGAACGCCGGAACCGCTACCACGTGGGCGTATTCTCCTGAGCCTCCGCCGATCGTGTCGTGAGCGCCAGGTAGCATCCGAAGATGGTTCTCGCAGTTAGTGCCGATCCTTCGTGGACTCCGATTATCGTCGGGGCGCTCATCGGCGTCGGTGGGGTTGCGATCGGCGCCTGGCTGCAAGCTCGCTGGACGAAGAAGCAGAGCATCGAGCTTCACCGCGTTCGGCGGGAACAGGACGCGCTTCTTCGGCTACTTGATCTTTTGTCGGTCATCGACATGGCTGTTCTTCGGAGCATGCCCAACACGGACACGGCCCTGTCGTGGAGCGACGCCGTTCCGGGCGTAGGGGCGCCGATGATCCGCGAGTTCCCCGGCGTAACGTGGGACCGATCCGAAGACCCGGACGCCGAGCTTTACCAGTGGGGCCGCATCGCGAAGGCGGTACTGGACGCCGAGGAGGAGTGGCGGGACTCACTAAGGCAGAGGATCAACCGCGGTGACATCGCCAGGCTGTGGGCCGAGGTCCGCGATACGGGCGCACGGATGGGGTTGAAGGGCACCGCGTTCACCGGCCAGCATCTTCCCCCGTATCACGCGAGGATCGAGCAGCTCATGGACGAAATCCGCAGGTGTACGTGACTGTCGGAGGGGGGCGCCTTCGTGGCCATGACTTTTGACGCAGATCGGCTGGCCATGCTGCGTGACTTGATCGCGGCGCTCAGGGCGTTCTCGCGCGACGATGTCGTCGTAACAAATGAAGTGCTGCGGCCGTATCAGGGCGATGCAGAAACCGAGATCGAGTTGACCAAGGAGCTGGTCGAGGTCGTGTCTGGATTCTTGTCAACGGCGGATGACTTCGGACTTCCGGCGCAGTCGCTCGTTGCTCATGTCGTGAGTGATGTGCCCGCTGACCTTCGCCCGTTCTACGAGGAGGCCGGACGGATCATTCTCGGCGTCCACGAGCAATCCGATGTCGCGAACGAGGACACAAACTTCGAGACTTTCGAGGAGTTCGATGGCTTCGTGAAGGCGCTACTCAACCTGGGCGTATTCCTCGTCAGACAGATCGCAAGGAGCGGAGGGGTTAGCGAAGACAGCATCTACGATGCGACCGCAAGTCGTCTAGCCATCGAGTGATGGGCGGTAGTTCGCTACCTGGGCATCTTCCTGAACCGAGCACCGCGTGATTTCTTGCTTGCCCGGCGCCGAGGTGCTGGACGTGGGCACCTTTCCTAGAGGCCTCGCGTAACGCGGACCCAGAGATACTCGTCGACGATCTTCGCAGGCGTGGACGTCGGGCGGGCTAGTGCCTCCGGGAGACCTTCGGTAGTGGTTCCCAAGCGGTCGCCCAGCGCTCCGAGCGCGTCGGCCGCAGATTTCAGGAACTCCAAGAACAGCGTCCTCGTGTCTGAGGTCCATCCGAATGACGCGCGAATCGGCTCGTCCCACGGTGGAACGGCGGCGGGGCGCATGGCGAACAGCGTCTTAGCCGCCGCCGTGTCGCCGAACGACACTTCGATCTCCCCGCGCGACGTAGATCGACCGGCTGCCTGGGACGTGGCCAGAGTCGAGTACGCGCTTGCGATGGCTTCGAGCTGCTCGTCGGCTAGCGAGGCGAGCTGTGCGTCGGCGGCCGGGAGGTTCGGCTCGGCCTGTTCCCACCAGACGCGGAGTGCCTCGGACGTTCGCTCCGTGTCCGACTTGCGAAGGTGACGGCAGCCCCAAGATCGGAGCCACTCGATCAAGGCGATGCGGTGTTCGGGCTGAGCGAGGTCGGGGATCGGCCCGGTGATCGCCTTCATCCGGTTGAGGCTGGCGTCGTACCCGGTGATTCCTTCGTAGCGGCGCAGGGTATCCCGGATGTCCGCGGGGTCGGCGTCGCTGCCGAGGTGTTTCAGCAGCGCGAAGGCGTCCGGCATCTCCGATCCGTCCTCGGGCCGAGTCTCGTTCGGACCGCGGGGGGAGTATTCACCCTGGAGCCACCGAACAAACGTTTCTGAGCGGCCCACGTACGTCGCGATGGTGTTCGGTGCCATGCCCGCGTCGCGAAGTTCCTGCTCGAACTCCGCAAGCCTTTCGATCAGGTCCTCGGAAGTCCATGCGTCGGTCAAGTTGTCCTCCCGTCGTGGTGGGCGAGATCGACACTAGCGACGGGGCAAGATCGCGGCAAGCCGAGTCGGGACCCATCCGGGGAACAGACAGGAGTGGAGCCGAGGGGAGTCGAACCCCCACCTCCCGGTTATCAGCCGGGCGTGCGATCTGTGAAAAGGTGCGGCCCGCCAGGGGAGCATCGGACCCCAACTTCCTTGCCATGCCACGCCGCGTTGAGCCGGAGCCCAACTGTTGGCCCTGGCGGCAGAGAAGGCAAACCCATCCGCATCGCGGACCTTACGGCCTTCTCGACAGTCGAGAACTCGTACCCTGCTGACGCTACGCAACTCACCTGGGGCGATCCGCCGGGCAACGAAGGCTAAGTCCGCAGCCGAGCGAACATCGTATCGTAGGTCGTTTCCGTGCTCGGCTAGACTGCGCCAGAGCGCCGGTAGCTCAGTCCGGATAGAGCGTTTGGCTACGGACCAAAAGGTCGCAGGTTCGAATCCTGCCCGGCGCACAAATAAGGGAGCCGATAACTGGACGAGTTCTTCTTCCCGCGACCTGCGCGGTAGGCTCTGTAGCACAGCGCAAGCGCCCGGATACCTACGGATCAGAAGGTTGGGGGTTCGACTCCCTCCCGGCGCGCAACCTTCTGGCGCGCAACCCCCCGGCGCGCCACCGTCGTCACGTCGCGAGCCAGCCGAGCGCGGCGACGACCATCGCCTCGACGCCGGTCGCGATCGTCGGGTCCTGCACCGGCGCGAAATGCGGCGAGTGGTTGAACGCGACGTCTTCCGCGACACGCCCCTCGGCCAGCGCGCGCGCGTAGAGCGTCGGATCGGTCCCTCCGACGAACCAGAAGACCGACGGCGCGCCGCTGCGGTCGCCGTACAGACCGAAGTCCTCGCTGGCCGGCGTCCGCGGGCCCTCTGCCGCGCGTTCGGCCCCGAAGTGGGCGACGAACGCGTTGGCCACCTGGGCAGTGGCGTCGGCGTCGTTCGTCACGGCGGGGCCCGAGATCGTCATCGCGATCTCGGGTTCGCGCGGAGCGCCAGCCGCCTGTGCTTCGCCCTGCACGATGCGGGTGATCGCGGCGAGGACACGCTCGCGCACCTGGGGGTCGTAGGTCCGCACGCTGAGTGCCAGGTCGGCTCGGTCGGCGATGATGTTCTCCTTCGTGCCGGCGTGCAGAGTGCCGACGGTGACCACCGCCGCTTCGTCGGCTCCGAGCTCGCGCGAGACCACCGTCTGCAGCCGCATCACCGTCGACGCCGCCATCACGACGGGGTCGACCGACTGCTCCGGCGTCGAGCCGTGCGCACCTCGCCCGTGCAGCACGATCGAGAGGCTGTCGCTCGCCGACATGACCGGTCCCGATCGATACGCGACGGTGCCCGCGGGCGCGGGCGTGACGTGTTGCCCCAGCACCACGTCGGGCACACCGAAACGCTCGAACAGGTCGTCGGAGATCATCGCCGCCGCGCCCGCGAGGACCTCCTCTGCGGGTTGCACGACCAGCACGACGGTCCCCGACCATGCCGAACGTGTCGCTGCGAGCAGCGTCGCCGCCCCGATGAGCCATGTGGCGTGCATGTCATGGCCGCACGCATGCATCACCGGCACGTCCACCCGCTGCGCATCGGTCGCGCGGACGGTGCTGGCGTACGGCAAGCCGGTCTTCTCCTGCACCGGCAACGCATCGATGTCGGCGCGGAGCATCACCGTCGGTCCCTCGCCGTTCGCGAGCGTCGCCACGACCCCCGTGTACCCGACCCCGGTCGTGACGTCGTAGCCGAGCCCGGCCAGGCCATCGGCCAGCAGCGCCGAAGTCCGGTGCTCCTGGAACGACAGCTCAGGGTTCGCATGCAGATCCTCGTAGAGGGAGCGCAGCTCACCGAGGATCGGTGGGAGGGACTCGAACACTGTCCGGCGACCTTACCCGCCCGCGTGGGCCGAGTGCCGCCGGCACGGCGAGGTACCCTCCGTCGATGCCCGCGGATCCCCCTGCCATCGTCGACCGCATCGGGGTCCTCCGGCCGCTCCGTCACCGCGACTTCAGGTTGATGTGGACGGGTCTCGCCGTCTCGATGGTCGGCGACGGCATGTACCTGATCGCGGTCGCGCTCCTGGTGTTGCAAGACCTCGACCGGTCGAACGGGGTGCTCGCGTTGGTGCAGGGGTCGGTGCTGTTGCCACAGGTGGTGCTCATCATGGGCGCCGGCGTGCTCGCCGACCGTGTGGATAGGCGTCAGTTGCTGATCGTGGCCGACGTGATCCGTCTCGTGGCGATCGGCGTCATGGCCATCCTTACGATCGCCGATCTCATCACCGTGCCGATCCTCATCGGGCTCGCGCTGGTCTACGGGGCAGGGCAAGCGTTGTTCGGTCCTGCCTTCTCGTCGATCGTGCCGACGATCGTCCCCGGCGAGATATTGGTAGAGGCGAACTCGCTCGGGCACTTCGTCCGCCCCGTGGCCATGATGCTGGTCGGCCCGCTCATCGGCGGGGTCGTCGTCGACGTGGCCAGCACCGGGGCCGCCCTCATCGTGGATGCGCTCACGTTCGGGTTCAGCGCGATCATGATCCTCGCCATGCGAACCAGCGCGGTCGTTCGTGATCCCGGCGACGTCGCCTCGCCCGTCGATGACCTGCGTGAAGGCTTCCGATACGTGCGCTCGCAACGGTGGCTGCTGATCGGCATGACCGGTGCGACGGTTGCCCTGCTCTGCACCTGGGGTCCTTGGGAGAACCTGCTCCCGGTGGTGGTCGAGTCCGACCTCGGCGGGGGCGGGGTCGAGCTCGGTCTGGTGTACGGCTTCGGCGGGGCCGGCGCCGTCTTGGCCGCCATCGTCATGGCGCAGCGTGGGTCGCTCCCGCGACGACCTCTCACGGTGCTGTACCTGGCGTGGGCGCTCGCCATGTTCATGACGGCCGGCTTCGGTCTGGTCACGAGCGTCTGGCAGGCCATGGGCGTCTCGTTCGTGGCGGAAGGGTCGATGACGGTCCTGATCGTGGTGTGGGTCACGCTCGTCCAGCGGTTGGTGCCATCGGAGCTGCTGGGCCGGGTCTTCAGCCTCGACTGGATGATCTCGGTGGCCGGCGCCCCCGTGTCGTTCGCCATCGTGGGGCCGCTGTCCGAAGCGATCGGCCATGACACGACGCTCATCTTGGCCGGCGTGGCGGGCGGGTTGATCGTGTTGGGCTGTCTGTTCCTGCCCGGGGCGAGGACGCCCGAGACCGACGGTTCCATCGCGCGGTTGGACGCGGAACGTTCACCGGTCGCGACGTAGACTCGCCATCATGGAGTACACGCACCTCGGGCATCTGGGCCTGGTGGTCAGCCGCCTGTGCCTGGGGACCATGAACTTCGGTCCACACGCTCCCGAGCGCGATGCGTTCGACATCATGGACTCGGCCATCGCCGAGGGGATCAACTTCTTCGACACCGCCAACGTCTACGGCCGGCACCTGGGCGTGGGCGCCACCGAGGAGATCCTGGGGCGATGGTTCGCGAAGGGGAGTGGCCGTCGAGACAAGGTGGTGCTGGCCACGAAGGTGTACGGCACCATGGGTGACTGGCCGAACGAGTCACACCTGTCGAAGCTTTCGATCGTCCGGCAGTGCGAAGCCTCGCTCGAGCGGCTGCAGACCGAACGTATCGACCTCTACCAGATGCACCACATCGACCGACGCGCCTGGTGGGACGAGATCTGGGAGGCGATGGAGCAGCTCAAGCAGCAGGGCAAGATCTTGTACGTGGGTTCGTCGAACTTCGCGGGGTGGCACATCGCCCGAGCGAACGAGATCGCGGCGTGGCGACACTCGCTGGGGCTCGCCGCAGAGCAGTCGCTCTACAACCTCAACGAGCGCATGCTCGAGCTCGAGGTGATCCCGGCGGTGCTCGAATACGGCATGGGGTTGATCCCGTGGAGCCCGCTCGGCGGTGGGCTGCTCGCCGGCGCCCTTGGGAAGGTCACCGAAGGGCGCCGGTCGCAGGATTACATGATCGAAGAGATCGAGCAGATCCGCGACCGCCTCGAACGGTGGGAATCGCTGTGCAAGGAGCTCGGCGAACGTCCCGCCGATGTGGCCCTCGCGTGGTTGTTGCACCAGCCTGCGGTGACCGCGCCGATCATCGGACCCCGCACCGAAGCACAGCTCCTCGGATCGCTCCGCGCGCTCGACATCAAACTGTCGACCGAGGTGCTCGGCAAGCTCGATCAGATCTTCCCCGGGCCCGGCGGTGCCGCGCCCGAGGCCTACGCCTGGTAGACGCTCGCGCCGAGGGCATCGCCGATCTGGCCGGCGGCCTCGACCACCGCGGGTGCGAGCTCCTTGGCTCGCAGCGGCAGGATGCGGCTGGCCGGTCCCGACATCGAGACCGCGCCGACGAGGCGGTCGCCTGGGCCGAACACGGGCGCGCTGATCGAGGCGACGCCCGGTTGCCGTTCGCCGTGGCTGCTCGCCCATCCTTTGCGGCGCGTCACCCCGATGGCGCGATCCAAGCCGGCTCGCCGCACGAGGTCGGTGGCCTGGCGGTCGGTGGCCCATGCGAGCAGCACCTTGCCGGCCGACCCCTTGTCGAGCGGCAGCGACGCGCCGATCTCGACGATGGTGCGAAGCTCGTGCTCTGACTGGACGCCGTCGACGCACACGCGGCGGAGACCGTCCCTCATGAACAGCTGCGCGCTCTCGCCGCTGGAGCGAGCGAGGCGTTCGAGCGCCGGACGGGCGAGGTCGCGGAGCGGGAGCTCGCGCATCGCCGTCGCTGCGAGCCCCAGCAACCGTGGGCCGAGGGCGTAGCCGTAGCTCCCGACGTGGAACACGAACCCGTGATCTTCGAGCGAACCGATGAGTCGATGCGTGGTGGTCCGGGTGAGACCGGTGGCCTCGACGATCGCGGAGAACGACCGCGCGCCGGCCTCGACGGCGTCGAGCACGGCGACCGACCGATCGAGGACCCCGACGGGTGTGTCGGGAGGTGGCTTGCGCGATGCGTCGCGACGCCTACGGATCGCGGCGTTGTCGCGCAGACGCAGGGCCGCACGGAAGTCTTCACTCGGATGGTCCCTCTCGCCGGCTGTCGTCATGGTGGTCGTCTCCGTCGTGCGCGGGTGCCGCGGGTGCTTCAGGTGCCGCGGGGGCCGAGGATGCCGCAGATGCCGCAGGTGCTACAGTGCATGTTCCAAACTTCGGAACTGAGTTCCATTATTTGGAACACACCCTAGCAGAAGGTGCGGACATGGCGGCTTCGGTTTCACCGGCGACCCTCGCGGAGAAGGTCTGGGACCACCACGTCGTCAAGAGAGCCGACGGCGAGCCCGACCTCCTCTACGTCGACCTGCATCTCGTGCACGAGGTGACCAGCCCGCAGGCGTTCGACGGACTCCGCCTCCACAGCCGCACCGTTCGCCGCCCCGACCTCACCGTCGCCACCATGGATCACAACGTCCCGACCACCACCGGCCCCGTGACCGACCGGATCAGCGCCGTTCAGATGGAAGCCCTTCGGACCAACGCCGAGGAGTTCGGCATCACGCTGTACCCGTGGGGCTCGGCCGAGCAAGGCATCGTCCACGTCATCGGGCCCGAGATGGGCTACACGCAACCCGGCATGACCATCGTGTGCGGTGACTCACACACGTCGACACACGGTGCATTCGGTGCGCTCGCGTTCGGCATCGGCACGAGCGAGGTCGAGCATGTGCTCGCCACCCAGACCCTTCCGCAGACCAAGCCGAGGTGGATGGCCGTCACGGTCGACGGCGACCTGCCCGCCAACTGCGGGGCGAAAGACATCATCCTCGCCATCATCAACCGCATCGGCACCGGCGGCGGTGTCGGCCACGTCATCGAATACCGCGGAACGGCCATCGGCGCGCTCACCATGGAAGGCCGGATGACGGTCTGCAACATGTCCATCGAAGCGGGCGCGCGGGCCGGCCTGGTGGCTCCCGATGACACGACGTTCTCCTACGTGGAGGGCAAGCCACACGCGCCGAAGGCAAAGGCTTGGGAGGCGGCGCTCGAGCACTGGCGCACGCTTCCCACCGACGACGTCGCCGCGTTCGACACCGAGATCACGCTCGATGCTTCGACGCTGCAGCCCTACGTCAGCTGGGGCACGAACCCGGCGCAGTCGACCACCATCGACGGCGTGGTGCCCGACCCTGGAGACAGCGAGTCGGCCCTCCGCGCCCTGGCGTACATGGACCTCACGCCGGGAACAGCCATCCGCGACATCCGGCCCGACACCATCTTCATCGGCTCGTGCACGAACTCGCGCATCGAGGACCTGCGGGTCGCGGCCGAGGTCGTGCGGGGCCGCAAGGTGAAAGCCGGTCTCCGTGCGCTCGTCGTGCCGGGAAGCGTCGGGGTCAAGATCCAGGCCGAGCGCGAGGGCTTAAGCGACGTCTTCGAACAGGCGGGGTTCGAGTGGCGCGGGGCCGGCTGCTCGATGTGCCTGGGCATGAATCCCGACATCTTGGGGCCTGGCGACCGGGCGGCCTCGACGAGCAACCGAAACTTCGAGGGCAGGCAGGGCAAAGGAGGGCGCACCCATCTCGTCAGTCCGCGGGTGGCTGCGGCGACCGCCATCGCGGGGCACTTCACGACCCCGGAGGACCTCTAGCCATGGAGCCCGTCATGCGGATCGAAGGCACCGCGCTCCCGTTGGACCGAGCAGACGTCGACACCGACCAGATCATCCCGGCGCAGTACCTGAAGCGCGTGGAACGCACCGGGTTCGGACCGTTTTTGTTCGACGAGTGGCGCAAGGACCCGAACTTCATCCTCAACGACGAGCGCTACGCCGGCGCCTCGATCTTGATCACCGGCGCGAACTTCGGCAGTGGCTCGAGCCGCGAGCACGCTCCGTGGGCCATCGAAGACGCCGGGTTCCGAGCGATCATCGCCCCGAGCTTCGCCGACATCTTCCGGAACAACTGCCTGAAGATCGGGCTGTTGCCGGTGGAGCTCCGCGACGAGTCGGTGCGCGCGCTCATGGACGCGGTGCTCGACGATCCAGCCACACGCATCGAGGTCGACCTCGACGAGCTGACCGTTCGTGCCCCGGGGCTCGACGAGGTCTTCGACATGGAGTCCTTCACGAGGTGGCGTCTGATGGAGGGGCTCGACGACATCGGGCTCACGCTTCGCCACGTCGACGCCATCGGTGACTTCGAGACGCGCCGACCCGCCTGGCTCACGTAGCGGCGTCGAGGAACGACACCACCCGTGCGGTGATGGTCTCGGGGTCCTGGTTCCAGCACTCCAGGTGGTCGACCCCCGGGCACTCCACGAGCGTGACCGTGCCGGGTGCCGCCATCGCCAACATGCGTGAGGTGCGGATCGGGACCGTCAGGTCGTGGTCGCCGTGCAGCACCAGGGTCGGCATCGAGAACAACGCCGGGTCGACGAGGTAGTCCAGCGAGCCCCAATCGATGTCGTAGCGGACGTCAGCGATCGCCTTGGCTGACCACGTCAAGCTCGGCGGCACGTTCACCGGCCCGACCAGCGGCTCGCGCGCGGCGTTGTCGTCGACCGTGCTCGAGAAGTTCAGCATGGGCGCGTCGAGCACGAGCGCCCGCACCGAGCCGGCGAGCGGCGACCGCTGCAGGAAGGCGGCCGCAACGCCGCCTCCCATGGAATAC
>Ga0247727_10016599_pt1 | contig 11854 bp, 16 predicted proteins | sample WisWelCaveWW1625_FD_202498 | JGI IMG/M metagenome (GOLD analysis project Ga0247727, IMG submission 202498) | Biofilm microbial communities from Wishing Well Cave, Virginia, United States - WW16-25 | ecosystem: Environmental > Aquatic > Deep subsurface > Groundwater > Cave microbial mat | place...
AGCAAAGATTTTTTAACACGGAGAAAACAGAGTAAACAGAGATTAAAAAGCTAAAGAGAATTTCCCAATCATTGCCTTCTCTGTTTTCTCCTGTTAATCTTTTTGGTTGCGGCTCGTCCGCGTTGTGATGTTAGAAAAATAACTCGACATTTATCACGATCTTTTTTCCGAATTAAAAGACAGATTTTATTTCTTCCACGAACTTGCTTTTTGCTCCTTCACGCTTTGTATTTCACCAAGCTTTTAATCTTTGCCGCGTCGCTTTCTTGTTCATTGCACTTACTTTGCTTTTTATGGTTTTTAAATGGGGGTAAAGTTTCGGGCTGGCACTCAGTTCCGCGAAGCCACCACGTTTCCGTTTTGTATTCACCTCATATTTTTAGTTCTCTCCGAGTCGCTTTATCTTTTGGCGCGTCAGCATATTTTTGTTTTCATCACATTTGCTCATCGTTCAGCGCTTCACGATATTTTTGATTTCACCGCGATGCTCATCTTTATTAGAAATTTTCCGGCGATAGGTTGAACCGGTTTGAATGCCCTTCTGGTTTTTATAAGCGCCAAACAAAAAAAGCCCAAACCTCGCCGGCCAGCCTGTATACATCAAGCCGGTAGGACCGACGCCTGTGGGATTTGGGCTTGGTCACCAAATACGCGTGCGATTGTGACGCCATTGTTTTCCCCTACTCCATTGTTTTTAAGCTGCCTCGGGCAACCGCCCATCAATTGGGTGTTCCATATTAGCAAAAAATTAAATCTTTGTCAAGCAAAATTTCGCATAACCTTTCGCCCACTGAATTGAACACAAAAGGCCCAATGCGGACGAGCCGCAACCAAAAAGAAAATCAAAAGCGCACGCAAAGACGCAGAGCCGCAAAGGCGCCGCAAAGAAAAGCTTTGCGGGTGTTTTGCGTCTTCGCGTCTTTGCGTGAAAGTTTTTGCTTTTTTTGCAACGATTGCACTTTTAATGGATTAATTCTGTGGGATTTCTATTTCTGTAAATAAAAAAGCCGCTCATCTAAAAATGAGTCGGCTTCATAGAAAAACTTTCAATCATTGTTGGGGTCTATTTCACCGCCGCTCCGCCACCTCCAACCGATTTTTGGCCCGCGCCAATGCCGCCCCCACATGCGCCAAATCCCACTGTTTGCGGCCTTCGTGCAAGCGTTGCGTCGCGCGGGCTTTCGCTTCTTCAGCGCGTTTGACGTCGATCTCGGAAGCCGCTTCCGCGGTCTCGGCAAAAACTTTAACGCCGGCCGGCAAAACCTCCGCAAAGCCGCCGGAAATGGCAAAATACAACACACGGCTTTCCTCGCCCGGCGCGCTTGGCTCGACCTTCAAATAACCGGTTTGCAAGCTCGTTAGCAAAGGCGTATGCCCCGGCAAAACGCCGAGATATCCCTCTTCGCCCGGCGCAACAATCGCGGCCACGCGCCCGGAATAAACTTTGCGGAAGGGGGTGACGATTTCGAGTGTGAAGCTTTTCATCAAGCCTTCATCTTCTTCGCATTTTCAACCGCTTCTTCAAGCGTGCCAACCATGTAGAACGCCTGCTCCGGCAGGTCATCATAATTGCCTTCAACGATGCCTTTGAAGCTGCGAATCGTATCTTCGAGGCGGACGTAGCGGCCGGGGGTGCCGGTAAATTCCTGCGCGACAAAGAACGGCTGGCTCAAAAAATTCCGAATGCGGCGCGCGCGGTTGACGGCGATTTTGTCGTCGTCAGTGAGTTCTTCCATGCCGAGGATGGCGATGATGTCCTGCAAGTCTTTGTACTTCTGCAAAATTTGCTGCACTTGCCTGGCCACGCCATAATGTTCATCGCCGACAATGGCCGGCGTCAAAATACGCGAGGTCGAATCGAGCGGATCGACGGCCGGATAAATCGCCAGCTCCGCGATCTGGCGCGACAACACGGTGGTGGCGTCGAGATGCGAGAACGTCGTCGCCGGCGCGGGATCGGTCAAGTCGTCGGCGGGAACGTAAATCGCCTGCACCGAGGTGATCGAGCCGCGCTTGGTCGAGGTGATGCGTTCTTGCAGCGCGCCCAATTCCGTGGCGAGGGTCGGCTGATAACCGACGGCGGAGGGCATGCGGCCGAGCAGAGCGGACACTTCCGAGCCGGCTTGCGTGAAGCGAAAGATGTTGTCGATAAAGAGCAGCACGTCCTTGCCTTCTTCATCGCGGAAATATTCGGCAATCGTCAGCGCCGAAAGTCCGACACGCTGCCGCGCGCCCGGCGGCTCGTTCATCTGGCCGAACACCATGCTGGTCTTGCTGATCACGCCGGATTGCTTCATTTCCAGCAGCAGATCGTTGCCTTCGCGCGTGCGCTCACCGACGCCGGCGAACACCGAGTACCCGCCGTGCTCCGTCGCAATGTTGCGAATGAGTTCCTGAATCAAGACGGTCTTGCCGACGCCGGCGCCGCCGAACAGGCCGGTCTTGCCGCCGCGGGAATACGGCTCGAGCAGGTCGACGACTTTGATGCCGGTTTCGAGAATCTGCGAGCGGGTGTCGAGGTCTTCAAACGCCGGGGCCGGGCGATGGATCGGATAATGCTTGGTGGCGCTCACCGGCCCTAGCTCGTCGATCGGTTCGCCGATGATGTTCAACAGTCGGCCCAACGTACCCGGGCCGACCGGCACGACGATGGGTTGGCCGGTGTTGCGAACGTTCATCCCGCGCCTCAAGCCCTCGGTGGAATCCATCGCGACCGTGCGCACGGTGTTTTCGCCGAGGTGCTGCTGGACTTCGAGCACGAGGCGGCCAACGCGCGCCTCGCTTTTGCCATCACGTTCGACTTCGATGGCCGTGAGAATCGCGGGAAGCTCGCTGTCTTCAAAAGCCACATCCACGACCGGGCCGATGATTTGGACGATTTTGCCGACGTTCATTATTGAATGACCTCATCAAAAAGTTTTTAATGACTAACCACAGAATGCTTTCTTTTGCTTGTCAACTCGCGTTTTAAACCTGCAAAAGCGGCTTCTTCAAAATCTATCCGCTCTTTAATAATCCGCTTCAGCCAATCCTCAACACTACTGGCATGATGCAGGCGAGCAAAAAAAGCCGCACGCGCAGCTAATTCCGCTGACAGACGCATCGTCGATGATTTTTTCATCCGCACGCGGATGGGACCTTCCCACGCAGATGGATCATCGGCTTGCGCTTCGACAATGTCATCAATCTCCTTTTCAGAGAGAAGCGCAGTTACGTCTTTCTTTTTTTTCATATCGGCCATCCAGTTATAATACGTACAATACGGCCCGGTTTAAGTTGAAAAATAACTTTTAGCCTGCGCCCTCCAATCGTCCTACCGATAAGCTGATAACGATCACGATAGGGCTTATTATGAAACACTTCATAATCTGAAAAGAAACACTCTACAGCTTCGTCGAAGGTGACACCATGATCGGCAAGCTTGTCACGCTCGAAATCATACTCAAAGTCGGCTGGTCTAAAGCGATGCCATTGCATTAGATAAACTGTTCATCAGTTGGCAACTTTAATCCATTGAAAAGCTTGGCAGACGCGGCCGTTTGTGTTACGCTTACTTCTTTAACGCCTCCGCGCCGCCGACGATATCCATCAGCTCCCGCGTGATGCTCGTCTGCCGGACTTTGTTGTAATACAGCGTGAGCTGAACGATCAGCTCTTTGGCGTTGTCGCTGGCGGTGCTCATCGCGGCCATACGCGCGCCCATTTCGGCGGCAAAGGATTCGAGCAGCGCGTGCCAGATTTCGACGTTCAAATAGCGCGGGCAGAGGTTGTCGAGAATTTTCACCGTCGACGGCTCAAAGAGAAAATCCGCCGCATACTTTTCGTCTTGGGGCGGACGCGGCACAATCGGCAGCAATTGCTGCACGATGATGTTTTGCTGGATGGCGGATTTGAACTCGTTGAACACGAGATAAATGCGGTCCAGCTTGCCGTTGACATAGCGATCCTGGATCAGCGCGGCAATATCCTGGGCGTGGGAGAAATCCAATTTGTCAAAAAAGTTGATGTATTTTTCCAAAATCGGATAACGGCGGCGGTTGAAATGCTCGAAGGCTTTTTTGCCGACGGCGATCAATTCGACCGCACGGCCGTCTTGGCGCGCGGCGTTGATCTCACTGGCGGCGCGGCGAATGATGTTGGCGTTGAAACTGCCGCACAAGCCGCGATCACCCGTAACGACGACGAAAGCCACGCGCTTGGGCTCGCGCTCGTGCAGCAGCGGATGCAAGGAATGTTCGACTTTGGCCGCCACGTGACCCAGCACTTCGTCGAGACTCTTGGAGTATGGGCGCGCCCGCATCATGCGTTCCTGGGCTTTGCGCAATCGCGCCGCTGCCACCATTTTCATGGCTTTGGTAATCTGCTGCGTGCTTTTGACGCTGGTGATTCGACGACGAATAGTACGAAGTGTTGCCAAGGGGATTTCCTATGAGATCGCTTACTTTGTTTCCAAATTCGCTTTGAAACCGCTGATGAACTCGCCGGCCGCCGCCGTCATCACGGCGCGCAACGCATCATCAATTTGCTTTTTCGTCACGATATCCTGCAAAAGTTGCGGATAGCTCGATTCGAGATAACTCAGATACTCTTGCTGCAAGCGGCCGATCTGATTGGTGGGAATGTCGTCGAGATAACCGTTGACGCCGAGAAAGATCGTGGCGATTTGCTTTTCGACCGGCATCGGTAGATATTGATCCTGCTTGAGCAGCTCCACCATGCGTTCGCCGCGCGTGAGCTGTGACAGCGTGGTTTTGTCCAAATCCGATCCGAACTTGGCAAACGCCGCCAGCTCGCGGTATTGCGCCAAATCGAGACGCAAACGGCCGGCCACCTGCTTGGTGGCTTTGATCTGCGCATTGCCGCCGACGCGGCTTACGGAGAGGCCGACGTTGATGGCCGGACGCACGCCGGCGTAAAACAAGTCGCCTTCGAGATAAATCTGGCCGTCGGTAATCGAGATCACATTCGTCGGAATGTACGCGGAAACGTCGCCGGCCTGGGTTTCGATAATCGGCAGCGCGGTAAGCGAGCCGCCGCCCTTGGTGACGCCGTCTTTTTGTAGCGCCTTCAAATCATCGGTCAATTTTGCGGCGCGTTCGAGCAAACGCGAGTGCAGGTAAAAAACGTCGCCGGGGTAGGCTTCGCGGCCGGGCGGACGGCGCAGGAGCAACGAGACTTGACGATATGCCCACGCGTGTTTGGAGAGATCGTCGTAGACGACGAGCGCGTGCATGCCGTTATCGCGGAAATATTCGCCCATGGCCGCGCCGGCATAAGGGGCGATGTATTGCAGCGCTGCCGGGTCGCTGGCGTTGGCGGCCACGACGATGGTGTAATCCATCGCGCCGCTGTCTTCAAAAATTTTCACGACTTTGGCAACCGATGAGCCTCTTTGGCCGATGGCGACGTAGATGCACTTGACATCGCCGCCTCTTTGGTTGATGATCGTATCGATGGCGACAGCGGTTTTGCCGGTGCCGCGGTCGCCGATGATCAGCTCGCGCTGGCCGCGGCCAATGGGAATCATCGCGTCGATGGCTTTCAGGCCGGTTTGCAGCGGCTCTTTCACGGGCTGGCGCTGCACGACGCCGAGGGCTTTGCGTTCGAGCAGGCCGCGCTGCCGGGTGTTGACCGGGCCTTTGCCGTCAATCGGCTCGCCGAGCGGATTGACGACGCGGCCAAGCAGCTCCGGGCCGACCGGCACGTTCATGACGCGGCCGGTTCGTTTCACCACGTCGCCTTCTTTAATCGTCACGTCGCTGCCGAAGAGAATGACGCCGACGTTGTCCTCTTCGAGGTTCAGGGCCATGCCCATGACGCCGCCGGGAAATTCCACCAGCTCGCTGGCTTGCACATTTTGCAAGCCATAGACGCGGGCAATGCCGTCACCGACTTGAATAACTTCGCCGACTTCCGAGATGTCGACTTTCTTTTCAAAACCTTCGATTTGTTTTTTCAGAATCGAGGTGATTTCATCCGGCCGAATATCCATGCGCGAGGCGCCTCCTTAAAATATATCAAATGCTCAATGTGTAAATCTTGGGATCGTTAATACGATAATATGGATTTCGATCAAACGGTTTAGCCGCTAGCTCTAACGCTTCTTTTATGGCTTCAATTGGTATTTGCCAAGCTTTAGCTAAACTTTCGACAGTGTAACCTTCCGACAAAAATCGCAATGCATGGCGCACATCAATGCGTGTGTACTTGAAAGTGGGGCGTCCGCCACAGATTCCTGGCGCACTCACAATGTATCGCCCTAGGCGATAGTACTCATACGGCTCGCCGCCTACCATCTCGCGCACCAGCTTCTTTTTCGAGACAGACGAAACGGCCTTCGCCGGTCGAAGCGACTGAATTGCTTTCTTTTTCTTCATAGCTTACATCCATTTTAATTTCTATTTCCCAAAAATTGCGCGCGCAAACGATCCAACTGCTGCTTGACAGAGCCGTCGAGAACTTTGCCTTCGATGTTCAACACGATGCCGCCGAGAATCGCCGGATCGACTTTGTTCTCCAGATCGATCTGCTTGTTCAAAGTCTTCGAGAGCCTGGCCTGCAAATCGTCCGCCAGCTTGGTGTCCAGCGGCACGGCGGTGATGGCGAGGGCGCGCGCGCGGCGAATGTGCCGGTCGTAAAGCGCGTCAAAAGCGCGGACGATTTCTCCGATGACGTTGTGCCGGCCTTTTTGCACGACGAGCACCAGGAAATTGAAAAAAAGGGCGGAATAGCGATCCTGAAAAATTTTTTCCACCGCGGCCTTTTTTGCGGCGCGGCTGTGCCCGGGCGAACGGAAGAAATCGGCAAACTCCCGGTTTTCCTCCAAAACCGCCGCGAAATTGTGCAGCTCGCTGCGAATTTTTTCGAGCGTGTTGCGCGCTTGCGCCATTTCAAACAGCGCCTTGGCGTAGCGTCGTGCGAGAATTTCTTCTTTCATAATAACGGATTTCGCTGATGACTAAAAAATATCAATTCGGCTCGCCGCTCAAATTGTGCATTTCGCTCAAGGCCTGGCGGATGAGATCATGATGATCTTTCACGGCCAGCGACCGGCCGATGATTCGGCCGGCGATGCTGACGGACAATTCCGCCGCCGTCTGCTTGATTTCCTCGAGCGCTTTTTGGCGCGCCAGGTCGATTTCCCGCAGCGCGCGCTGCTTGATCTGCTCGGATTCGGTTTGCGCGGCGGCAACGATTTTGGCGCGCGCGGTTTCGGCGTCTTTGCGGCTGCGGGCGATCAGCTCCTGCGCCTCCTTGCTCGCTTTCGCCATCATGGCTTCGTATTCAGCACGGGCATTTTCCGCCGCGCGCTCCGCCGCTTCGGCTTTTTCCAACGAATCCTTGATCTTTTTGGTGCGCTCTTCGAGCGCGCCCACAATCGGCTTCCACGCCACCCGGCGCAGAATGAAAAGCAGCAGCAAAAAAATGATGATGGTCCACGCAATCAGACCGGTATGAAGTTCGAGCATGTTTTCTCTTTAGATGAATTATTTGATAGCCAGCAGCACGCAAATGACTTCACCGAAAAGCGCCACGCCTTCGATCAGCGCGGCGGCGATAATCATCGTACCGCGAACGTCACCCGCAGCTTCCGGTTGGCGGCCGATGGCGTCCATGGCCGCACTGGCAATCTTGCCGATGCCGAAGCCGGCGCCCAGGGCGACGATGCCGGCGCCCAAACCAGCCGCGAGATGCGCGAAACTCAAGACTTGATTCAAACCTTCTTGTTCCATTTGCGAATTTCTCCTTCAGAGATCAAGTGAAATTTGACAACAGAGACAGGCTGGCAGCCCCGACTGGCGTAGCCTGTTCTCCACAATTAATGATGCGCCTCGTGCCCTTCCTCCTCATGGCCGGAATGAGCAGCAAAGCCGATGAACAACGCCGAAAGCAAGGTAAAGATATACGCCTGCAAAAAGGCGACGAAAATTTCCAATAGATTGACGAACAAGCTGAACCCGATCGACAGCGGCGCCACGCCATAGCCGGCCCAGGGATTGGCGCCGCCCTGGCCGAAAATGAAAATCAAGCCGATGAGCGAGAGAATGACGACGTGTCCGGCGGTCATGTTCGCATACAAACGAATGCACAACGCAAACGGCTTGGTAAACAGGCCGAGAAATTCGACCGGTATCATGATAATCCACATCGCCGGATGGACGCCGCCGGTAAAATGCTTGAGGTAGCCGCCGAGGCCGTTGGCTTTGATGCCCGCCGCCTGCGTAAAAATGAACGTCAGCGAGGCCAAGGCCGCCGTCACACTGATGTTGCCCGTGGCGGTGGCAGCAAACGGCACCAAGCCCAGAAGATTACAAGTGAGAATAAAAAAGAAAACGGTGCAAAGATAGGGCACAAACCTGAGGCCGAGGGCTTCACCCATATTGGGAATGGCGATCTCGTTGCGGATAAATTCGACCAGGGTTTCTATCGCCGCCGCAAATCCGGTCGGCACTTCATTGGGATGGCGCCGGCGCGCGGCAAAACTCAAGACGACGATGAGCAGCGTTGCCGCCAGCATCATCATCACCACGTGCTTGGTGATGGAAAAATCAATTCCAAACAATTCCAGGCGCGGCAGATGCACGGCGCCGATGAAGGGCAACTCGATTTCATGGCTGTCGCTGATGTGATGCATGATCACCTCGCCGATATTGTCACCGCCGCCGTGGCCTTCTTGCGCCGCTGCGGCGTGAGAGGTATCGATAGGGGACACTGAGAGATGAGATTCGCCCGGCGGGTGGTCAGCCAATACGATTTGAGAAAATAGCGTAAGAATCGCGAGAGAGAGAATCAATGCGCCCTTCATGCCTTACGAAGTTGATTTCATCCGTTTAAAATATCTTTGAACAGCAATCGTTTCGATAAATTGAAAAAGCAAATACGAAATCAAGAGCGTCCAGGTGAACGCTTTTCCATCGAAATTGGAAAACTTCCAAACCCAAACCAACGCAATTCCAAAAACCAGCAAGCGCAGAATAAAGCCGCCGACCAACACCCACAAAAATTGCTGCAACGAACGATTGCTCGCCCAGCGCAGGGCCAGATAGCCGCCGATGGCCAACAGCGCGCTCAGCGCCAGCGCATAAAAAAATCCCCACTGAATTGACGAGGCGGCCGTCGTCAAGATGAAATTCAGGGAGATTTTTTCAGAAAAAACTCCCATCTTAGCTACGCCAAGATGGTGGATAATGTTTCGCATCAATTTTTCTGATGTGGCGCTTGCCGACCCTGGCTTGAATCGTTTTTAGATTCCGTACGAATGACAGTGCGATAAAGATTGATGAAACCGGCCGTTCCGCCGAGCATCACACCCAAAATCAAACCGAGGGGTGAAATCGACAGCTTTTGATCGAGCAGATAGCCGAGATAGCCGCCTACCGCCGCGGCGACCGCAAAACGCAATCCGAGGTCTCCGTAGGCGGCGATGAGCCGCGGCCAATTCGTTGGAGCGGTTTTTCGCACCGCGCTTGCCTATCGATTAATTTGTACTTCAGGCCGCACCAGACGCTCGCCGGCGCGCGCGCGATCGGCAAGGGTGGCGCCTTCCGGCAGCGCCAGCATTTTGCCGTCGTCCGTCATCGAGCAGACGCCTTCAAAAATCGCGCCCTCATCGATGACGAGCTTGGAAGTTTTCAGCTCGCCATAAAACGATGATTTGGATTCCAACACGACTTTGCCGCTGGCAAAAATTTTGCCTTTGATCTTGCCGCCGACGATGGCGTTCTTCACGCGAATTTCGCCTTCGATCTCGCCATCTTTGCCGATGACGAGCGAATCGGTTGTGCTAACCTGACCCTTTATTCTTCCATCCACACGCAGACTGCTTTGCACCTTGAGAGTGCCATCCACAGCCGACCCCTTTCCAATAATCGTGTTTAAATCTCCACTTTTCTCGAAATCGTCCATGTCCTTTTTCCCCAGCATTGTCACCTCGTATGCTGTAAGTTAATTAACGAATACCTCATCCTATTTCGAGTTGGCGCGAAACGCGAGGAGAATCTGGCGGGGGTCGATGGCCACACCGTCCTTCCAAACCTCGAAGTGCAGATGCGGGCCGGAGCTTTGGCCAGAACTCCCCAACAACGCGATCGGCTCGCCTTTTTTGACAAACGTTCGATCATGGACCAGAAGCCGATCATTGTGCCCATAATACGAAAACATATTATCGCCATGATGAATAATGACGAGATTTCCCCAAACATACGTCCAATTGGCGAACACCACTTGCCCATCACCGGCGGCTAGAACCACGGAGCCGCGCTTGCCCGCAATATCGATTCCCGGATGCGAGCGAAACGGAAACTCTTTGCTGCGCGAAAATTCCGTCGTCAACACGCCTTCGACCGGCAGCAGCGTCGGCATGTTCGCGGCAAACCGCGAATCATTGTCGCGCCGCCGGACCGTAAAGCCGCTCGACGGCATCGCCACTTCTTTCCCTGACTCAGATCCGTTGGCGATCTCCGTGCCTGGCACCGGCGCATTAACTTTTGCCGTGACCAGCGGCTGATTGCTTAGGTTGTTCGGCAAAATGGCGCTCAGGCTCATGCCGCCTCTGGCCTGCGGATCAACGCCCAGCAGGCTCAAAATCTTTGCCTGTTCCTTGCTCATCCGTTCCAATTCCGCCGACAACTGGTAGACGCGTTTGTTGTCTTCCAGCAATTGCGTATTCGACCGCTCCAACTCATTGTTTTCGGCGGAGACCCGAAAATATTTCCAGTAAAAAAATCCGCCTGAAACAATATGAAGCGCCAGAACGATACCGATGCCGATGAGCACTTTGGCGGCCAGCCAACTCACGCGAAAATTATACGGCTCGGCATTGTCATCGGGAATGAGCAGAACCGAAATTCTTCGCGCCCGTCTTTTTTTCATACATCACACCATTATGCTTCTTGCTTCGTTCAAAGCGCCGTCCCGCCGGCGCAGCGAGTCCCAACGACGTTGCGCCAAGACCGTCGCAAATCAGCGCAAACCATGTACCGAACATCGCCGCACCTTGCGGAAAATCAGGGCTGTCGAGAAGTTTTAAAATAATTATTTCGCGTTCAAAAGTCAATCTTTTTCTCATGAAATTTAGGGCTACGCCCTGTGCTTCGTAAATGTTTCCGCAAAATCCAGTATGCCGTCGGCAATGGCGCGGGCGAGATGCTCCTGATTCTCCGGCGAGGCGAGAAACTCGAGCTGGACGGGATTAGAGATAAATTCGATTTCGAGCTGGCAGGCCGGCATTTGCGCAAAACGCAGCAAAAATACATCTTTCGGCTTGACGCCGCGATTAACGTGATCGGCAAAAACGGAGACCACAGAATCTTGAAGCGTCCGCGCCAATTTTTCGCTCATCGACGAATCAGGGTAATAAAGCGTTTCGATGCCTTCCGGATTGGGATCGGAGTAGGCATTGCAATGTAAACTGACAAAAACATCGGCCTTGGCGTCATTCGCGCAGGCAACACGTTTGAGCAAATCGGCCCGCAGATTCTCATCCAGATGGGTATCGCTGTGGCGTGTAAAGACGACGTGATGGCCGTTTTGCTTTAAAAGCTTGCCGACTTTCAAGCCCAGAGCCAGCATGATGTCCTTTTCGCGCAGCTCGAACGGATTGAGACCGATGGCGCCGGGAAAAATTCCGCCGTGCCCGGGATCAAGTGCGATTCTCATAAGTTCTCCCTCACGATTTTCCAAACCAGTTGTATGAACAAAGTTGTTAATCGATTATAAATCGGATCGTCACTTTTTACTCGCAATTTTAGGGCGCGTTAAAATAAAAAACCCGGCAACTTGGTTCAAGCTCAACGCAAGATCCGCAAGCTTTGACCATGATCCGGGCTGGTAGGCTACGCCAGCAAGGGTTAAA
>Ga0247727_10016600_pt1 | contig 11854 bp, 11 predicted proteins | sample WisWelCaveWW1625_FD_202498 | JGI IMG/M metagenome (GOLD analysis project Ga0247727, IMG submission 202498) | Biofilm microbial communities from Wishing Well Cave, Virginia, United States - WW16-25 | ecosystem: Environmental > Aquatic > Deep subsurface > Groundwater > Cave microbial mat | place...
TGAAGTTGGCCATCGTGCTGATGAGAAATTCGACGTACTGCAGCTTGGTAATCATAGCCGCATCTTACCCTGCAGTTGTCTCAAGCGAAAGTCCTGAATCCCATAAGGAGGGGATTAGAATGTGTAAGCGTTATGCGTTAAAGGTGTTCGTTTCGGTTTTGTTGGTTGGAATTGGAATCATGACCGGATCTGTGGTTTTGGCCGCCGAGTGCGGCAAGGTCGCCGCGGATTTGAACCCATTCGTCATTAAGAATGCCGACATGCCCAGCCCGGATGACGTCAAGAATGCCACCTGCGGCGGTACGATCGCCACCACGATCATCGCTCGCCCCCGCACCCTCAACCCGGTTACCTTGACTGACGTTCCGTCCCTCAACATGACGGATCGTATGCACGAGTTCTTGCTCCACGGCTCGGTCGATGAGCCGACCCCCGGCATGGCCGAGGCGTTTGAAGTGAAAGCAGTCGGCGACAAGGGTCAGAGCGTTACTTTCACGATCCGCAAGGGGTTGAAGTTCGCCAACGGCGACCCCGTCACGGCCGAGGACGTGCGCTTTACGTACGAAAATCTGATCTACCCCAAGGATATCGCGACCTCGACGCGCGATGTCATCGCCTGCGGCGATGGCAAGCTCCCGGCCATCAAGGTCGATTCAGTCAATAAGATCACATTCACATGTAGCGTCACGACTCGTACTTTCGTGGCTTTCATCGGCGGCAACGAAATCTTGAACAAGAAGAAAGTTCTGCAATTGGCTCCCAACGTAGAGAAGACTCCCAAGGATTTTAACACCGCTCTTGGTCTGACCACGCCCCCGGCCCAACTCGAGGGCATCGGCGCGGGTCCCTTCATTTTGACCAAGATTGATCCGGCCAGCGTTGCCGAGTTCAAGCGCAATCCCAACTTCTGGGAAGTCGATGAAAAGGGCAACAAGCTGCCCTATATCGACGGTTATCGCATCCTGATCGCCCCGACCCAAGGCCAAGAAACTGCCCTCGCTCAGTTCCGTAACGGTCAGACCGACTGGCTCGCTCCTCGCCCGGAAGACATTGCCCTCCGCGGCCGCGACAAGGTGCGCGCCAACGATTTTCATCTCAAAATCGAGACCGAAGTGAGCGTGCGCATCCAATTCACTAAGGACAACGCACCCATCGGCCCGGAGATCGCTGTGAAAAATAACCGTGTAAAATTCGTCGATATGACCGTGCGCCCCAAAGCTGTCATCGAAAAGATGGAGTTCAGGGGCGATACAGACAGCAGCCCAGAGATCGTCTCAGCCCCGGCCAATGCCAACGATGTGCGGATCGTATTCAGCAAGAAGACGAAAGTGACAGCCCTTTACACCCATAACAGCCGGGTGGTCAAGAGCGAAGCGCTGGGTGAGGTGGACAATATCGTGTTCGATATCGCCAAGGGCAGCCAGCGCGGCGCCAATTGCACACCGGGCGGGCGAGTCGAGTTCACCTTGAACACCAACGTCGGCAATACCCTGCGCGAAGAAATGATCAAGGCGATCGCAGAAGACGCCAACAAGAAGCTGGGCCTGAATATCAAGGCCGAGCCCAAGGATTTTGCCGCGCTCGTCGATCAACTCATCGCAGGCGACTATGAAGCGATCTTGATCGGGCTCACCGGCGGCATCGTCCCCGAGGGCGGCGCAAACGTCTACACTTGCAATGGCAATTTGCATTTCTATAACGTCGACTGCCCCAAGCGACCGACCGAGATCGCGAGCCGGGTGGATGAGCTGTATCGACGGGCTTCTGCCACCTTGAAAACCGACGAGGCGCGAAAAATCTGGGACGAGGTACAACTGCTGATCGGCGAAGACCAGCCCCTGATTCAATTGGTGGTGGCGAACGCGCTCTTTGCCTATCGCATCGACATGCTCAAAAACCACGGTCGTAACCCGTTTGCAACCCAAGATACGCTCTATTGCGTCAACGGCAAGTGCCGCGGCGGCTAAACCACGGCTTTGAGACCTCCCTGAGCGAGTGCGGGAGTTGGGAAGTCTTCGTATGCTTCCCAACTCTCCGCTTGCCTGCAGGCAATGGGTACAAGACGAAGAAAGGACTTCCTTGATAAACAGTCTACTCACTCACAGTACCTTCTTTGCCCTGGGTGCGGGCGCGGCCCTCACGGGCCAGTACGCTTGGCAGCGCTTGCGCCGCCGCGTTGCGCCCAAGCTCGGCGACGCGCTGAACGACTTTTTCGGCCAACACCCGTGCCAACTGCCGGTCGTCAGCCGCGGCTTTAGTTACGTTGATTTGCCCAATTTGCAGCTGGCAATCACACGCTACGCCGAGGAGCAAAAAGCGACGCTGCGCTCAATCGGCTACGTGCAAAGCGCCAGAGCCATAAGCTTGCTCATGGGCACGGATAACTTTTTCGATCAGTGCACGGTTGGCCCCCTGCAGTACCAAGATGTGGACGTCGACGTCGACCAGCGCTTGCAGTGCGTCGTCAATGGCTTTCACCTGATTGACGCCCGGCGGGGCAAGGTGGCCGCGCACCTCAAATTGAACCCGCTGAGCGGCGGCCTAGAAGTGGAAGTGCGCGCCGAGACCAAAGAACGGGCCGCGGACTTCATCGAGGCGATTCGCCTGCAAGCCCATCGCGCCAACGTCTATCGGCGCAAAATCCTCTCGCTCGAATGCGGGCCTGCCTGGGGCGCTCACGGTTGCGCCCATGTGCGGTTTCATCGCTTCGCTCCGATTCGGCGTGAGGAGATCATTCTGCCCGCCGAGGCTCTGGCGCTCATCGAGCGCAACACGACCCGCTTCTTCCAGCATGCCGGGATTCTGAAGCAGAGCGAGCGCTCGGTGAAGCGTGGCTTGCTTTTTCATGGCAAGCCCGGCACGGGCAAGACGCTCACGGCGCGCTGGCTCGCCCAGACTCTGCCTAACGTGACCGTCTTGCTGATGACCGGAGAGCAGTTGGGTCTTGTCAAAGAATGTTGCCAGATGGCGCGGATGTTGGCGCCGGCTCTCGTCATTATGGAAGACGTTGACCTGATCGCGACCGAGCGCCATGGGCTCATGCACCCGATGCAGCAAATTAGCCTGCACCAGCTCTTGAACGAAATGGACGGGCTGACCTCGGAAGCAGAGGTCATCTTCATCCTAACGACGAATCGTCCCGAAGTGCTGGAGCCGGCGCTCGCCGCGCGGCCGGGGCGCATCGATCAGTGCATCGAATTCGCGCTGCCCGACACCGATTGCCGCCGACGCTTGTTCGAGCGCTATGGCCGCGGGCTCGCGCTCGATCTTGGCCGATGGGAGCTCTTGGTCGCGAAGACCGCTGGCGCGAGCCCGGCCTTCATTCAAGAACTCTTGAGAAAAGCGGCGCTCGTGGCCGCCGAAGAGCGCTCACTCGAGGGCGACAAGCTATGCGTTAGGGATCAACACGTCGAGACGGCCTTGCGTGAGCTCGTCATGGGAAACGGAGACTTGACGCGCCGCTTGCTCGGGTTCTCAGACGGTGCATCGGACAACGTCGTTCACCGCAAACAAGATGAATTGCCAACGTAAGCCAAACGACGGCTTTAAAACTCGTAATGGGCAAGGCTGGTGATGGTCGACTCCGAACAGATATCACAGCAATACTTAAGAGAAACCAACGTCGGATGTGAAGATGGAACTGACAAAATCTTAGCCAAAGGAGCATCGCTATGAAAAAACAATTGACGAAATTTATGGCGCGCCAGGGCGATCTACTCTTCGTTCAATTCGAAGAAAATCTGCCCAAAGAGACGAAGATTGTGCAAGATGGGGTGCTCGCTCGCGGCGAGAGCACGGGCCATGCCCATCGTCTTGCTCCCGAAGACTTGGCCAAGGCCAAAGTTTATCAATTGGAAAGCCCGCGCCGTCTGGTCATCGAGGCCGATCAGCCGGTGCACGTCGTGCACGAAGAACATGGGCTCATCGCGCTCCCGGCCGGACGCTATGAAGTTCGCCAGCAGCAAGAGTACACGCCGCAAGAGGTCCGATTTGTGGCCGATTGAGGCCCACCACCCCTGCGCAGGAGCTCGCTATGATCGTCACGGATCAGTTGATTCTCGAGAGGAGATTGGAAGGGATTCGCCAGCGGCCGCCCTCGTTCAACTCGAGAGCGGCCCGGGCTGCCTTAGAGGCGCACCTCCACGCGCTAGGAATCCCCTGCCCGCCCATTCGCTGGGCGCCCGGAGCCATCGAAGCCTATGCTCGTGCGGCGGCTTTGCACGAACATACGACCTACACCTGGGCGGCGGGCTCTCGCAGCGGGAACACGCCTCCCGATAAGATCGTCTGGTATCGCGAGGAGGAGATCGCACTGCGCGCTGCTTGGCAGACGGCCCGGCAGCAAGCTGAGCCCTCACCGCCCTCGGCGAAGATCACCGACATCGAGCGCCAGGAATGGATGAGACAAGAGAACGAACACGCCCAGCGATGGAGCGCACTACTCGATCGGATGCGCAGCGTGGGCCAAAACGCCCTGCGGGCTTGCGCCGGTGATTTGCGCCAGCTTGTCTGGTCTCCGCTGATCGACGCTTTCGCGGCGGGGCTCTGGGTCTACGGAGTCTTTGAGGAAGAAATTCTCTGCGTGCGGCGTCCGCTCTTTCACCTAGAGCTTGCAGAGTTTCATAACTAGATCGGCCCGGTCGTCGCTTGGCCCTGGACTAGCGGCCAGAGCCTCTACTTCTGGCACGACGTGCATGTCCCCGAAAAAGTGATCTTGCACCCGGAGAGGCTGACGGCCGAAGAGATTCTGAGCGAGCGCAACCTCGAAGTGCAGCGCGCCATGATCGAGCGCATCGGGGGGCTGAACCAACTCTTGAGCCTCGCGAAGGCCGGTGTGTACGAACTACACCGCACGCATCACGGCACGCTCTACCGCCTGGAGCGAACCGACCCGCATCGTCGCGAAGAGCCCTGGGTCTTTGTGCAGGTCACGTGCCCAAGCACGGGGCGCCAGTATTGTCTGAGCGTGCCGCCGCGCACGAAGACCGTGCAACAGGGCATCGCTTGGACGTTTGGGATGCTGCCGGAAGAATACTCCCCAGATCACGAGACGTGACTCAGGCTCTTCAAGGAGAATGCGACGAAACAAAACGAAGCCAGAGTGACCCGGAGAGACGCGCTCATAAAAATTCCTAGCACACCGCCACTGGCGCCACCCATGCTCCCGTCGCGCCGCCCGCTTGATAAGGTGGAAACTCCCAGCCAAACATCAAGACTTTCATCATCGCCCCCTTTCTAGCTTTGTGTGTTATGAATTTTTTTTGACTTGATTGTTTCTGAACAATGATCTGAGCCGGGGCAATCTGTAGACTGCCCCGGTCTGATATGAGGTTTAGAGGGGTGTAAATTTGGCAGTTCCGAAGAGTACGCTAAATTGCTTGCACCAGATAATCACGCTGTTATATTGGCTGAGATCGGTTTCTTTGGGGATGGAATAACTCTGCGAGCCGATGTTGCCCTTCAAGCGTCCCAGATTGACAAAGCCATTTTTTATGTCGCCGTTCTTGATGAGATACACATAAAGATCAGGCCCGTTAGAAGCTTTAAAATTTTCCTCAAAGCGCACGCGGATCTCGTTCTCTTGGGTGCGAATAAACTTGGCTGTGCCTTCTGCCTTGTGGACGATGGCGTCTGCTCCTACGAAGGTGCCCTGGGCCAGCACATGAACCCCGGTGCTATCGAGTTGCTCACTTACTCTAACGTTAATGAAGAGCGAGGAAATCAAATAATACGCGATGGGGCTGAGAATCAATAAAGCGAGTACTGCAATAGCGGTCTTCGTTTGTTTGCTAAGGCCGGGTTTCGGCTCCATTATCTTCTCTTCTGTAGTCAAATCACGCTGAGTCATAATAGGTCTTCTCCTCAAATATGTTGGTTGTTTTCTCTGATTAATTTGTGCGACTGACCGCCGCTCACGAACTTAGATGACTTAACAGAAAGACTTCTTACCTTGAGCGTGTAGCGGCCAAATTCATATGATTAATTGAAGCGCTTATGACTTTGCTAAGTCATATATGCTAAGCTAGCAGATGCAAAGAGGAGCGTGGATAGAAATGTCTAACAAACTGTTTAAGGCCCCCACCCAGCCCTCCCCCGTTTTGACAAACAGGAGAGGGGTTAACGACGATCCCGTCTCTCCCCTGCACCAGCGGGGGAGAGACCGAGAGAGGGGGCCTGGAACTCTCAAAAATCAACTTGGTGCAGTACTAGCCCAGTCGTTCGTATCGTTGCTGGTGATTGCAGGATTGTTGTTCATAACGATGCAACCAGCTATAGCAGCTCCAGAGAAGGCTCAATCCAAACCCAGCGACCTCTTCTGGGAAAATGTCGCGATTGGGAGTTTGGGCGCTGTCGTCGCACTGTCTCCGATCGCCTGGCGCGAGTACGGTTGCGTCGGCGGGATTTCTGACTTCATGCTGGCCACGAAACTGTGCCAGGCGGTTCCCTATACAGGATATGTAACAATGGGTATTGGCGGGTTGGCCGCCATTCCCCTGGGGGCGAGCATTGCCATCATCTGGAACAGTGCGCGGCATAATTATGAAAGCAGTATTCCAACCACCATCTTGTCGACTTACTTGGGAACCTTGGCCGGGTTCGGCACGAGCATAGCTCTCTCTTATCTCTTGATTGGAGATAGGTGTTCTGACTGCATCAATAATCCCTTCTTTCGGTTTTTCTTCGTCTCAACCTGGATAGGGATTACTTCACTAGGGGCCGCAATTGGCTTTAATAACGAAGCGGAGCTTCAGACCAACCAAGCTGCTATGTCGGCACTTTTAGTGAACTTCACTATTTACGAGATCGCACATAAATTTTAAGAAACCATGAGCCGACATATCTTTCTTACCGGCGGCACGGGCCTCGTCGGCGGCAATCTCTTGCATCAATTCGTCAAGGCAGACCCCAGCGCGAAAATCACCGTATTGGTTCGCGCCATCTCTGATAGAGAAGCACAGCAACGCCTAAGTACTGCTTGGCAAGAATGGGCATTGGGCTCAGACTTCAATCAAGTGCCGAATCAGATTTTCGCCCTGCGCGGGGATGTGACACTCTCTCAACTGGGGCTGACTAACTCTGTCTTTACAGAGCTAGCGCAAAGTGTGACGCATATCGTGCACTCCGCGGCAACGGTGAAATTCAATCTCTCGTTGGAAGAAGCGCGGGCGATTAACTGCCTAGGCACTCATCATATCATTGAGCTCGCCCAGCAAGCTTCTCATTCTAAACTAGAGCACATCGGCTGCATCAGCACGGCCTATGTTTGCGGCACTCGAACGGGCTTGATCTGTGAGGACGAGCTGGACTGCAACCAAAAATTCGCGAACACCTACGAACAAACCAAGTTCGAATCCGAAAAAGAATTGCTCGCGCTTCAATCCGAATTGCCCTTAAGTATCTTTCGCCCCAGCATCATCATCGGGAACTCCAAGACGGGTAAGACGACTTCTTTTAATATCTTGTATCATCCCCTCAAACTCTTTTACAAAGGGTATTTGAGTCTGATCCCCGGCAAGGCTGAAACAAAGCTTGATGTCGTCCCCGTTGATTACGTTGCCGACGCCATCACTCATATTTTGCTGCACCCAGAGCACGCGGGAAAAACGTATCATTTGGCGGCAGGATTGCAACGCTCCAACCGCGCCGGAGAGATTGCCGAGCGGGCGATTGCTTACTTCAATCGCGTGGGCTCCAAGAGTTTAAAGCCCGCTCAGTTCATCTCTTTGGAAATGTATGAATCTCTGCGCACGATGGCCCCGCCTGCGATTCAAGAAGTTATGAAGAAGATGGATTTCTATTTGCCCTATTTAGTGAACGAGCATGATTTCGATGACACCAATACGCGAAGCGCGCTCCGCGGGACGGATATTGTGTTGCCCAAACTCACAGAGTATTTAGAGCGAACGCTCGATTATTGCATCAAGACAGGTTGGGGTGAAACCCGCTAACATCCTATGCAGAGCGAGATTCTAAAAAAAACTGTCTTTGACAAGATTCGCTACAGCCAGTGTTGGGAAGACCCAGACTTGCTCTATCAGGGGCTTGAGATCACGCCCGATGACGATCTACTTTCGATTACGTCGGGTGGCTGCAACACGCTCGCTTTATTACTGAAAAATCCCAAGAGCGTCACGGCGATTGATTTCAACCCATCTCAGAATGCACTGCTTGAATTAAAAGCGGCTGCCGTTCAGAGTTTAGACTATTCTGATTTTATTGCTTTCGTCGGCGTGCGCCCTTCTCAGTTACGAAAGCAGCTCTATCAGACAATACGCTCAACACTTTCTGTCCCAGTACGCGATTATTGGGACAGCCAGCGAGGCTCCATAGAGCGCGGCGTGATTCACATCGGACGGTTCGAGAATTATCTAAAACTATTTCGCCAACATATTTTGCCGTGGGTGCATCGCCGCTCTATCATTGAAAGACTGCTCTCACTAAAGACGCTCGAAGAACAGAAAACGTTCTATGAAGAAATATGGAACAATCGTCGCTGGAGGTTTCTCTTCACTATTTTCTTCGGGAAGCTCTTGCTTGGCAAGCTGGGACGTGATCCGCAATTTTTCAAATACGTCCAGATTGAAAACATCGGTGAGCATTATCTGCGCCGGGCCGAGCACGCGCTGACTGAAATCCCGATCTACGGGAATTTTTACGTAGAGCACATTTTGACAGGGGCGTATGCTAACCTAAAAGAGACGCATCCGTATCTGCTGGAGTCGAATTTTCACAAGCTACGGGACAATTTAGGGAAGCTGAGAATTGTGACGGGCGAGCTGGAAAAATTTCTCGAAAGTCAGCCCGAAGAACGTTTTTCTAAATTCAATCTCTCCGATATTTTTGAATGGACGTCGCAAGCGCACTACGAGACAATGTTACGGGCTCTTATTCGAGTCAGTCGCAATAATGCGCGGCTCTGTTATTGGAACAATCTTGTCTTACGCGAGCACCCGGCTTCGCTCGATAATTTTCTATCAAGTCATCGTGAACTAGCACAAAGACTGCACTTTCAAGATCGCTCCTTCGTCTATCGCAACTTTGTCGTCGAGAGCGTGCGGAAGTGAACGGGTTTTGCTTGTATCTTGTTTCTCTTCTTCTTTCGGTTTGATGTAAAATTGCCTTATGAAAACTTCATTGAAAACGTGCGAGTGGCCTGGCAATGACCCACTGATGATTCGCTATCACCACGAAGAATGGGGCGTGCCGGTTCACGACGACCGAAAGCTGTTTGAGTTTTTGGTGCTGGAAAGCGCTCAAGCCGGTTTATCCTGGAAGACTATCCTCCATAAGCGCGAGGGATACAGAAAATTATTTGCGGCCTTCGATCCGAAAAAGGTCGCGCGTTTTGATAAGCAAGACATAGAGCGCTGTCTCAAAAATCCGGCGATCATCCGCAATCGCTTGAAAATCGAAGCGACCGTCAACAATGCAAAACGATTTCTTGAAGTTCAGAAAGAATGCGGGAGTTTTTCAGATTATATGTGGCAATTTGTGGATGGAAAGCCCATTGATGGCAAGCGCAAAAGTCTTAAAGAAATTCCGGCCATCACTAAAGAGGCCGAGCTCTGGGCCAAAGATTTGAAAAAACGAGGCTTCAAGTTTTTGGGCCCGACGGTCATCTATGCTCACATGCAAGCGGTCGGCATGGCCAACGATCACATCGTCGATTGTTTTCGCTACAAAGAAATAAAGAAGAGGGCTATGCGATAACTTGAGGCCCTATTTGACTTGTCACGCCTAGTCTAGATAATAGTCTCATAGTGAACTCTTCATTTTTAGGAGAAGTACGATGACCGACTCAGTAGAGCAACAGGGTTTACAGACTAACTCTGGTGAACTGACTGCGCTGCGAAGGCAAGCGGAGCAATACACAGCACAATTGCAGATCATCAACTCCATTCAGCAGGGACTCGCTGCCGAGTTGGACTTCCGGGCCATCGTGGATTTGGTCGGCGATAAACTCACTGAAATCTTCCCAGGCGAAAACGTGGCCATCGGTCTTTATGACAAAGCCACCGGCATTGAGAAGGTGCCCTATCTGTTTGAAAACGGAAAACGGATCGAGAATGTGGAGTTTCCGCTGGGTGATACAGGCTTGGCTTCGCATGTAGCGAAAACGCTTAAGCCGCTGGTCATCAACAATAATTTTGACGAGCGCGCCAAAGAATTTGGCACGGTTAAAGTCAGCGACGCGCCGAGTCCAAAATGTTGGTTGGGTGTGCCGATCATTTTGAACGGCGAATTTTACGGCGGGTTCGCCCTTCAAAATTGGGAACGAGAAAACGCCTACACCGATTCGCATGTGCGGCTGCTTGAAACGCTGGCGGGCAGTCTGGGCATCGCGCTGGGAAACGCGCGACTCTTTAGTGAAGTACAAGAAAGAAATGCCGAGATTACCGAAGCGCTGGAGCGAGAAACAGCAACGGGAGAAATCCTCAAAGTGATCGCCAGCTCACCCTCAGACATCCAGCCGGTGCTCGATGTGATCGCCGAGTACTCGGCGCGGTTGTCCGGCTCGGACGACGCGGTCATTGTCCTAGCGGAAGAGAATTTTCTGAGAGTCTCTGCCCATTACGGCAACATTCCCATCACGCCGGTGGGCGAAGGGATCCCCTTGAATAAGGAGACCGTCATCGGGCGCGCCGTTCTGGAGCATGAAACGTTTCAAACGATCCACGGCCAAAACGAGGCTTCATCAGACTATCCAGCCGGCGACGCCAACGCAAAAAAATTTGGCCATCGCATGACCTTCTCAACCCCTCTGATGCGGCAAGGAAAGGCGATTGGTGGCATCACTATTCGCCACGTTGAGCCGAAACTATTGAGCGATAAACAAGTCGAGCTGGTCAAAACCTTTGCCGCTCAAGCCGTCATCGCCGTCGAGAATGTGCGGCTCTTCAACGAAACCAAGCATCTGCTCAAAGAGACCGAACAGCGCGCCGCCGAACTGGCCGTCATCAACAGCATCCAGCAGGGGCTTGCCGCTAAACTCGACATCCAGTCGATCATCGATTTGGTAGGAGATAAGTTGGGCGAGATCTTCGAAGATATGGACGTCGTGCAGGTCAATCTTTATGACCGCGGTGCGAACAAAATCTTGATTCCCTACTGCATGGAAAAAGGAGAGCGCCACCAACATGAACCCAAAGAACCTTGGGGCATTAGAAAATATGTGATTGACACTGGTGAGCCGCTGGTCATCAACGTAAAGGCAGAAGAGACGAGTCAGAGTTTCAGTAATCCAATCATTTCGGGCGAGTCACCGAAGTCGCTAATATTTGTGCCGCTCAAGGTGGATGAACGAGTACGCGGCATCATCTCGCTCCAAAATATGCAGCGTGAAAACGCCTTCCCCGAATCGACCGTGCGCTTGCTGACGACACTTGCCAACAGCATGAGCATGGCGCTCGAAAACGCGCGTCTCTTTGACGAAGTGCAGAAGCGTAACCAAGAGATCAGCGAAGCCCTCGAACAGCAGACGGCCACGAGCGAAGTGCTTCGCGCTTTGAGTGGCTTCCAACCGGACCTGAGGGCACTCTTGGAGATTATCGCTGTCAACGCCGCCAAAGTGTGCGGCGCCGACGACGCTCATATCTATCGTATCGAAGGTGATGTGCTCAAAGAGTGGACACATCACGGGCCAATTCCAGGGTTAGAAAAGGGCGAGCCATTTCCACTCAACCGCGGGTCGTTAACGGGCCGCGCGATCGTGGATCGGGAAATTATCCCAGGACTTTCGCTTGAGACAACTGCAGGGTAAGATGCGGCTATGATTACCAAGCTGCAGTACGTCGAATTTCTCATCAGCACGATGGCCAACTTCACCGGGACGCACCTGGCTGAACACCTGGAC
>Ga0247727_10016601_pt1 | contig 11853 bp, 18 predicted proteins | sample WisWelCaveWW1625_FD_202498 | JGI IMG/M metagenome (GOLD analysis project Ga0247727, IMG submission 202498) | Biofilm microbial communities from Wishing Well Cave, Virginia, United States - WW16-25 | ecosystem: Environmental > Aquatic > Deep subsurface > Groundwater > Cave microbial mat | place...
CTTCTTTATACCATTCTTGACTTCCATTATCAGAGATTATAGCAGGAAGATCATTATCTCTGTGTATTTTATCTTTTTTATACCATTCTTGAGTTCCATTAGCACGAATAATAGCGGGTTGATCATTATCTCTGTGTATTTTATCTTCTTTATTTTTCCATGTTTTATGTCCATAGGAATCGATAGTGCAAAAAATTCTTGTGTTATGAGATATAATAACTGTCATTTTATTTTTATTCAATCAACCCAATATTCTTCTTTCCCATCAAAACACATAACAGTCTGTTTGTCATTGTCTCTTGAAAATTGAGAGAGCATTTCTTTCGAAATGCTCTCTCTCTGTCAAATTCGGTTGGAAATGAGGTTAAATACGTAATGCAAAATTCGCAATATTCTGTGTATGTGTATGATCTGCCTTTCCCTATACTTAATGCTGTTTCATATAATTAAAAACAGATCCATTCTCATTTCTCATTTTTCATTTTTTTGTAATCCCCTGGGGGAATTCCATTTTAAGGTTAAAAACCTTAAAGTGCGCTAAAATCAAAACAAAGAATCCGAAGATTTTTTGTTTTAAATTATAGCTGACTCATCTCCATAATAAACCGAATCCAACTATTCTGCTTAATATTATTAAACAGAAATCTTGCAAAAATTACCATTTTTAGTTTATTCGTCTCCCGTTCCTTGAAACTTATAAAATCTTATTGACAAGATTTTTGTTCAATTTTTGCTTCATCAAGATTGCCTAGAAAAACTCGTGTTCTCTATTGATCTTCAGTTATTTTCCAACTTAATTGTTCATACTGAATATCCTTTATCAAATTATCGAAGTTTATGATATTCATTTTTCATCCCTTTCAAAGGGATATTTTTTGTGTTGAATCAATATATTGAATAGCGGCATCAATTTCATCGATTGCCGTTTGTATTTCGTAAATTTCGACCAAAACTGCATTGAAATCAAAAAGTCTGATTCTTTTTTTTGGTTCCTGATCTTCTCGCATTAGATACAAATCTCTTTCAAGAGAGATATCAATTTTCACAAGACTTTCAAGAAGCTTTTTTTTCCCTTTTAAATCGTCACGAATCAAAATGGCTTGAAAAACTGGAACTTTCTTCCCAGATTCATTAATTCCCGGTCCTTCTGAACCTCCTAATCCTTCTGGAATTTGAACTTCGTTTGTAAGAGATGCTTTTGCAATTGCCGTTTTTAAAGCACGAAGATCATATTGTTTTTCGTCAAAAACACAAATTTGTTCAGTGGTATCAAAATCAACATTTTCTTTCTCAGACTCAAAAACGACAGCATTTTTAGTTGCTCTTTCACTTGCCTTAGCAATCTCTTGGGCAAGAGTTGTGCGCTCACGAAGAGCACGTAAAATTGACATTTCTTTAGACATTTTATTTCTCCTTTTTATTTTTCTAATGACATTTGTATGAATCTTGTGCAATTCCAACAATTGCGCTATTTGCTTTAAATTTTAACCAGTCTTTGAATTCTGTTTTTGTCGTTGTTAATAGCATATCGCTAATTTCTCCAATAATTTAAATAATATCTTTTTTTGTTTTTCAGTACCTTTATATACTTTAATCGATTTTAATTTTTCACTCAAAAAATCAATAAACATTTTGTCGTTTCTCACAATAAAAAAGGGGCTTTTCAAACAACTAAATCAATTCTCTTGCAAAATCCGCAATAATTTGAGGAGTGGCAGAATCAAATCCAACAATGTCTAGATTGTCATTTCTTTTTGGATCAGCAATTGAAAATTCGTTTGCCATCATTCCACAAACAATTAATTTTGAATCAATGCCCATTTTGTTTTTATATTTATCTAATGCTTGGATCGGATGACAAGTTCTACCCGCCCAAGTCTCCGAATCGGTGTAGACCACAAAAGTATCTACTTCCAATTTTTTATTCATTGCATCTAACATTGGAAGAGAACAATCTGTTCCCCCCATTGGAATTTTTTCAGATTTACAAATGGCATCGTCAAGTGTTGTTTTTGCTGTAATAGGAATATCAACCAAAGTATGTGAAAATCCTTTGAGATAATAATTTTTTTCAGAACGTGCCGTCACCATCGCCATCGCAACCGAAGCAACACGAGGAGTAAACGGAGAACCGGCAATATTTCCCCATCCCATTGATCCAGAAACATCCAAAGCCAGATAAAAATTCTTACCCGTGGGTTCAATTGTCTTGAACGCCAAATAAAAAGCTTCATCAAGAGCATCAACTATTTGTTGATTTGGTTCCCATGAAAGATCTCCCTTTAATCCATGTCCAGCCTTATAAATATAAAGAGCCGTCAAAACATGGAGTGGATGAACTTTTCCTTTTCTGAGAATTTCTGGATTCGTGATTCTTTTAACTACTGTTTTTGCATTCTCAGAAAACGGTTTCAAAATTCCAGTGGCCGTAATTTTACCCAAACCACGAAGAGTCGCCGTAATTGGCATTCCTTTTAAAAGAACTTCGGCAACATCTGGTTTGTTCAAAAATTGTGTTGGCACGCATTCTTGAGGAAGATGATAATTTTCAATTAATTCGATGATTTCTTTTTCTGTTTTCGCAAGTTTTGCTCTTTCAAAACCCTCAATAATTTTAAAAGCCAAAAGATCTACAGCAACGTAGTTAGTTTTTGTAGTAATAACTCTTTTGCGATTTTTCCCTTTTCCAGAGAGTTCATTACCAGAAACAATTATTTTTTCCCACAAACCTTTATCAAGATTTTTGGGTTTTAGTTTTCCTGTTGCATAAGCAAACGCAAGCTCATGTGCATCATCAACGGGCACAATATGGCATTGACGCAGAATATCGGCATGAGTAACCCCATTTCTCTGTTGGTATTTGACTAATAAAAATGCAAGCCTTTCCAAAGTCAAACCATTGTAAATTTTTGAAAAAGCCTTTTGAGCACTAGAAGTAAAACCTCCAAGAGCTTTAAGATTATTGAAATAATCAAAATAATGAGTTCCAATATTCAACGCCTCGCAAAGCTTATCTTTGACATAACATTTTGTTTTCTCGTCTCCAGAATTATGAGCAAGAGCAAGAATGAAAAGAGAAGGATCAACCTTTGGAGCACGACCTTCTTTGATAATTTCAAGAACAATATCGACAACTTTCTTACCATCTTCCTTGATGCAAGCCAATGCGCTTTTTGCATTTTCCTTGACCATTTTTTTTTCAGAGGCGTAATAAGATCCACCTTCGGAGCCAAGAATCAAGAAACGACGAAGTTGTCCCCATTTGTCTACGGCAAAAGAATATCCGCCAGCGGAATTTTCTTTCATATCGGCTTCGTGACCTGGAATTGGTTCGGATTGGGGAATTCCATTTTTTGTTGAAATTGTATTTGCATAACGGGCGTTTATTTTTGTCATTGTTCTTCTCCATAATAAATTTTCCAGAACAAAGATAACACATTCTATATTCGACTGTCAAACTTTCTCTTTAAATTTTTTTTGTCTTCTCGATTTTAATCCATCGATCACCAACATTTTTTTTATACCATTTGATTTCTTTATGGTCTTTTGGAACTTTTACAAAATAATCATTCGTCATATTTGAACAATCTTTTGACTCTATTTCTGATACCGCTAACAAAAATTTAGGGACTATAAGTAAAAAATCATAATTAAAAGAAAACATAATAAAATAATCTGCAATATCTTTGTCATTTTTTTTCAATCTCCTTGCGGGGAAATCAATAGTTGGAAAATTGTGCGGGAATGGATAGGTTTTCCAACTCTTTTTCATTTCGACTTCAAATTTCAGAATTCTGTTTTCTTCTTTCAAGATGCAAGAGATATCTTCATCAATCCCTTCTTTCGTTTCAATATTTGTAAATTTTCCCAATTGTTCTAAAAACAAAAAAAGTTCTTTTTTAGCCTTGTTATCACATTCGATGTATAAATCGGAATCAAATCTTTTTCCGGGAGGATTATCTAATCTATATTGATGTCGGTTCATTTTGTTGCGAAATTAAAAGTGGGCGGGGAATATTCCAAGTCATCCCCGCCCGGTTTTGTAATATTATCAAGATATTACTATATCTTAAGCCCTACGGAATCGCACCGCAACCTTTTCAGCTTTCGACTGAAACGCTCCACTTTGAGCCAAGGCTTTTGCGAAGTCCTCTTTCGTTGAACAAAAAGAATTAAACTAAAAATCCACGCTCTTCCACTGAGCTACCTCTGCATAAAATTATGGGGCAGAGGGAGGGACTTGAACCCTCGACCTTGGATAATTTTTCTTTTTGCCTCTTACTTGATAGATTCGCAATTTTTTCAAGCTATGGTCTTCAATAAACTAAAGATAAAGATAATGACTTGGAGAACAATCGCTAAACACCGGAAGTCTTCCCAATTAAACGACTCCCCCGTAAATTTTATTGGTGGAGGAGATAAGTTTTGAGCTTATATTTCCAATGCACTGTATCATATGCAATTGTTTCCTTGTCTAACAACAAAGAGTAGACTGAGACCAAACTTTTATTTATTTGGCGAAAAGAAATTTAAAAACTTCCTCGCCAACTGTTCTTTTCTCGGCTTCCTGGGTATTCGCCCTTTGACGAGCTTGTTTGACCGACCGCAAAAGTTTATCAACTCGACCAATCATAAGAGATTTTTCAGCCGGAGAAATCATACCAGAGAACATTTTATGTTCATAACGACCAACCTTGACATCTTCCGTCCATTTTTCGATTTGGGCCGGATGTTTGTCGGTTGCTTCATATAAGACCTTACTCATCGGCTTTTTCTCGGTCTTAAAAGAATCATCTTTTTTTGCGGAAAAAATTCCTTCTCCTATTTCAGAAGCCGTTTTCCACTCTTGACCAGAAGCATGAGTTGGAATTTCTTCAAAAAGTCCACGAACTTTTTTGAGTTCGCTTTCAAGTTTAAGCAAAAAAGTTGCGGGCACATCCTTTGCAATTGTCACGCCATCAACAACCAAATCAGCCTTTGCAAGTTGATTCGTTGCTTCTTTTTGAAAACAAGCATCCCAATAACGAACAACGCTACCAGAAACATAGTTGAGTTTTTCCTGAACCACAGTATCCACTTTACGAGATTCCTCAACATTTTCATTCGTTCGACTTTCGTCAAACATTCTTAGTGTTTTAACGAAACCTGTAAAAAGTTCGGGCTTTTTCGTGAATGTAACACGAGCCTCGTCAAGAATCCGATCTTTTTCCCCTTCGAGATCACCTTCTACTGCAAGTAGTTCATGTAATTTAGCCATTTTTTTCTCCTTTTTATAATAATTTCATAATTAATTGGCGAACAAGTATTTGAAAGTGGAAGAGATCTATAATTTTGGCGGCATTATAAATCAATTGCTTTTTTATTATTGCTAATAGCCATAATATCTCATTCATGCAGTTTAAGGTTGTTTTACAACCTGTTTTTTTGAATGAGATTAGCCGAAAAAAAATTTCGGCTTTTGGTGAACTACTCTCTCCTAAAGAAGAGAGCTTCCTGTATTGTTGTTTAACAACACAATTCATATTAGATTTTTTTTCCAACATGGCTTGTCCCAAGCAATAAATATTTTTAGCAGCATTTATATCTCTATCTATTTTGTTCCCATATTCACAATCCATTATTCTTTTATTTAATGGCATTTTATGAATTTCTTAATTCTCTATTTAATCCATTTACTTCCGATTCTGACATTATTTTAAGATCTAAGTCTTCACAAAAGATTATATCATATTGACTGGATAGACTTTTTGAAGTCTTATGCAAAAAATCTTTAACTTTATTATTTTTTGCACCATATAATCTAAGGACCTCTTTTGTCAGATATTTATATTTTTTTGATTTCTTTTTACATTGTTTATCTCTCCTTGTGATATATGTTTTCAAACTCCTTGATATTTAATACTAGTTGATTATACGATATTCGTTTTTTATTTTTAGGATTTTTTGTGATATGAAAAATCAATTGACATAGAAAAAATAATCATCAATATTTATATTGAAGTTGTTCAATTCATCTCCCGTCTAAAGGCAGGAGACTTCTTGAACCAAAGGTTAAAATAACCCACTCTGCATCGGCTCACCAAAATTATATACTGGGTCTATCGGCCCAGCAAACTTGCTTCTTTATTATACGATTTTCTTTGTTGTAATGTATCTTGAATTGCTCAGCAAAAATTGCTCTTTCCATTCCCAATCATTTTGTTTCAATCTTTTCGAGAAGATCAATTTTTTTAATTTCACCAAATTCATATTCTTTTCTTTCTCTTACATCTTAAAACTAGGCTTTTTAGCCAGCTATCGCCAGCTTATCAAGCGACGTTTTTGTTGTCAAGCTTTCTTTTGACAAAATTATTCTTTTTTCTATCTTCGGGATTTGACGAAATTTGTTCCATTTTTTCCTTGCTGCTCTTGATTGATCAATATTGAAAAAAAATTGTATTTCAAAGTCACTAAAATAACTTTTGTTTTTTCATCTTTCCAATAATTTTTTTCCTTCAATTCTTCTTTGAAAACATCTTTCATAAAAGCATCTATTTTATCTTTTGAAATAGAGCCAAATTTATCCATATCAACATAAACATTCATTGCTAATAAAACTTTGCATTTTCCAGGAGAATCATCTTCATAAGTTGTTTGATATTTTATTGCTATAATTCCATTTTTACTTTTCATTTTTTCAATGATATTTTGAATTTTGTCCTCAAAATTAATTTTATACTTATCTTGAGATGCAGATTCAAGAGCTAATGGATCCGAACTGTTCTTTTGTGTCACACAACTTACAAAAAAACAAAAAAGAAATATAATGATTACAAATTGAATTTTCATAGTGTGATCACACCGTTTAAAAGATGAGTTTTCTCTTTGAATATTCTGTTTTAAATCATATTTTCCCTTCAAAGATCGTCGGTTGTAAAAATTTTCATTTGATTTTTCAATTGGTTTTTTATTAAAGCCGATTTAGTCCAATGTTCTCCCTGGATAAAATCTTTGCGGACAATTTTAAATCTATTGGTAATTTTTTCTGAATCAAAAATCTTAATATAGATTCCCTCCATCATATCCGTGGAAGAAAAGATAGATTTTTGTCTTATCCAATTATCCAATTCTCCATAAGAAGATATTTTTCCAGTTTTTATCAATGGAACAATATCAAAACCACTTTTTGCAAGAGAATCTCTTGCAATCCCAGAGTGGATAAAATCCTTGCCGTTATAAATATCAAAAAAAATAAAAAAAGAAGGTAATTGGTCGTACTTGATAGTGTGGCGAGCATAAAGCCATTCTCCATAAATGACTGGACAGAATCCTAATAAATTCTCTAGCTTTTCAAAATTTTCGATATGCTCGTAAGCCCAATTCCAAATAGGTCTATATTGAGCTTTTGCTGAAGTATCTTCTCTGTTATATCCTTTGTTTAGAATATTATTTCTGTTGCTAATAATAAGGTTTGAATTTTTCCATATAATTGCTGTGTTGCTTCCGTCGATCTTCTCGGTGAATTCTACGTTAGTTGAAGAAAAAATGCAAGCACATTCTTCTTCTGTCGCAATCTTGTCACTAGATGTTGCATTGGGTTTGTGTGGAAGATGTTTGGTCCGAGGGAACTTCGGAAACAAGAACTCCATGACTAAAACCATCTTTCGCTTTCAAGAATAGTGGAAAAGAAACGGAAAGTCAAATGTTATTTTGTTCTTCAATTGCAGATAATTTTCGAAAACAAATTTGAAACAAACCTTCATAAAAAAATAAAATAAAAGACAAAATCAGAGATATTTTAAAATAAAAGATAACATATTCCATATCGCCACTAAATCCAGACAAATATAATAAAGATAAACAAAATCCCCACAATCCTGCAAGAGACATCCTAATAGATATTAAAATTGAATATAGTATAATTGCATAAAGATGTTTTTTATTACACATATCATAATTATATTCTTTATTTTATCTCAATCTCCCTGTTTTTCTGTAGAATCTCTTACAACTGAAAATTTAAAAAAGGTATCCAATTTTTTTATCTTGTTCAAAATTTTCATTTTTTTGTTTATTGACAATTTCAATAGCATCAAGAATATTAATAGGTTCAAAATTATTATTATCTACTCCGACATCATAGCTGCCTGGATGGAATCCTACATGATCATAAGTTTTATATGGAGATTTATGGATATGTCCGTGAAAATGGATGGGACCTTCAAGATGCGAAGATCCTCTCCAACTTAGACAAGGATAGTGAAAAAGAAAAACTACCCATTTTTTGTTTGTTTTCTCATCGAAAAATTTAAAATCCAAATGTCCATTAACAACTTTTAAAAAACCGGCATTTTTAACAGAATCATATTTATCGTGATTCCCAAGAAGTAAAATTTTATGGCCGTTTAATTTTTTAACATATTTTTCGACATTATCAGAGCTTTTAAAAGAAAAATCTCCCAAATGTATAACGGTGTCTTGAGGAGAAACCATTTTGTTCCAATTTCCAATCATTGTTTGATCCATTTCTTCAACAGAAGAAAATGGTCTATTGCAATGCTTAATTATATTGGTATGTCCGAAGTCAATGAGTGTCTGAAGTGATGCAAATTTTTGAATCACCAGACACGACAAATTCTCCTTTACTCATTTAAGTTTTCCCTTTATCTAAGCATTTTATACAAAAAACATTGGCATTCTCGATAGAGGTAACAAAATCACTTCCGCATCCAACACATTGTCTTTCCTCATTCATAATTGGTTGATCGAAATTTATAGTTGTTTGTTTTGCGAAAGAAAATATTTGAGTTCCAATTTCAATTGTAAGAGCATCTTCTCCGTCAAAAACTCCTACTAGTTCTGAATTAATCTGAAATAACTTTGATAACAAAGCCCTAAGATTTCTTTTTCCATCTTCTCCAATTTTAGAAAACAAAGGTTCGCCAAGAGCTTTTTTTATCTGATCAACGAATCTCGGATTGGAAAGAAGATTTTTTATTTTTTCTTGCATTTTTTATGTTTCAACTTTATTCACCAAAATATTTATCAAGTTTTGAATTTACATCTTTTATTTCTTTTTCACTTTTTTGCTTTATGTCGATAAAATTCAATAACAAAAGTTCTTGAGGAATCTTGCCTTCTTTAATACCACATATTTTAATTGGTTGAGGAGGATCTGTCAAATCACTGTTCAATAAAACTTCTTTCTTCAAACTACAAACCCAACAAAGGGGGGCAGATTCGATCAAAGATTCGGAATCCCTTCCGGCACAAGCATTCAGTTCTAGATAGCCGCAACTAGCATGAATAATAGCTGGCATTCCTTCTTCGTTCTTTTTTTCATATTTTCTGACAGACCGACAATAATTGCCGAAAAGAATCTTGCTCATTTGTATAGATATCGACATGATTTTTCTCTTAAAATTAAAAAAGACTACCTGTATTTGAAAAGGTTAAAAGATATTCTGCCAATTCTTTGGCTTCTTCTCTTGTCAAAAACGTAGGTTCCGAACCATAAATTCCTGATCTAATTATTAATTCTTTTCCGCCATTAAAGACTTTGCAGTTGCCTAAGTTGCCCTTTTGAAGTACTATTTTCTGGAATCCTCTGTATTTTATTTTCTGAAATCCTCTGTATTTTTCAGAAGCCTCTACCGTGATTCTCTTCATTATTTTTCGACATCTCCGTTTTCTTTTATTTTCAAATCCTCGTAAGGATCTAATAGTCTTCGTCTGATTTCTTCAATAGCGCAATTGAGTTCTCCTATTAATTCTTTATAATTATTATAAGATGGTTTTATGTTTCTCAAAGCATAAGCAAAAAGCAAATAATTTAATTCCCCGTTGGGCTTAACATCAGCCATCTGCCTAACAATAATATCAAGAGGCGGCCTCTTATTTTGAGGGATATAAGGCACGATCAATTTCTCCATAATTCCTATACGTTATCAAGATTTTCCGGTTTCTTTGTCTGAATTTCAACCGAAAACACAATACTGCACCTCCCGCTTTGAGATGTCAAGAAACTTTTTTGGGGTTTTTTATGCGGCTTACGTCGCAAGAACTTCAGAAAATTTTATTATAGCAACCCAATTAATAGTCGAACCAACTGCTCCCGTTACTTTTACACTTAATGTTTGATTGCTTATTTCTGCCGTTATAGAAACAGACCATGTTGTTGAATTTTGATCAAGAGTCGCATTAATTGAACCAACTAAAGAGACATCCCCTATTCCTGTTTTTTGAATAATACCATCTCTTATAAATCTCGCACTTTCAGCGCCAGTATTTCGTCTGCCTAAAATCTCAATAGTAAAACCAATAGTTCTGTCATTTGTTATAGTAAAAACATTAGATGCCCCAACTACGGCTCCATCCAATGTTAGTTCTGTTATTGTGGCATTTGTTGTTGTGTTTCTTAATATCAATCTTCCATATTGATGTGATGCTGTGGAGGAACCATTTCCTTGAGCATATTGTGCTCTAAATTTAGCTTCACCATGTAAACCTGAAGCATGAGAATAGTTTCCAGATGCAGTTGTATAATATCCTTCTGAATGAGCCTGTTTTGCGGTGGCTTCTGTATCTCTCCCTTCCGCATGAGAAGCCTCTCCCGATGCCACTGTCGTATGTCCCTCTGCATGGGATTGGGGCCCAAAGGCATATGAATAGAATCCTTCCGCATGAGATCCTTTTCCATCTGCTGTTGTTGCATAACCTTCCGCATGAGAACCGAAACCTCCAGAAGAAACTGTTGAAACGCCTTCTGCATGGGAAACTAGACCAGAAGCTGTTGAATAAGCTCCTTCTACGTGAGATCCCGCACCAGAGGCCGTTGTATTATTGCCTTCTGCATGTGAAAAACTACCCGAAGCTTTGTTTAGTTTTCCTCCTGCTATGAATGAATAATCTCCACTAGCAACTTGATCCGAGGAAATTCTTACTGATTGTAAATCTGCAGCAGATATTCCACGAGTATCTCCGCCATCATCAATTTGGAAAGCTCCAGTTCCCTTGGGTTTTATAATAAGAGGAGCATCTGTTCCTGGGTCTTTTCTTTGAACAATACCACCCACTCCTATTTCTTTTGTCGACTCATCTAAATCCAAAATAACCTCGGAGGCAATATCTGAAAAAATAGTTTTTGTACCAGAATTTAATTGAAATGTTTGATCGGCTGTTGTAATAGAATTATCTGCTATATCGGAAAGAGCAGGAAAATCACCAGAAACCGCTAAAGTATCTTTTAGCGTGGCAAAATTCGACCCACGAAATGCGTTGACTGTGCTTAATATATCTCCACTTTCATCTATTAATTCGACCCATCCCGCAGAGATAGCTTCATCCAAACTTTTAGAGGCCATAATTTGATTAAAAGATCTTTGGGATAAAAGATCTAAAGAATCTCCAATATTTCTTAATTTTATTCCAAGATCAGCCAAAACAACATTTGTTATGGTAGATCTAACTATTCTTTTTAATAATTCGGCCATAATAATTAACCCTTTTTGAAAATATAAGTTAACTATTATTTCAATAAAACTTTAGAAACATCCTTCTATGTTTTCTATAAGTCTGTATCTTTTTTTAATCTTTCGAGTTCCTCTTCGGATATTTGTTCGCCCACAAATATATGCTCATGTTTCCATTTGGAATAACAAGAGTTGCATAAGATTCCAACATCTGAAATATTATTAAAATCTTCGCCAAGCCTGCCACAATTTGTGCATTTTTGAATATTCATTATGAATGCGGCAAGGAGACTCCTGCCTTTAGGCAGGAGAGGAATTGCCGCTCCTTTCTCAATAACATACAATATTCAATCACTCCTGTCAAGAGCATATTTCTAAAAAAAATAAAGGTATTCCTCTAACA
>Ga0247727_10016602_pt1 | contig 11853 bp, 7 predicted proteins | sample WisWelCaveWW1625_FD_202498 | JGI IMG/M metagenome (GOLD analysis project Ga0247727, IMG submission 202498) | Biofilm microbial communities from Wishing Well Cave, Virginia, United States - WW16-25 | ecosystem: Environmental > Aquatic > Deep subsurface > Groundwater > Cave microbial mat | place...
CATTGCCTGGCAATTTCTGTTTGAGGCCATGACGCTCACGGCGATGGGCGGCGTCATCGGAATTGTGTTCTTCGGCGGGCTGGCGATGCTGATCCCGCTGTTCACGACGTTCACGACGGTCGTGCCGGTCTGGGCGGTGGTGGCAGGGCTGACCGTGGCCACCTCAATCGGCCTGATCTTCGGCGTCTGGCCGGCCATCAAAGCCGCCCGCCTCGACCCCGTCGATGCTCTCCGTTACGAGTAGTTAAGTTTTCAGTTCTCAGCCCTCCGACTTCGGCTAAAATCTTCTCGCAAGCCATTCACTGAGCATCTTGCTTTCAACAGGGAGGCCATCGGATGAGTGCACCAGTACCCAGTCAGCAGCCTTCACCAGTGCGGTTCTTCAACGCGGCGTTTGCCTATCGCTCCAGCGCAGCCATCAAAGCCGCCGTCGAACTTGATCTTTTCACCGCCATTGGCGAGGAGGGCGAGTCAGGTACAACATCGGCGGAGATTGCCGCGCGTCTCGGCGCGGCGGAGCGCGGCATCCGCATCCTCTGCGATTTCCTCACTGTGGATGGTTTTCTCACGAAGACGAACGCTCGCTACATCCTCACCCAGGATTCGGCAGTCTTCCTGGACCGCCGCTCGCCCGCCTACATGGGCTCGATTCTGGGATTCTTGCACTCGTCGCACGTCCGCGCCCACTACGAGACGCTCACTGACGCCGTTCGCAAGGGCGGCACCGCCGTCTCGGCCGATGGCGTGCTCGAGCCGCACCATCCGGCGTGGGTGGACTTCGCCCGCGCCATGGCCCCCATGATGGCGCTGCCGGCCGTGCGTATCGCCGAAATTCTGGGAGCGGCCAACGGGGAACCCTGGAAAGTCCTCGACATTGCCGCCGGCCACGGCACTTTCGGGATCACCATCGCCCGCCAAAATCCGCAGGCGGAAATCTTCGCTGTGGATTGGCCCAACGTTCTCGCCCTCGCGCAGGAAAACGCTCGCGCCGCCGGCGTGGATGGCCGCTATCGCACCTTGCCCGGCAGTGCCTTCGACGTGGACTTTGGCGCCACGTTTGACGTGGCCCTGCTGACCAACTTTCTCCACCATTTCGACGTCGCTTCCTGCGAAACGCTTCTGCGGAAAATCCACAGCGCGCTGAAGCCCGGTGGCCGCGTCGCCACGCTCGAATTTGTCCCCAACGATGATCGCGTCACGCCGCAGTTGCCCGCGCAGTTCAGCCTGACCATGCTGGCTTCGACTCCGGCGGGCGATGCTTACACCTTTGCTGAATACGACCGCATGTTCCGCGCGGCGGGCTTCGCCTCGAGCGAAATTCAGCCGCTGCCGCCCACGCCGCAATCCCTCATCCTCTCTCGTAAATAGCGGCCACTTCACGGCTCGTCTTTTGACTTACTCTTTCCCCGGACCTAAGATGCCGCACTGCCTGCCATGATTGGCCAAACCATCGGACCGTAGCGCATCGAAGCCGAGTTGGGCCGCGGCGTGGCCGTGCTTAATCCCGCTCCGGCCGGAGGGAAAAACTGCTAGAATTCCAGCGCTCCAGAGCGGCATGATGATCGGACAGACCGTCGCACATTACCGGATCACGGCCAAGCTCGGCGAAGGCGGCATGGGTGCCGTCTATCGCGCCGAGGATCTTCGGTTGAAGCGTTCGGTGGCACTGAAGTTTTTGCCCGCACAGGTCGCCGCTGACAAAGTGTCCCGCCAGCGCATGCTCAACGAAGCCCGCGTGGCCTCACAGCTCAACCATCCGCACATCGGTACGGTGTACGAAGTCAGCGATGAGGGCGAGTCGCCTTTCATCGCCATGGAGCTGGTCAGCGGTGAGAGCTTGAAAGACATGCTCCGCCGCGGCGCGTTCCCGCCCGATTCGCTCGTGGAAATCGCCCGCCAGATTGCCGAAGGTTTGCACGAAGCCCATCAGGCCGGAGTCACCCATCGAGACATCAAGCCCGGCAACATCATGGTGGACTCGCGCCGCCGCGTGAAGATTCTTGACTTCGGACTCGCCGTCATGAGCGAGCACAGCCGCGGTGCAGGCGAAACCGTCGAAGCCTTTGTGACGCGCACGGTCACCCACTGGAGCACCGGCGGCACCGTGCCTTACATGTCGCCCGAGCAGCTCCGCGGCGAGGCCACCGACGCTCGCAGCGACATCTTTTCCTTCGGCGTCATGCTCTACGAATGTCTCACCGGCCGGCTGCCGTTCACCGGCGAAACTTCCATTGACATTCTCCATTCCATCCTTCGCCAGCCGCACACATCGCTGCACACGATCCTTTCGGACATCTCCCCCGAATGGGAGCAGATCGTAGACCGCTGCCTGGCCAAATCCCCCGAGCAGCGCTTCCGCTCGATGAGCGAAGTGCTCGAGGCGTTGAAGCGCACAGCAGCGCCGGCCGCCAGGGCGGAAAAGTCGCTGGCCGTGCTCTATTTTGAAAACTTGAGCGGCGCCAAGGAAGACGAGTACTTCCGCGACGGCATCACCGAAGACGTCATCACCGAGCTCTCCAAGATCCAGGGTCTGCGCGTCTTCCCGCGCTCAGCCGTACTGGCCTTTCGCGATAAACCCTCCACCGCGCCGCAAATCGGCCAGCAGCTCAACGCCGCCTACGTCCTCGAAGGCAGCATGCGCCGCGCCGGCAACCGCCTGCGCATCACCACGCAGCTCGTCGAAACGCGCACCGGCCACACCGCCTGGGCCGAGCGCTACGACCGTCAAATGGAAGACGTCTTCGCCATCCAAGACGAAATCGCCCAGGCCATCGCCCGCGCTCTGCGCCTGATGCTCACCGAGAAAGAAAAGCGCGCCATCGAAAAGGCGCCCACCCGCGACGTCCAGGCTTACGACTACTACCTCCGCGGCCGTCAGTTCTTCCACCAGTTCCGCAAAAAAGGTTTCGACTTCGCCCGGCAGATGTTTGCCCGTGCCATCGTGATTGACCCGGGCTACGCGCGCGCGTATGCCGGCGTGGCCGACTGCTGCTCGTTCCTCTACATGTATTGGGAATCGAGTGAAGAGAACCTCAAGGAGGCCGACGCCGCCAGCCGCAAAGCGATTGAGCTCGACCCCGAATCGGCCGAAGCCCACGCCTCACGCGGCCTGGCAGTTTCCTTGCGCCGCAACTACGACGAAGCCCGCCGCGAGTTTGAGACAGCCGTGCGTCTTAACCCGAAACTTTTCGAGGCCTACTACTTTTATGGGCGGGCGTGTGTGGCCGAGGGCCGGCACGAGGAAGCGGCGCGCTGGTTTGAACAGGCCTGGCAGGTCCATCCCGAGGACTATCAGTCTCCTCGCTTGCAGGCCTGCGCCTTTGTTGCCCTGGGACGCAAAGCCGAGGCGGAAGCTGCCAATCGCCGCTGCCTCGAAGTCATCGAAAAGCACATGCAGTTTCACCCGGACGATCCGCGCGCTCTCTACATCGGCGCCCAGGCGTCATGCGAGCTCGGCGACCGCCAGCGCAGCACCCAGTGGGCTCGGCAGGCGCTCGAGCTCGACCCGGATGACAGCGGAGTTCTTTACAATGTGGCCTGCGTCTATGCCTTGCAGGGTGATACGGAAAAGGCCCTCGACTGCCTCGAACGCTCGGTCACCTCGGGGCTGGCTCAGAAAGAGTGGATCGAAAACGACTCCGACCTGAATTCGCTGCGCACCCTCCCGCGCTTCACGGCTCTCCTGCAGCGCCTGAAAACCGCAGGGTAGAAAACTTCCCGCTCTCCATCCTGTATTTCCCGTTCTCCCTCCGCAAAACCCTCCGCGCAATGCGATTTCACCTAGGCGGCCCACCTCATGCTGAAAGCTGGCTGCTGACGGCTGAATGCTGAACGCTGAGAACTGACTACTTCTTCACGGCGAGGTTCGCCCCGGCTGCGGCGCTGCGGTTCGCAGTGCGGCAAATGCAGCGTCAGAGGAGTAGGCGGTGGGGAAACCGAAGACGTATCGCTTCAGATGCGTGTGCCAGAACCAGTGGAACTTGAACGCGCGCATCTCTTTGTACGCTTGCTCCGCCGTCCAGCCCTGGTTGGCCATGCGGTGCGCCGCCAGCATGGTGCCGGTGCGGTCGGCACCGTAGTGGCAATGGACAAAGATTTTCTTGTTGGGGTTACCGCGCAGCAGTGTGAGGAACTGCGCCACCTGCCGGTGGTCGAGCATGTCCGAGGCCTTCCAGGGGATGCTGATGTAGGTCATGCCGAGGGATTCCACGTGGCGCCGCTCGTTTTCAATCTTCTCGCGTTCGTCGCGCAAGTTCACAATGATCTCGATTCCCAATTTCTTTAGCTCCACCATCCCTTCGCCCGACGGCTGCCGCCCACGAAAGAGTGTGGGACTCACTTCTCCAAAATTCCCCACCCCGCGCAGCTTTCTTTTCTGCGCAATCGCTGCGGACGCACTCTGCCCCGCCGCGGCGGTCTGTCCCGAGGGCTGCTTCGCGGCAGTCGCTGTCGCCGCCTGCTGCAGTACATACCAATTGACGCGGGGCTCTGCACCAATCGTGAACCAGGCGAAAGCGAGAAGCGACCCAGCGACGACGCCAAGGAGGAACCGATTGCGATGGAATAGCTTGTTCATGCTCTGAACGACTTCAGGATGCTAGGCGCGGAGCAATGAGGAGTCAATTCCTCCCCGTGACCGAGACGCTGGGCGCCGGAATGCTAACCACACATTGAAGTTGGATGCCCGCTGGACGCTTGACGACGAGAAGAAAGGCGCCTTGTGCCGTGCTGCAACTCCACCACTACATCTAGACCATTTCGACACCTTGCAACAATATTTTGTGCTTCTCAGCGTTCTTTCCTCTTGACATCTTTTTTCACAGCCGTATACTGGCCGCCCAGATTCGGGGGACACGTGGCACGGCCCGCTCGCGGGTAGGGCCCGCCGATCGACCACGACGCCAGCCCGGTATAACCGAAAAAGGAAAGGAAGGCAGAACCGCTTCCCCCTTCGGCGGCCCAGCCCCGCCGATGGTCACTCTAGCGATTTCAGGCAGCCGGCCAAATCCCTGAAATTGCGCGGGGAAGAGTTTCCGCTTTTTTCGAGTCTTACCGTGCCACGCCGTCTCTACCCGAATCGAGTCGCGCCTGCTGGAGAATCAGTCGCGGCGCCCCCAGGCACGCACTTGGGGGTAAAATAGGAGGGTTCCTCCTGTCTCGAGGGCCCTCTTGCGCGGAGGCGGCAATGGCTCATGCACGGACAGCGAAGATGGCGCTCGACGAAAAACCAGCTGGCGGCAAAGGTAACGGAAAGACAACCGCAGCAGCAATGGCAACCGAAACCAAACCCAAATCGGGTCTCGAATTCAAACGCTATTTTACCGACGGAAGAATCTCTCCGTTCGATGCAGTCGAGTGGGAGCGCCGCACCGCCCTGATCGGCAACGAAAAGGGCGAGACGATTTTCAAGCAGGAAAACGTCGAAGTCCCCAAAGCTTGGTCGCAGACCGCCACCAACATCGTCGCCTCGAAATACTTCCACGGGAAGATCAACACCCCCGAGCGCGAGCCCTCCGTGCGCCAGCTCATCGGCCGCGTGGTAAACACCATCGTCGGCTGGGGCGAACAAGGCGGCTACTTTGCCTCCGTTGCCGACCGCGACGCCTTTCGCGACGAGCTCACTCACCTGTTGGTCGAGCAGAAGATGAGCTTCAATTCCCCCGTCTGGTTCAACGTCGGCGTCCAGCCCAAGCCCCAGTGCTCGGCCTGCTTCATCAACTCCGTGCAGGACGACATGGCCTCCATCATGAGCCTCGCCAAGACCGAGGGCATGCTCTTCAAGTGGGGCTCCGGCACCGGCACAAACTTTTCCTCCCTCCGCGGCAGCCACGAGACGCTTTCCGGCGGCGGCATCGCCTCCGGGCCGGTCAGCTTCATGAAAGGCTTCGACGCCTTTGCCGGCGTCATCAAGAGCGGTGGCAAGACGCGCCGCGCCGCCAAGATGGTCATCCTCAACGTGGACCACCCAGACGTCGTCGAGTTCATTGACTGCAAGATGCGCGAGGAGCGCAAGGCCCAGGTGCTTATCGAGCAGGGCTACGACCCAGCCATCGATGGAGAGGCCTATACCTCGATTTTCTTCCAGAACGCCAACCACTCCGTCCGTGTCACCGATGAGTTCATGCAGGCAGTCGAAGAAGACCGCGACTGGTGGACAAAAAACGTTACCGACGGCAAGCCCAACACGAAATATCCCGCCCGCGAGCTCCTTCACCGCATGGCCGAATCCGCCTGGCACTGCGGCGACCCGGGCATGCAGTACGATACGACCGTCAATCGCTGGCACACCTGCAGGGCCACGGCGCGCATCAACGCCTCAAACCCGTGCTCCGAATACATGTTCCTCGACGACACCGCCTGCAACCTGGCCTCGCTCAATCTGCTCAAATTCCTCCGTCCCAACGGCCAGTTCGATGGCGAGGCGTTCCGCAAAGCTGTGGACATCACCATCACCGCACAGGAAATCCTGGTGGACAACGCCAGCTATCCCACCGAGCGCATTGCGCGCAACTCGCACGACTTCCGTCCGCTCGGCCTCGGCTACGCCAACCTTGGCGCTCTGCTGATGTCGCTCGCGCTGCCCTACGACAGCGAGGGTGGCCGCGACCTGTGCGGCGCCGTTACCGCGCTGATGTGCGGTGAAGCCTACGCGCAGTCGGCGCGCATCGCCGAGCGGCTCGGGCCGTTCCCGGGCTTTGCCGTCAATCGTCAGCCCATGCTCGACGTCATCCGCATGCACCGCGACGCGATGCGTCCCATCCGTTCGGAATACGTGCCCGCCTCGCTCCTCGGCGCGGCCAAGGATGTGTGGGACACCGCGCTCTCGCTGGGAGAAAAATACGGCTACAAGAATTCGCAGGTCACCGTGCTCGCCCCCACGGGCACCATCGGCTTCATGATGGATTGCGACACCACCGGCATCGAGCCGGACCTCGCGCTGGTCAAGCACAAGAAACTGGTTGGCGGCGGCCACATCAAAATCGTCAACCAGACCGTTCCGCAGGCCCTGATGCGGCTGGGCTACACCCCCGAACAGTCCAACGACATCGTCTCGTTCATCGACAAGAACGGCACCATCGAAGGCGCCCCGTGGCTCAAGCCCGAGCACCTGCCCGTCTTTGACTGTTCGCTCACACCGCCGGGCGGCGGCCGTTCCATTTCCTGGCACGGCCACCTGCGCATGATGGCCGCGGCGCAGCCGTTCATCTCCGGTGCGATCAGCAAGACGATCAACATGCCGGAGGAATCGACCGTCGAGGAGGTCATGCAGGCGTACATCGAGTCGTGGAAGCTCGGCCTCAAGGCCGTGGCCATCTACCGCGACAACTCCAAGCGCAGCCAGCCTCTTTCCGCTGCAGGCGGCAGGAAGAAAGACGCCGCGAAGGCGCCGGCCCTGCCCGAGCAGCAGCAGCTCTTCGCCGGCGCGAAACGCCGCAAGCTGCCTGCCGAGCGCTCCTCGCTCACCCACAAATTCTCCATCGGCGGCCACGACGGCTACATCACCGTGGGCATGTACGAGGACAGAACACCCGGCGAAATCTTCATCAAGATGGCCAAGGAAGGCTCCACGCTCTCGGGCTTTATGGACGGGCTGGCGCTTTCGGTGTCCATCGGCTTGCAGTACGGTGTGCCGCTGAAGGCGCTGGTGGACAAACTGATGAACACGCGCTTCGAGCCCTCGGGCTACACCGGCAATCCCTCGATTCCGTACGCGCACTCCGTGCTCGACTACATCGCCCGCTGGCTCGGCGGACGCTTCATCTCCGCCAACTATTTCCAGCCCGGCCTCAGCGAAGCCGAAGCTGCGCCCCCGGCCGCACCTGCCACGCTCGCAGCGTCAGCTGCGACGCGTCCCTACGCCGTGGACGCCGCCATGATCTGCCAGGTCTGCGGCATGTTGATGCTGCCCAACGGCTCCTGCTACAAGTGCTCCAACTGCGGCACCACCTCCGGCTGCAGCTAGGCTCTGCCGCTCAACGATTCAAGACAGAACGGGCACGGTCCACACCGTGCCCGTTCCGTTTTCAAGCCTTGTCTCGCTGGATGTTAGTTATTCCCGGCCGCCAGAAGCTCACTCAGCGTTACGCTGCGCAGCCCCTTCTGGTGTGCGTCGGCAAGAATCCCCTCCAGCGCGGCGACAGTCTTCGAGCGATTGCCGCCGGCGTCGTGCAACACGACGATCGCTCCGGGCCTCAAGTTTTTTGTGATCGCCCAGCGAACGTACGGCGCCGAGGGGCTTTGGGGGTCGAAAGCGTAAGCCGAGCCAAGCGCGCAGGTGTAGCCGCGGCGCTTGGCCAGCGCCAGCTGCGAAGAATGAATCCAGCCCCCGGCGGGGCGAAGCAGCTTCAGGCCCGATCCCGTTTGCATCTTCCCGCCAATGGTCCCGGCTGTGCTGGAAAGTCCCAGCGTCTCTTCCGCGCGGACCAGGCTCGACTCAAACGATTCGGCCGACATGTAAAACGTCGTAGCCCTGGAGTCTGTGTGGTTGCCGATTTCATGGCCGTTAGCGCGGATGCGCGCGACCAGTTCGGGGTATTGGCGCGCGTGCTCTCCGACCAGGAAAAAAGTGGCGTGGACGTTGTAGCGCTCGAGAAGTTCGAGCACTTGTGGCGTGTAGATCGGGTCCGGGCCGTCGTCAAATGTTAGCGCGATGATCGGCTGGTCGGTGTTCGCCTGCCACACAATTCCCGGAAAAGCGCGCGCGAATCCGCGGGCCAGCCATGCCGGTTGAACCGCAAGAAGTGCGAGTACCACCGCGATTGGTCCCACCACGTATGCTGCCCGCCGTCGCAGGGTCGTCTTCACGGGATGGCCGGTCCGAGGCATCGCAAATCATCACTCCCTAGTGAATACGACGGCTTGGGCACAGAAATTTCAAGTTTGTGGTGCGAATGTGGGCCACGACAATCCACAGGGCTGATGCTTCCTCCTGCAAGAATGAGCGAGCTACAATGGAAGCATGGCGCTGAAGGTGCGGCAAATGATCCCGGCGGTGACGGCGCGCGCGGCGGACGGCCGTGCCGTGCGCGCGTGGGACTTCAAGCAAAAGAGAAACCTTCTCATCGCCTTTCTCCATGCAGGCTGCACGGCCTGCGAAGGTTTTCTCAAAGAGCTGACCAAACGCTCCGCGGAGCTCGTCGAGCGTGAAGCCGTCGCGCTTCTAATTTTTTCCGAGACGCCCGCGCCCCGTTTTGTCGAACACCTGCCCGCGCCGATCATCGTTGCAACCGACATGACCGGCCGCTCGCAAAAAGCATTTCTCGGTCGCGACGCGTTCGGCCCTGTCGGACAGCGTATGACCGGTGTGTTTGTCACCGACCGCTATGGCGAACTCTACGCGAAGTGGTCCGGCGCAGGCGATGCAGGGCTGGCCGGCTTAGGCGAAATCCTCGACTGGCTCACACAAATTCACGTGGCCTGCGAGGAGTGCGGCGTCTCTCACTGGTCGACGGATTCCTGAGACAGGGAACGCGTTGTACGATTCCGGTAACCGGGCCCAAAAAGTGGAATGGAGAGGACTTTGAAGAGGGCAGGGTGTCGTTTAAGCAGACGGAAGCAAAAAGGGTCCCGAGCGGGACCCCTTCTGCTATACCCCATAAGCGCCTATCCCGTCGCGGCAGGATAGGTCCACCCCGGGAATCAAGAGACAGCCTCATCCTCAGAGAGCAAGCCGGTTGCCACGCGCCACCCATTCCTCAATCAACCCACAGCCCTTTACCGTTGTTGGAGATACGTGAGGAACGCCCTGCGCAGACCGCTACTCTGAACCTGAAACCTACGGTTTCTCACAAGAAACGCTGCCTCATCCTACGGAGTTTGGGAGAATGTTAAGGTCGCGAAGAGCCAGCTGGAACCCTCAGCGGGAAAGGGTAAAAACCACGTCGATCGTAGTCACGACCTCAACCGGCCTGCCATTCAGCAATGTCGGCTGATACCGCCACAGGCGAACGGCCCCCATCGCCGCGTCCACAAGATAGGGGTGGCCGGAGAGCAGGGTCAGCTCGGCGACCCGGCCATCGGTCGAAATCACAGCCTGCATGCGCACGGTTCCTTGTATGCGGAGATCTTTTGCAGCCTGCGGATACCGCGACCGCGACTGCGAAATGAATTTGGACGCCATCACCTGTCCACCGACGCGAATGCGCGGCGTAAAATTGCTCAGCCAATAGAAAACTCCGTAATGAACAAACCGGAATTTACCATCGATGAAGAAAAAGTAGCCGAGCGCGACGGGACTTTTCCCCTCCGGCGAGGTCGTGTCCACGTCATAGAATGCGACCGGTTCGACCATCGCCGTCCGCATAGCTTCGATGACGCCGTATGCAGGCTTCTCTGCGGTGGGCAGGATCGGCTCGACCCGAAACACGCTGCGGCCTTGCTTGACTTCGGTTCCCAAGCCTGTCCACAGATATTCTCTCAACGTGGGCAGCGTCTTGGCATAGTGAACCACCAGGTTTGGACCTTCTACCGGGCCGAACACTCCCGCAAACCATAGCGCAGCCTCGGGGAGCTTCAGATCCGCAGCGAGCCTCTCGAAGGCCATCTTGTCTTGTGCCTTCACGGCCGCCTGCAGTTCCACAAGGAATTTCTGCAGCCCTTCTGCGGAATTCTCGTATTGGCCCGGGGCGGGCGCGGCGGATTGCAGTGGATCAGCCAGGCGTCCGCGCGGCGCGGCCGGAATGAGTCCGACCAAGAAGAAAGGGATGACCAGTGCAAGAGCTTTCCGTTTCATAGGCAAACTCCGTGAGACACCGCGTTTCGGCAGTTTACCAATCAGGACTGGTGGAGTCCACGGAGGAAAAGATGTAGGGGCGTATGGCTATGCGCCCCTACAAGGGAGGCAGCAAAAGAACCGGCAAGATGCCGGCGCTACAGGCTACGCCCCGAGCGAGGAGCGAATGGCGGAGGCAATCGCTTCCGACCAACGCGACACATCTTCGGTACGTTCGGCTTCGACCATCACCCGCGCCAGCGGCTCGGTACCCGAGTAGCGCAGCACGACGCGCCCACGTTCGCCCAGCGCACGGTTGGCTTCGGCCAGCACGCGAGACACCTCGGGCAGCGTCTCGAGCTTCGGCTTGCTGCGTACTTTAACGTTGACGATTGTCTGCGGATAATCCACCAGGCCCTTCACCAGCCCGTCCAGCGGCCCGCGCAGCGCCACCAGCCCCGCGATCTTCAAAGCGGTCAGCAGGCCATCCCCAGTCGTCGCATCATCCAGAAAAATAATGTGCCCGGACTGTTCCCCGCCAAGATTGCACCCCAGCTTCTGCATGCCTTCGAGCACGTACCGGTCGCCGACGTTGACCCGCACCAGTTCGAGCTTTTCTTTCGCCAGCGCGCGCTCAAGGCCGAGGTTGGTCATCGTTGTGCCAACCACCGCGCGTCCTTTCAGCTTGCCCACCGACTTCAAATACCGTGCGGCGGCGAGCAGCACGCCATCTCCGTTCACCAGCGCGCCGGACGCGCTCACAAACAACGCCCGGTCGGCATCGCCGTCAAACGCTACGCCCAGCACCGCACGCTCTTCCACCACTTTTTTCTGCAAGCTCTCGGGATGCAGCGACCCGCAGCCCGCGTTGATGTTTTGCCCGTCGGGGTGGTTATGGATGGCCACGACGTCTGCGCCCAATGAACGAAACAGCGCCGGGCCGAGAAAGCTGGCTGCCCCATTGGCGCAGTCCAGCACCAACTTCATTCCCGCCAACGACGCTCCGGCCAGCATTCGGCTGCGCAGAAACCCCAGATACTCTTCATCCAGCGAGGAATCCGCCTGCAACGATTCGTCCGGCGGGCCGGCTTCCTTTTTCATTCTTGCGGTGAGTCGTTTTTCGAGCCGCTCTTCAATCTTAT
>Ga0247727_10016603_pt1 | contig 11853 bp, 17 predicted proteins | sample WisWelCaveWW1625_FD_202498 | JGI IMG/M metagenome (GOLD analysis project Ga0247727, IMG submission 202498) | Biofilm microbial communities from Wishing Well Cave, Virginia, United States - WW16-25 | ecosystem: Environmental > Aquatic > Deep subsurface > Groundwater > Cave microbial mat | place...
CGCGGTGCTGGGGTGCGATGCTCACCAAAAAACGAACAGAAGGCAATCCTGGGCGGGGGGGCCTCGCACGTTACAATGGGAACTAATGGTACAGCCTGAGTTTGAGGCGGTTTACTCTCTCGACCTTGCGCGGGGCGTGGAGCACCGCGTAAATCCGGCATATTGGCCGACCGAGACTACCGCGCGTGCGCTGGCCGAGCATTTCGGCGCGGAGCTGTTGCAAGAGCCGGCCCAGGCTTGGAGCGCCCGCTGGCCCTACGCGCTCCTGTACCGCGACCATACGCCCGCGGTGGCCCGCTGGCTTCAGTGGCGGCCAGGCGCCCCGCTGCGAGACAATAGCGGGGCACAAGTGGGGGGCGTGAGTCGCACGCTGCGCATTTTGGCGGGCGTGTTGGCCGATGTCTATTCCCGGAACCCGGAAGCCCGATTCCCTGCGATCACGTACGCGACCGGCACGCCCCCGCGCGAGGTACGACTACTGGCGCTGCCCGAGCAGATGTGTTGGCGGATCATCCGGGCCGCTGACGCGGAGTCAGCGGACGCCCCAATGAGCGGCACCTAGCATGACGTTCAAGCGCGGCGTGATCCCAAGCGTGCTCCACTACCTGCCCGAGATTGAGGCTGTGTACCGCTCGGTCAACTATGAGCTGCTGGTCACTTCCTTGATGGATGGAAACCATCGCATCGGGTCACTCCACTACGTGGGCCTGGCGGTGGACTTGCGCACGCGGGGGATACGGCACATTGACCAGCTCCGGCTACACGCGCTGCTGCGCGAAAAACTCAAGGGGCGCTGCTACGTGGTGCTGGAGCGCGATCATTTCCATGTTGAGCTAGCTCGACCCGGCACGCCGGCCCCCGGCAAACCCACTGCCTCAGCGACGAACCCGCCCCGGGCGTCGCGCCCTCGCCAGGCGCGGAGGCTGTGTCAGGGGTAGTCGATCGGGGTGCAGGCCCAACCAAGACTCGCAGCAATCGCGGCACGCGTAATACCGCCTGATGGCCTCAGGGCGCGCCAGTAAGCATACGCGCAGCTCGACTGTGGCGTCCTCACCGCAGCCGCTGCACCATATCTGCCCTTCAAGCCCAGGCTGGTCGCGCGGCCCCATCCAATCCTGCTAGATAACCCGGAGTGCGTTTCGCGCGAGAATGTCGCGATTCGACTCCAGCCATACAGTTTGTCTGGTCTGGCGGATTTCCCGCGGGGTCATGTCATGGTACTGGCGCAGATGCGCCAACAGACCCGTACTGTCGAGCGCTCGGCCAAACATGTCTCCGATGGCGATTATACCGGCCTCTAGGCACAGGCGGCACAGGAACAGCCGCCCCTTGATGCACCCGTCCTCACTGCGCGTGAGGCGGGGCGTGGGGGCCGTGCGTTCAGCCATCGGAGGCCCACCGCGGCGATTCCCGCCTCTGATGCTGTTCCAGTAAACGGAGGGCCTGCATGACGGCGCGCTCGGCGTAACGGCGCGAGCGGATCGGCCTCAGCGGGTGGGTGAGTTCCGTACCGGCGAAAGAGTGGCCCTTGGCGGCCCGGGTCCGTGCGTCCCCCAGGAGCTCCGTGTGGCAGGACAGTAGCGTCATAGCTAGTTTCGTGTTTACCTCCATGATGATACGCTGTGCGTTTCTTTCTGGCGGTCTATCCGGCCGGATTCCGCCAGCCAGCCAGGAGCTAGGTTACACTAGTGTGCTCAGTGTGTCAAGTGGTGCCCCATGAATGCGTGGTACTATGTGGCTGGGGGGGCAATGTATGCAGATGACACGGATTACCCGGCGCGGGAACGCCCGCGGATGCACCATCCCCGCCGCTTACCTCGTCGAGCTAGGATGGAAAGAGGGCGACTGGGTGGCGCTCGGGCTGTCCCGGGGGGCGGTGCAGATCATGGCCGTGACGGCCATCAGCGTACAGGAGGGCGAGGTTGCGAAAGTTATCTACAGCGGCGGCTCGGGGCGCCGCCGCGGAGCGCCAAACGGTCATTGAGGTGCCGTTGGCGCTCATTGATCGGCCAGGGCGCCCGCTGCGCCAGGCGATGGACCCTGCCCGCTTGGGCGAGCTAGCGGAGTCAATAAGGGCGGTCGGGGTGCTCCAGCCGCTGCTGGTCTCTCGGCGCGGCGCTCGGTATGAGGTTATCTTCGGCGATCGTCGCTTGGCGGCCGCGCGATCCGCCGGACTCAGCACGGTTCCCGTGATGGTGACGGAGTCTACCCCCGCTGCGGCCCTGCGCGCCAAGCTACACGAGAATTGGGGGGGCGAGACCATCAATCCGGTAGATGAGGCGCGGTATTTTTCGGAGCTCTTAACTGAGTTCTGTCACGGAGATTGTGACGCGCTTGTAGAGGCGGTTGGCCGATCGCGGGAACATGTCGAGGGCCGCCTAGTCCTACTGCATGGTGATCCGGGGGTGCTGATTGCCTTGGAGCGCGCCGAAATAGGCTTGGGAGTCGCGCGCGAGCTAAATCGCATCGCGGACGCCGGATGGCGCGCTATGTATCTCGATGCGGCCCGCAGGGGCGGCGCAAGCCTTCACCTCGTGCGCGAGTGGCGTCAGGCTGCGGAAACGGCGGTGGTCCCGGCGCTGCCCGACGCCGGGCCGGGCGATAATCAGGTGACCACGCTGCCACCAGCGCGCCGTCAGATGACCTGCATGGTCTGTGACTCTGCCGAGCAGCCGTATGACCTCGACCTGGTCTACGTTCACAGAACCTGCATGGCCCGGTTCATCGCGCCGATGTTAGAGCGGCTGCGCGAGCTCTTTCAGCCATCCCATCAAGCGGACGTGCCCGCGCCCCATGCTGGACGAGTGGATCACTGAGGGTGAGCTGGTGACCGCGGCCGCCCGCGCGCGGCTTGTGGCCGACTGTCCGGGGCCACAATGTCCCGAGGATATCATGGGGCTGCGCTGGCGCCCTGGGACCCGCGTGTTGGATACTATTACCGGATTGGAGGGTGTCATCATTGCCTCAGCCAGACAACACTATGTCTTTCCCCCTGCACGACCAGGAGCAGGTGGAGGTGACTTTGGTGCGCCTAAGTGACGGCCGCCTGGTGGCGCGGACGGCCGACGAGCTGACGGCCGCGCCGGCACCGGCGCTAGAAGAGTAGTGTGTGCCCACAGCCCGGGAAATCCTCGATCAGCCGGCCATCACTCGCATGCCCGCGGATGAGCGTGAAATCATGCGCGACTGGCTGGTGCGGCACCAGCACGACTACGATGAGTTTCAGGCCCAGGTGCACCTGGGCCAAGGCTTAATCCTGGGGGACGACTTCGACGCGGTCACGCGGCGCCAGGCACAGGTGAGCACCCAAAAGCGCGCCGACCTTGTCGCTATTCAAACGACGAGCGTTTGTTTAATAGAATTCAAGTCTCGCATCGGCAGCCGTGCTATCGGGCAGTTGCTGATTTATCGCGATCTCTGGAATACTGAACATCCGGAGCGCCCAGTGGGGCTGTTACTCGCTGTCGGGCGCACAGCAGATCCGGATATCTACAAGCTGTTGCCCGCATACGGGATCACCGTAGAACTTATCTCTGCTGCGGCAACCCTCGCCTGACCACTTGATCCCACTGCGCACATATCGTGCAGCCGCCGGGTTGCTGCGCGGCCGCGGCGGCGGCTGAATCACGTACTCTTCCACACCCCCAACATGTCCAGGTTTTGGGTGGGGGCGTGGTATAGGGTTGTCCTGGCGGGCCGCAGCGGCGTGCGTGGTCTGGCGGTTTTTGAGACTGAAGGTCTCTCGCGAAGGTGATCCAGAATCCGGGGCCGACGCTAGATTTGATGGTGCGAGCTCGGCGAGTTGTCTCTGAGACGAAATTTACTAGTGGCACATTATTGGTCTTTAGGGCGGCGGCGATGCTCCGCTGTACGTCCATACTGAGCGTACGGTGACAAGTCCGGTTGTATATTGCTCCAAACTTTGTCCAGAGTGCCACTATTTGCTCTAGTTCTTTAGGGGGTGGTAGCGGCGGCGGGGATACGGGGGGGGGCGCAGTACTACTCTCAACAGCACAACCCTCACTGTTTTTCATGATGGAGTTCATCTTTTTTTCTTGTGGGGAACGTAGCTTCCCCTGGTGGGGAACGTAGCTTCCCCTGGTGGGGAACGTAGCTTCCCCTGGTGGCTTGGGCGGCGGCGGCGCAAAGAGCGCGTGCGGAACAAAGTGGTAGGAATTAGCGCGATTCGCTCGCCGAATGACGTAGATCAGGCCAAAGTTTCGCAATTCCCGGATAGCCTTTTTGATCGCTCGAATACTGACGCCAGCCATGCCCGCTAGGGTTTTTTCGCTTGGCCAACAGTCTGTTGTGCGGCCCGCAAAACGGGCCATGAGGCCGTACGTGACCGCAGTCAGGAAGGGGATCATCGGATTGGCGAGTAGCGCCAGGGGAACAGGCGCCCAATGGAGCTCTCGACTCGGGCACAAACCCGGTGAGGGCGGCGTTGTTGTGTTTGTTTCGAGAGTGTGGTTTGCTGATAACGGGGTCACGTGCTGACGGGCTCCTGTTTGCGTGCTTCGGTCATGGGGGCGCCGCGGCGGCGGCGCCCCCGTTAACGGTTGCGCGGTATATTGTACTCCTGAGAGGAGGGGGACATGGCGATCAAGGTCAAGGACGCGGTCAGCGCGGCCCAGAAGTTTGTCTCAAAGGGCGCCGCAGCGGGGGCCGATTACGAGTCAGGTGTGCGCGGAGCTGGCCCAGCCTGGCAGGCGCAGACGGTCGCGGCCAGTGAGAACTACGCCGCGGGGGTCCAAGAGGCCATCACGCGCAATGCGTTTGCTCGCGGCGTGCAGGCATCAGGCGCGGCGCACTACGAGGAACGGGCGGCCACAGTTGGCGCCCGACGATTTCCGGAGGGGATTCGAGCTGCGGGGCCAGCGTGGCAGGAAGGGACGACGCCGTTTCTGGATGTAATCCGAAATCTCACTCTCGAACCGCGGCGGCCCACGGGCGATCCCTCGAACTGGCGGCGCTCCGAACAGGTGGGTATGGCGCTCAGGCGGCGTAAGCTGGGCGGCTGAGGTCTGGAGATCAGACATGGGACGAGCACTCGAGCTCATTTCCGGGCGCGCCACAGCACCCGGGGCGGCTTTCACGGCAGTCACGATGGCGAGCGGCAATTCGCTGACCATCAGGAACACGCCTTTCGATACAGACATCCGCTTACTCCAGGTATGGGCGGATTTCCAGGTGGCCGGTACCCTTCGTATTCGATCACCCAAACTGCACGATAACGTGCAGGGCTTGCGGCTCGACGCGACGGTGAGCTTGGTACACCCGCTGCTGCCTATGGGCGCCTCACAGCGCCTGGTGGCGCAGGACACCCTAGTCGCCGAGATGATCGGGAGCGCGGTCGCGGGCGACATTGAGAATTTCGCGGCGCTCATTTGGTACGCGAACCTACCCGGGACCGACGCGCGCCTGGTGGCGCCCGACGAGGTACTGAGGCGCGCAGTGAATCTAGTCGCGGTCGAGAACACCATCACTACCGGGGCTGGTGGCGGGTACACAGGCGAAGAAGCGTTGAACGCTGAGTTTGATCTGTTGAAGGCAAACACCGACTACGCGCTGCTCGGGTACTTGGTGGACGCTGAGTGCTGCGCGGTCAGGTGGCGCGGCGCCGACCTGGGTAATTTAGGCGTGGGCGGGCCGGGTGCCGACGATATTCGCCACCTCACGGCCGAGTGGTTCATGAGGCTCGCGGCCGCCTATCAGCTTCCGCTGATCCCGGTGATCAACAGCGCCAACAAGGCTGGCATCTTGATTGACGCGGTGCAGGATGAGAACGCCGCAGCCGTCACTCTCACGTCAATTTTCGCCGAGATCGGCCCTGCGCCAGTACCGTCTGGCATCGCCGTCCGCTGAGCGCCCTCACGAGGTCACGAAATGGGCGCGGTCGAGCTACAACCGCATCGACGGCTTGTAGAGTACGCCGTTCACCAGGTTCAGCCGCCGTCTGCGGTATACGTCACCGTCGATGACGATCTGGTCCTCCGGTTCCAGGACATCGTGCCGTCCTCGACCATCCGCGTAAATACGCGGCTACTGCTGCCTGATGGGCGCGTGCAGACCGGAGTGCACTCGATCGCCACGAGCGGCATTCGCACCTTCTTGACGCTGGTGGTAGACCTGGCTGAGGGGTGGCTGCTCTCGGCGGCGGTGGAGCTGGCGGCGACGGGTATCGCTGTGGGGCGTGTCTTCGCCACCTTGTCCTTGCGTGTAGGCGGCGCCACTGGGTTCCCAGCGCAAGAGCTAGTGGCCGGCTACCTGAGCTCGGTAGGCGTCCTCAGTTGGCCTCACGGCCGGCACGACACGCACCTCGCCGGGCGGGGCGCATACCGCACGGTCACGGGGACCGACCCGGCCGCCGGCGCACAGTCCAGCGAGACTGTGCCGACGGGCGCGGTATGGCGCCTACTAGCATGGACCGCGGTTCTGGTGACCGACGCCACGGTCTCGAATCGACAGGGCGCCCTGCTGCTCGATGATGGCGCGTCCGTCTTCGCGTCCTGTGTTCAGGGCGGTGCTCAGTCAGCGAGTCAGACGATCACTCATAGCTACATGCCGGGCGGCAATGACGCCATCGAGGGCTTCAGAATCAATGGCCCTATCCCGCACGAGTGCCTGATACCCCAGGGCTATCGCATCCGCACGGCGATGGATGGGTTCCAGGCCGGCGACAATTGGGGTGCTCCGCTCATGCATGTCGAGGAGTGGATGCACCCATGACCGCGCGGTTCAGGTGCGTGACATGCGGGGGAGAATACGACGACGAGAGCGCGGACGGCGTGCCGTACTACCATGCGTGTCCACCGGAACCGCTGGACGCCGAGGGGACGCGCTGGCGCGAGCGGCCCAACAAGCGGGACGAGAACCCGCCGCGAGATCAGGGGCCTGGCGGCGGCCGTCCGCGCGCGGAGGGCCTCGGGCGGGTGCGGCTCTGACTCACATAGGGGGGTGATGCTCCTAGAACTGGGGCCAGTGCAATTGGCCGGCAAGGACCCGGTCCGTTTGTCGCTCGCGCTACCTACATTTGGGGCGTCCGCCCTGGCGGCAGACGCCGAGATGGCGCTGACCGACGATGGCCTGGCGACACTTTCCAGCGATCTAGCGGCGGCCGGCGCGGTAGACTGGGCGGGAGACGTTCAGGGCGCGCTAATCGGGGCCCAGGGCGAGCTGGGCGCTATCGCTGCGGAGGACGCTCTGCCAGGGTACAAGGATGTGCTGGCGGCGCGCCTGGCGGCTGACGCTGATCTAGTGGCGGCAACCGACGCCGCCCCGGCCGAGACGTGGCAGCCCCCACCAGACCCGTTTATCGCCGCGCCCGACGTAGGCGGCGGCTTCGAGGAGATTCCGTAGCGGCGTCAAGGAGCAGGGCATGGAGCCCCAAATTACGAGGATGCAGCAGGAGATCGGCGTCGATGATAGAGGGAAGGCTATCGAGGTCGTGCGGATTGATTTCACCCTGGGGGAAGACACGAGCCTATCTATTCGCATCCCCATGTCGGAAATCACGCAAGGGCGGGGCCGCGAGCGCCTTATGGCGTATGTGCATCAGCTTGAGCAGTTAAGGCGCTGATGGCCGCCTTCATCCCGTTTCCGGCGACCTACATCACCACGGGGATTGTGCGCGGCCCTGACGGACACCCCATCGCCGATATCCGGCCGCAGCAGCTGGCTACACGCGAGACAGCCGAGCGCGTTGCAGCGCTGCTCGGCGGCGTGATCGAGGAAATTCGCCGCGGGTTTCCTTTTCCTTGGTCCCATGTGGAGTACTCGATCCGCATCCCCTCCACGGGGGCGCTACTGAATGCGGGCGCGGTTGCGTCGTTATTGAACAAGTACGGCGCGCAGCAAGACTCCTACGCGTGGACCGTGATCCGCGCGGACATGTTGCTGTGGACTCCACCTCTCGGGCCGGAGGCCTTCGATCCGCCGCCGCCGCCGCTACCGAGGATTCCGGCGCCGGCGCCAGGCGCTACGCCGGCATTTCCGGGGCTGCCGGTGGCTCCGGCGCCGGCGCGTGTAGGTGTCGGGCCGGTCGGGCCGGCGCCGGCGCCCGGCCCCAACGGCGCCGGCGGGTTTGCGCCGGCCGCAGGGCCGCCAGTCGCCAAAGTACTCATCGCGGTCTTCGCCGCTTTGGGCGGGCTGTTTTCAGGTCGTATTTCGAGGAATCAGAAGCGGGCCTTTGAAGGAGTGCGCGCATCCATTATCGAGATCGGCGACGCGCTGCTAGGCTTCTCTTGGCGGATCGCGCGGGCCTTCGGCTGGCTCGTCCGCACCGTCCAAACCATCTGGGTGCGCATCCTGAGGCCGCTGATCGAGCACGTCCAGCGCATCGCGCGCCGGCTGAGGGACATCATCGACCGGGTACTCAAACCGTACCTACGCATTCTGGACAAGATCCGGGCGTACATCGACTTTGTGTACGGGCGGTACGTGAGGCCAATCATCGACGCGATACAGGTGGTGCGTCGTGCGCTCGTGATCCTGCGGATCGCGCGCATCAAGGCGGCGGACGACCTGGACAAATGGCTGGCACGGTTGCAGGGGCAGATCGCCGCGCCGCTGCTGTGGCTCTTGCAGCGCACCAATGAGCTCGCCGGGTGGATCAACGTGCTCCTCACCGTGCAGATGCTCCTGCAACAGCCGCTGTTGGTCAATTCGCTCGACCATTACAGGGGCTTCTGGGTGCGCTCATGGTGGGCTGCGCACGCAGCGCCCCTGAGCGCCAAGCGCCGCCAGGCGTATTTAGCCGCCGCGCCAGCGCCCGGTGTCGGCAAGGCCGCCGAGCTCGCCGCTGCGGCGCTGCTCGACGACAGCGGGCCACTCGCCGCTGGCATCCAGCAGGCGATCGCGGCCGCGCGGGCCGAGCTCGCCGTGTAGGACCCAGGGACTCCGTGTTGTCGTTCGGTCAACAGATCCCCCCGCGCGACATACCCCAGCGCCCCATACCCGACCCCGACCCGTTCACGGTCGCGGAGGCCATGTCCGCGGGGGTGGTGGCATCTGGGTGGCTGCAAAAATTCTGGCAGGGCTTTGTTGATGTCGCGGCCCTCGTCACAGGGGCGGTCATCACGACAGCCCTCCGACTGTTCACTCGCGGCGGCGTTTTCATGGCGCGCACGATCGCCAGCAGTGAGGATCGGGCCGCTGGGGCGTTCGATGATCTCGCGGCCGCGGCCATCAAGGACTTGCTCGGCACTGATGTGGTGATCGGCGGCGGCGCGGACATGCGGGGCCGCGACCAGCGCGCCAAGGTGGCGCGCAACATCGGCGACGCTGTCATGCGGGGGCTGTTCCCCGTGGCGACCGGCGGCGGCGGCGCCGGCGTGAAGCCCGATAAGGCCGCAGCCGAGCGATTCCTCGGGGCCGTGGTGCAGCTTCGGCTGGAGGGCTGGCTCGAAGGGTGGATCGTAGAAGCCCTTTCACTCGGCGCTCTTGAGAGATTCGGGGACCTGGACGACGCTTTGGCCGAGTCGCTCGGCTTCGGGAGGCTGTCCCGGCGCGTGCTCGGGCCGCCGGTAGACATCTTTGTCGCAGAGCCGTTTGAACGGTTGATGAACAGCCTGTATCGGCCGCGGCTGCTGGGCGCCGGAGAGGCAGTCCGCATGTTCTTGCGGGGCCGCATGACGCGGGCTGATTTATTTTCGGAGCTCAGCCAGCAGGGCTACTCAGACCAGCGAATCGAATCCTTGGTCTCGATCAACAGCCGCAATCTGGAAGTGGGCGACCTCGACTACTTGGTGTCGCGCGGGGCGTGGACGCGCGAGCAGGCGATCGGACAGCTGACCGGGCAGGGTTACGAGCGCCAGGTGGCCGATACCCTGCTCACACTCGCAGAGGATCGCCGGCTCGACGTGTACCGTCGGCAGGAGGGGGCGGAAGCGGCGCGCGCATACGTAGAGCGGCAAATAGGAGAAGATCAGTTTCGGCGGATCATCGACACTACGGGGCTGCCGGCCCGCGAGCGCGACGCGCTGCGGCACGTCGCGGGACTCCGCCGTGAGTTGCGGGTGCGGGACATGTCGCTCAGCGACATGGAACAGGCCTTCCGGCGGGGCATCGTGACCCTTAACGAGTTCCGCTCGTACCTGCGCGACCTGGGGTACAGCGCACAGGATCAGACTCGCCTGGAATTACTGCTGCTCTCAGACGTGCGCGACGAGCAGGCCGCGGCGGCCAAGCGCGCCGAGGTCGAGCGCCAGCGCGCGGAAGCGGCAAGAGTGCGCGCCGCTGAGGCGGCGGCTCGTCGCGCCGCCGTGACGCAACAGCTCGTGGTGCGCCGCGTTAACCTCGGGCAGTTCGAGGCCAGCGTACAGCTGGGCGTGCGGACGCTCGATGACTACCGCGCTTTCCTCGCCGCCCAGGGCTACCCGGCGGAAGACCAGGAGCTGCTGGCGTCGAGCCTGGCGAGTGATATCCAGGTGCGGGTCGACGGCCTGAAGCGCCGAGAGGAAATGCGGCGCCAGGCTGCGGTGCGCGGCGTGTCCCTGGTCGATATGGAGCGGGCCGTCGCTCGCGGCCTATCGACCGTGGACGAGTACCGAGCGTTTCTGGTTGCGCAAGGCTACGACCAGGGGAGCGTCGCGCTGCTCGCCGGCGTGCTGGAGCGCGACCTGGTCGACGCCGCGGCGGCGCAGGCCGCGAAGGCCCAGGCGCTCCAGGCGGCGCAGCGCCGCGGGGTGCCTCTCGGCGACCTAGAGCGAGCGGTACGGCTGCGCCTCAGGGCGATGGAGGATTACCGCGCGGCTCTCAGGGCCGCGGGCTTCGACGCTGGCGACACTGAGCTGCTGGTTAAACTCCTGGAAGCCGAGATCGGCGCGGACGACGCGGCGCGGGCAGCCAAGGCCGCCGCCGCAAAGCGCGCGCCCGCGCGCGCGATCGAACTATCAGACCTGGCGCGCGCTGTCCGCGCCCAGGTGAGGCCGATCGACGATTACCGGGCCGCCCTGACAGCCGCGGGGTTCAGCTTGACTGACGCTGATACCCTGGTGCGGCTATTGCAGCTGAACCTGGACCAAGACAAACTATCGCGCGCGACGCGCGAGCAGGCCCGCGTGCAGGCCTCCGCACGGAACTTGCCGATACAGGATCTGGAGCGGGCGGTCAAGCTGGGCGTTCTGCCGTTCGGCCGTTACGCGGCTGGCCTAAAAATGGCCGGCTTTGCGGCGGAGGCCGTTCAGGTGCTCTCGGCCAGCCTGGCCGAGGAGCTGAGACTGACCCGGGAGGCGCAGCGCCTACGCGCGGCCGCCGCTGCCCAGATGCGCCCGCGGCGGCCGTCCCTGACGGACTGGGAGGACTTTATCCGGCGCGGCCTGCGCAGCGGTTTCGAGTATCGCGCCGCGCTGCTCGCGGAGGGGTTTAGCGGGCAGGATGCGGACGACCTGGTCGCGCTGCTCAACCTGGACCTGGCCCAGGAGCGCGCCGCGGCCCAGCTGCACGCACGCGCGGACGCGTCCCTGGCCGCCCGGCAGTTGTCACTCAGCCAGTTTGAGCAGGCGGTAATAGCGGGGCTTCGTGAGATGCGTGAGTATCGCGCATTCTTGGGCGCTCACGGATTCTCGGAGCTCGACGTATCAACACTCGCGGCTCTGCTGGCGAAACGTGCGGAGCCTAAAACGAAGCCGGCCAAACCGGCCGGCTGAGGGCCGCTGGTAACCCCCGCTACCCCTGGTACACCAGACACTTGGCTATAGGTATAGATGCGCCGGCCGGCGAACGCCTGCGAAACGCGCGGCGCAGGCCGTTCGGGTTAGGTGCAAAGATCCTTGCAGTCGGGGACGTGCGGGAACCCTATTGGCTTTGCTTGCTCTTCGCCTTAGCGTGTTAACCCCGCACCCTAGCACCGCG
>Ga0247727_10016604_pt1 | contig 11853 bp, 7 predicted proteins | sample WisWelCaveWW1625_FD_202498 | JGI IMG/M metagenome (GOLD analysis project Ga0247727, IMG submission 202498) | Biofilm microbial communities from Wishing Well Cave, Virginia, United States - WW16-25 | ecosystem: Environmental > Aquatic > Deep subsurface > Groundwater > Cave microbial mat | place...
CATCCCGAGCGCAGCCTGTGTCATCCCGAGCGCAGCCTGTGTCATCCCGAGCGCAGCCTGTGTCATCCCGAGCGCAGCCTGTGTAATCCCGAGCGCAGCCTGTGTAATCCCGAGCGCAGCCTGTGTAATCCCGAGCGCAGCCTGTGTCATCCCGAGCGCAGCCTGTGTCATCCCGAGCGCAGCCTGTGTCATCCCGAGCGCAGCGAGGGATCTGCTTTCGCCCCGGCACAACAGCAGATCCCTCGCTTCGCTCGGGATGACAATTGCGAGGGACCGCCAACGCCACCACTACTACTGGAGAGGCTGTTTACGTCCATGAAGAAGCTAACTGCCGCATCTCCCATCAGCTTCGAGATGCTTGCCCGCGCGGTCTGAAGTCCGCCCCACGATGGTCCAGGCCAGTTAAGACCAGTTAAGATAAGTTCGTGGCGGCGGGCCGGCTCTACCTCATCGACACCTTCGGGCTGATCTTTCGCGCCTACCACGCCCGGGCCCGCACCGGAGCGCCGGGGATGCGCACCAGCTCCGGTCTGCCCACCGAGGCCGTCTACATCTTCAACTCCATGCTGCGGAAGCTGGTGGAGGAGCAGCGACCCGAGTACCTGGCGGCGGTGTTCGAGAGCGAGGCCCCCACCTTCCGGGACCAGCTGTATGCCGAGTACAAGGCCAACCGCGAGGCCATGCCCCAGGAGCTGGCCCAGCAGATCCCCTACCTGCGGCGCCTTCTGGAGGCCCTGCGGATTCCCATCCTCGAGTATCCGGCCTTCGAAGCCGACGACGTCATCGGGGCCCTGGCGGCCCGCGGCGCCCGACAGGGTCTGGAAGTCTACATCGTCACCAGCGACAAGGACCTGTTCCAGCTGGTCCGCGACGGCATCTTCGTGCTCAATCCCGCCAAGGACTCGCTGGTCTACGACGCCGCCAAAGTAGAGGAATTCATGGGCGTGCCGCCGGGCGGCGTGGCCGACCTGCTGGCGCTCAAGGGCGACGCGGTGGACAACATCCCCGGCGCGCCGGGCATCGGCGAGAAGGGGGCTCGAGACCTGATCCAGCGCTTCGGCAGCGTCGAGCAGGCCCTGGAGCGCGCTGCGGAGGTGGAGCGGCGCACCTACCGCGAGAGCCTCCAGCAGAACCGCGACCAGATCTTGCTCAGCAAGAAGCTCGCCACCATCGATACCTCGGCGCCGGTGGACCTGGATCTGGAGGCCGTTCGGACCCGCGAGCCGGACCCGGCCGGGCTGCGGGCCCTATACGAAGAGCTGGATTTTCATGGCCAGCTCAAGACCCTGGCGCCGGCGCCGGCAACCTCCGCGCCTGTCGAGTACCAGGCTGCTTCGAGCGAGGCGGAACTCCGCGAGGGGTTTGGGCAGGGGCCAGTCGGGGTTTCCCTGGCCCTGGCCGCGGCCGAGGACCTCGACCTGGGCTCGGTGGGGGTGGCGGCGGCCCCGGGGGTGGCGCGGGAAGGACCGCTGGCCGCAGCCCGGGCGTTGCTGGAAGACGCCGCGGTTCCCAAGGCGGTTCACGACGCCAAGGCGGCCCTGACGGATCTGGGTCGCCGCGGCGTGGCCTTGGCGGGCGTGGTCCACGACACCCGCCTCTACAGCTACCTGCTCGACGCCACGCGCGCCGACTACTCGCTGGCGGAGTGCACCTTCCGGCGCTTCCGCCACCAGCTTGGAGCCGGCGCCGCCGAGCAGGCCGACTACACCGTGCGGCTGGCTCAGGAGCTGGCGGCCGAGATCGACGCCGGCGGCCTGCGAGATCTCTACGAAACCATGGAGCTGCCGCTGGGGCCGGTGCTGGCCCGCATGGAACGGGCCGGCGTAAGCATCGACCGGGAAGCCCTCCGGACACTCTCGACCCAGATGGACCAGGATCTCGAGCGGGTCACCACCGCCATACACCAGCTCGCCGGGAAGTCTTTTAATATCAATTCGCCACAACAATTAGCCAAAGTTTTGTTTGAAGACCTCGGCCTGCGGCCGGGGGGCCGCTCCGCCAAGACTCGCGCCTTGTCAACGGCCGCTGCGGTGCTCGAGGAGCTGGCCGGCGAGCACGAGATCGTCCGCCAGGTGCTCGACTACCGCCAGCTCGCCAAGCTGAAGGGGACATACGCGGACGCCCTGCCGGCTCTGATCCACCCGGCGACCGGCCGGCTGCACACCACCTTTGACCAGTGCGGCTCCGCCACCGGCCGCCTGTCGTCTTCTGATCCCAACTTGCAGAACATTCCGGTCCGCACCGAGCTGGGCCGCCAGATCCGGGCGGCCTTCATTCCGCGGTCCGGGTGGCGGCTCCTGGCCGCCGACTACTCCCAGATCGAGCTGCGCATCCTGGCCCACTTCTCGCAGGATGCGGTGCTGGTCGACGCCTTTCGCCGGGGCGAGGACATCCACACCCGCACCGCCGCGGAGGTCTTCGGCCTGCCGCCCCTGATGGTCGGCCCGGACGAGCGCCGCCGCGCCAAGGCCATCAACTTCGGGATCGTCTACGGCCTGAGCGCCTTTGGCCTTGCCAACCAGATCGACGTGTCGAGGACCGAAGCCCAGGCGTTTATCGACGGCTATTTCACCCGCTACGCCGGCGTGAAGCGTTTTATCGAGGCCACCCTGGCGGAGGTCCGGCGCAGCGGCCTGACCCGCACGATGTTCGGCCGGGTGCGGGCCATCCCCGATATCAGGGCGCCCAACCCCAACGCCCGCGGTTTCGCCGAGCGCACCGCCGTCAACTCGCCCATCCAGGGCACCGCCGCCGACCTGATCAAGCTGGCCATGATCTCGATCGACCGGCGGCTGGCCGCGGATGGTTTCGAGGCCCGCATGCTGCTCCAGGTGCACGACGAGCTGCTGTTCGAGTCCCCGCCCGAGGAGGCCGCCGGGCTGGGGCGGATGGTCAAGCAGGAGATGGAATCGGTGCACAAGCTCAGCGTACCCCTGGTGGTGGACGTGGGCGTGGGGCCCAACTGGCGGGATGTTAAATAGGGATCAGCGGCTGGTCAAGCTAGCGACGTCCAGAGTCACATATGGCAGCAGCTCCTCGGCGCGACACCGCACGGTCGGCGACTGGAGACTGTCCTCGCTGATCCTCTTAACCGTTCCGGCCACCCGCTGGAGTAATATCCGGTCCTCGGGCGACGGGTCGCGTTTGGAATATGCCGCCGGGCTGGTTGCCAGTTCCTCCAGTCGCTGCAAAGCTGCAAGGCGGACCCGCTCGCTGGGATCACTGAGTGCCCGGCACAGTGCTTCAGAAGCATCGAAGCCGCCGATGTTTCCGAGAGCCGCAATCCAGGCGATCGCCAGGTCCTCGTTCTTCTCAGAAGCGAGTAACGCCGCAAGAATCCTGGCTTCCCCGGCCCCGCCCCACTCCCCAATTGCCCCGGCTAGGCGGTCTCTCAGCCTGGCGGGCGACCGGGGATCCGCGACCAGGGAAACCAGCGTGACCATGGCTTCCCGAGGCCTCCGAAGCCGCCGGCGCCAGCAATCAGCCAGATTGGCCGCGGCGCCAACCAGTGACCCGCGGGCCTCCGAGCTGCCCCGGAGACGGACCCCGAAGCCTTCCAGCCTCTGGGCTTGCTGGAGCTTCTCCTGCGGCGTGGAATCCTGGCTCCGAATTGCCGACACGCAATCGGCAGCGCACCGTTCGATGATACTCTTCTCCCCCAAATCAACGAGGGATTTCGCCTGGCGAGACGGAAACCTTGGTTTCTCCCGAATCCGACCGAGCAATTCAAGGTGCTGATCACCGCCCCTTTCCGCAATCCACATCAAAGCCGCCAGGAAGAGCTCCTCGGTGGCGGGGCCGAGGAGCTCTTGGATTCTGTCGAGCAACTCCCTACGGGCGCGCACCTGTTTTTCGTGCTCCTTGGTGGATCTCGCTAAACGTCTCTTCTGCTCAGACCGGCGAAGATCGTCGACAACCTTTTTCTCCTCACCAACCTCGTGGGCGAATTGACTTACAAGCACCTGACCCCAGTCCGGCGCTCCCTTCGGACACGGACGCACAAAATCGTACGGTCCGACGAGCGTTTTGTACTCCCTCTGGAACTGGGTCAGGCGAGCGACATGAGCGTCAACATGAGCACTTGTTATGGTCGTTTCGATCACAGGAACCTCACACACAAGCCGATTGCTGATCTACCACTCATCATCTCTCATCATCTCCCTCACCTGTGGGGCAACGTCCTGCGGGAGAAGACTCCTTTTCTGGAAGAAGCGGGTTCGCGGCTCCTTGCTGAAGTGCTCCTCCAAGCGAACGTCATCGGCATTGGTCAAGACCATAACCGGCACCGTAGGTTTCACCTTGCGTATTCTCTCGAACAGATGAACTCCCGTTCGAAGTCCCTCTTCTGTGTCCTCATGTTCAAGAGTCGATCCGAGGTCCATCATGATATCGAGAATCACGAAGTCGATTTCACCTTTGTCGTTGTGCAATGCTGCAAGGGCTTGGTCGACCCCTGGCGCCGTGTGAACCCGCAGGCCGTCCATTTCAAGCTGCTCAACCACGCTCTCCATCCTCCGGAGCTCGTCGTCGACAAAAAGGATCATCTCGACCTCCTTTCCAGACTCCTTGGTACTACAATGTCGAAGCTTGTCGGGTACCTGGGATTGGACAACCGCAGGTCGCCACCCATCTCCTTCATCAGGTCACGGGCTATCGTCAGACCGACTCCGCTGCCGGTGACGTGCAGCATCCTGGCCTCCGGTGCGCGAAACCCATCCTCGAAGATTCGCTCCTCTAGTCCCGCCGGTATTCCGATCCCTCTGTCAGAAATCCGAATGATCCAGTTTGCATGGTCCAGCGCGAGGCTCACGACCAGCTCGAACGTCTTGGGGTCTCCGCAGTACCTGATTGAGTTCATCAGGAGGCTCGTCACAGCCTGATTGATCTTCCCCGGGTCGGCCCAGATCACCACGCGCCGGGCATTAGACGGATCGTAGTGCACCTGGCTTCGAAAATCGATCCCCTGTTCCCGAAAGGCCGGCGCCAGCTGGAGGAGGGACTTAAATACCACATCCCGCATGACCACAACCTGGCGCTCCAGAGAAGCAGGACGTCGGCCTCCAAACAGGTGTCTCAGACTGGCCACTTGAGCCAGCGCGAGTGACGAATCCGCTAGTATGTCCTCCAGCTTCCGAGCCGTTTTCTCGCTGGTCAACATACCATGGTTATGGAGCATAAAGGCAGCATTATTCTGGATGCCAATGATGGGTGAGGCCAGCTCGTGCACGATCTTCGTGATCTCGAGCCGGATCGGCCGCGGGGCGACCACCTCGGCCCTTTCAATCGATATGGCGGCCTGATCGGCGAAGGTACGGAACAGATCCTTCTCCCATCGGCGAAATCGCCGCGGCTCCAGCGTGTAAAGATCCAGCATTCCGATGAGGCGCTGCCCGACGCACATTGGAGCCGTCAGCAGCGAAACCCAGCCTCGGGCTTCGGCCTCTCCACGATGAGCGTAATGCGGCGACTCACGCCGTACGTCCCCGAGGGATGCGACCCGCCGCGCCGCCAAGTGCGCCACCTGGGGCGCGAAAGCGTCAATCTCCAGCCGGCGAAAACCCGCGTCCACATCCGCGGTCGCCGCAATCACCCGAAGCTTCCCGGAGTGCTCCTCGAGCTTCCAGATGATGCAAACCGGGCTCGACAACAGCTCGCAGGTTCGCTCCGGCAGCTGTTGAATGAAGTCTTCCGGGGCAAGCCGCACCAAGCTGGCCGAGAGGTCGGCCAGAATGCCTACGGACCGCTCCAGCGCCCGGTGATAGTCGAAGCGCTCGATCGTCAGAACTGCCTGGCGGGCAAAACTGTTGAGCAGGGTCTTGTCTCTTTCGGAGAACAGTTCCGCACGAGACGTAAAATGGTTGAAACAGCCGATCAACCGCCCGTCGGATAGGAGCGGAGCGGCCAGAAGAGAGCGCAGGGAGTACTTCCGGGCCATGCCGGGATGCGCCACCCCTTCGCCACGCTCGTAGAGGTTATACCGCTCTACCAGTTCGGAGGCCAAATCCACGTTGTCCGCCAGAAAGGCGCCGTCGCTCTCCTTGCCTGGCAGAAGGCTCTGTCCAGCCATGCGCTTCTCGAACTCTTCGTCGAAGCCTGCAAGCGCCCCGTAGGTAAGGCGACGGGTCTCGGTGTCAACGAACGTGAGGACACAGGCCGAGGACCCGAGGAGTGCTTGTCCGAGCTGCGCGATACGCTTCAACGCTTCCGGCCTATCCTGGCGCAGAAACGGAACCTCGCTGAGATCGTGCAACACCGGCAACACGTCGACACTTTGTTCCGTCGCGGTCACAAATAGGTACCATCAATCCCCGCACCGAGCGGGAGGCCGTCGCATAGTTACATCTTATCACACCTCAAGCACGCTGTTGGCCGGCGGATGGGAACCGCTCGCGGACGACCGGGTGCTCACTGCAAAACCCCTGCCATGTCAATAAGTTGGCGGTCTCCGACGCCTCCGGGCTGACCGCTAGTGGCCGGAGAAACCGAAGCCAGCCGCCGGGGCAGCTGCCCGGCCAGGCAGTGCCTGGGAAGGTGATCTGCTTCAAGATCTCGGCAGTAGTCTCAGGCGCCAAAGTGAACAGATTCGGGAAGGCCGCCCAAATGTTTGCGGTTGGATGCTTCTCAACCGACAACCGATCAGGAAGCCTGCCGGCCTCATGCCAACCCTCGGCTTTGTCTGCCCGGTAGACACACCACTCCACCCGGTCTGGCCGGGAACTCAACTCCGGCAGGATTTCAAAGACATGAGCTACCGCTTGTCGAGCCCATCCACTGAGACCAGGATCGACATAGCCCCCACCAAACGGCTTCTGCGAAGGTCTCAGCCGATCTGACAGCAACCAGCGGTTCTTGCCTTCAACTGACCGGGTGACCACAAACGCCGCCGGATAGAAGTAACCGTTCAACACCGGAAGGATATCATCTTCACCCGAAACCAGCAGCATATACGCCGGCGGACTCTGGCAGATCTCCGTTCCCGCCCAGCCCCCAATACTGTCGATCAATTGCTCATTTCCCCGGCCGGCGCACAAGACCAAGGCCGAGGCATGCAGCGTCAACCGCTCGCCGTCGGAGTGTTCGGCGGCCACCCGCACTCCCTGACTATCGTAACCAAGCACGGTCGCGGCTTCCACCGAACTAGTGAACTCCTCCAACCCCGTCAGCAGCCGTGCCGCCACCTGGGGCGCATGGAGGCAGAAAGAGGAGACCTTCGCCAAGCACTGCCACTTCCCGTCGAGACGAGACAGCACTGGATCTGAGCCTCGGGTGACCCAGTCAGGTCTATCCCCCCAGCCCTGGCTGACCTTTCGGGCTGTCTGCTTGTCTTCAAAGCCGAAGTAAGATGTCACGCGACTTCCCGTGTCAGAATTATCGTCAAACCACTCCTCCCATTTCTGGGCGCCCCGCCGGGCCAGCGCAATCCGCTCCGGATCCCGAAACATGTGCCCATAATGGATATAGGCATGAGAGTGAGCCGTCTGTTCTCCCGCGAGGGGGCCTCGATTCAGCAATACAGCAGAGAACTTCCGCCCCTGAGTTGGGTCGATTCCGAGAACGCTATTCAGCAGAAACAGCCCTTGAATTCCTCCGCCGATGATGACAACGTCCACATGAACAGTCGAGCTTTCCGGCATCGGGCCTCCCACAGCACCGTATTTGTTGGTGGGAATTCATCTAGGTCACGAGGACACAATATAGCAAAGGTATAGACTTTTTGCAGACCACCGGAACCAGTTGGCCCCCGCGACCTCTCTAAGGCCGGCTACTGTGGCATCCTAGACACTTGTCGATTGAGAGCACAGGTATCGGGCGGCCGCACCGCCGCCGGCATTCCCGGCCCTGGAGCGACCGTGTTGATGGTTTGCTGGCCCCGCCCGCCCCGCTGGTCCACGACCCCCGGGAGCTGGCCATCGACGCTCCACTAGGACGGTGGAACCTTTACATCGGCGGCGCCGGCCGCGACCCGGACGGCTACGTCAACCTCGACCTGCGGGCCCGGCCCGGGGTCGACGTGGCGGCCAACGCCGAGCAACTCCCATTTGGGGACAACCTGTTCCAGCGGGTGGAGTGTGACGCGGTGCTGGAGCACGTGGAGCGTCCCGAGCGGGTGATGGCCGAGATCGAGCGCGTGCTCCAACCCGGCGGCTTCGCCCACCTGGTGGTTCCCTTCTGCCATCCCTTTCACCAATACCCGCGCGACTTCCGCCGCTACAGCCTGGACGGCCTGAAACAGCTCGCCGGAGGCCTTGAGATCGTGGCCGAGGGCTGGCGCACCGGCCCCACCGCCACCCTGCTGGTGTTTCTGCTGGAATACGTGAAACTCTGGCTTCCTTGGCGGCCCCTGCGAATCCTGGCCCACGGAGCGCTCGGCTGGCTGCTGTTTCCTCTGCGCTATCTGGATATCCCGCTGCGCCGAATGCCCCGCTCCGGCCGGATGGGGAACCACTGCTATGTCTGGCTAAGGAAGCCTACACCCAAGCCGACCGCCTAAAACGCATACCGCAACCCGAACTGGAGGATGCGAGGGTCGCCGGCGCCGGTGATGCGTCCGAAGATGTTCGAGGTGCGGCTGGTGTTGGGATTGCCGAGGTTGACCCGGTTGAGCACGTTGAAGAACTCGCCGCGGAACTCCAGGTGGTGGGACTCGGCAAAGGGCATGGGGAATCTCTTGAAGGCGGAGAAATCCACGTTGGCCAAGCCCGGCCCGCGTTCGGTGTTGCGGCCCAGGACGCCGAAGGTCCCCAGGGCGTTTTCGCGGAAGGCGTCGGTGTTGAACCAGCGGAGAATCTTGTCGTTCTGGGAGCGGCCGGAGGGGGGGCGCGGGTCACCAACGATGTCGACACGGTCCTGGCCGATGCCGCTGAGGGAGTTGTCAACGCCGGTAGAGATGGTGATGGGGGCGCCGGTCTGGAATGCGATGATCCCGTTGGATTGCCAGCCGCCGAGGAGGTACTTCATCGCGGTCGAGCCCTTCGGGGAGGGCAGGGCGTAGTTGAAGGAGGCGGTGAAGCGTCCGGCGCGGTGGAAGTTGGAGACGGCGTGGTCGCGGTCAATACTGCCGAAGGGATGGGTGTTCCCGTTGCCCTCGAAGGCGGTGTTGGAGAGGATGTCGAGGCTCTTCTGCCAGGAGTAGCCGGCGAGGAAGGTAAGGCCCTGGGCGAGGCGGCGCTCCAGGCTAAGCACCAGCGCGTGGTAGTTGGACCGGCCGTAGGTGCCCGAGAACGTGACCTGGGTGAACTCGGGGCGCGGGCGGCGGCGGTCGGTATTGGTGCGGTCGGCCCCGGGGCCGAAACGGGCCGGGTTCAGCTCCGAGGCGTGGAAGAGGCGGCGTCCGGCCGAGCCCTGGTAGGTGGCGCGAGCAACCATGCTTCCAATGCCTTGTTCGACGGTGAAGTTCCACTGGTGGATGTTGGGATATTTGAAATCCGGGTCGAAGCCGACGATCAAGAACGGCGTGGGGAAGACCTGGGAGGCGGCGATGGGACGGGTGACGGGGAAGGGGTTGACGCGGCCGCGGTAGGGGTCGGCAAGAAACTCGGGGGCGGTGATGTCGACGCGGACAGAATTGGGGGGCGAGGTGGTCTGGCGGTTGTAGGTGAGGGCGGGGGTCTGGTCGTGGAAGCGGCCGTATCCGGCGCGGAGACTGGTCTTGCCGTTGCCGAACAGGTCATAGGCTACGCCGAGCCGGGGATCAAACAGCCCGTAGACGGCGTTGACGCCGGAGTTGGGAATGCCGGGATCGCCGCCGGCGAGCTGTCCGGGCGGCAGGTTGGGGAACCGGCGGGAGCGGGTTCCGGCCCGGTAGGCGGCATCGTTGAACTGGGAGATCTGGTAAGCGGGGATGTCGGTGAAGGGCACGAAGGGGTTCCAGCGCACGCCGAGATTGAGGGTCAGGCGGCGGTTGATTTTGAAGTTGTCCTGGATGTAAAGGCCGTACAGGTTGCGCAGGAGGTTGTCGTAGAGGGTGGAGATCTGGGTGAAGGCGGAAGGGCGGCCGTAGAGGAAGTCGACCAGGTTGTCGCCGGAGAAGCGGCCGCCGAAGGTGAACTGGCCGTCGGAGAGGAAGTCCTGGTCGAGGATGGACTGCTCGCGGAGCATGTCGGCGCCGAAGTCGATCTCGTGGCGTCCGTGAATCCAGGTCCAGGAGTGCTGGAGGTTGTACTGGTTTCGAGGGACGCGGTAGAGGGCGTTGTAGGAGTTGGAGAAGTAGTTGGTGACGGTCATGCGGAAGGTGTCGCCGACCGAGAGGATGGGAACGTTGATGCCGAGGGCCTTGTGACCGGGGAAGGGGGGTTGGGTGGCGATGTTGGAGGCGCGGTTGTAGCTGGCGGTGGTGTTGGTCAGCAGGGTGGGCCGGACCGTGTAGGTGTAGTTGACGACAGCGCTCTGGCTCTGCCAGCGGCGGCTGGCGACGCCGGTGAGGATGTTCTTGGGGTCGACGATGGCCGGGATGGTCAGCTCGTCGAAGAAGTAGCGGCCCGAGAGCTGATGCCGCTCGTTGAAGTGGTGGTCGGCGCGGGCCAGGTACTGGTTGTCGGTGGTCTTGTCGCGGCGCTCGAAGCGGACCAGGCCGGAGGCGTCGGTGGCGACCGGGATCAGCTCCAGGACCTTTTGCGCGATGGGGTCGAGCTGGGAGGCCGGGATGATGTTGCCGGGGATCGGGGCCCGGGTGCGGGGGTCGAGCAATGCAGTGCGGGTGGCGGAAAAGTCGCCGCGGCGCTGGGGAGCGGTGGCGGCGACGGAGGTGGAGGTGGCCGGGCGGACGCGAAGCTGGGTGCCCTGCCAGGAGCCGAACAAGAAAGTCTGGTTGCGGCGGACGGGGCCGCCCAGAGCGAAGCCGTACTGGTTGCGCTTCTGGCCGTCGTCGGTGGGAGCGAAGAAGTTGCGGGCGTTGAGGGTAGAGTTGCGCAGGTACTCGAAGACCGTGCCGTGCAGGTCGTTGGAGCCGGAACGGGTGACGATGTTGACCACCCCGCCGCCGCGTCCGGCGAACTTGGCGCCGTAACTGTTGGTCTGGTAGTTGAACTCCTGGACGGCGTCGGGATTGGGCAGGACATTGGCGACCTCGGTGTAGGGGTCCTCGTGGATGCCGCCGTCCAGCACGAAGGTGGTAGAGTTGCCCCTGCCGCCACTGACGGAAACCAGCTCGCTGGCGGCCTCGGGGCGCGTGGCGGCCTGGTTGAAGGTGCCGGGGGCGGAGAGGGTTCCAGGCGCGGAGCGGAGCAACTGCAGCAAGTTGCGGCCGTTGAGGGGCAGCTCGGTGATCAGCTTCTGATGGATCACCGAGCCAAGGGTGCCGCTGCGAACATCGACTGCCGTGGCGGCCGCGGTGACGGTGACGGTTTCGGTGACGGCGCCGACCTTGATCTCCAGGTTGACGGTGGCCTGCTGGTCGACCTGCAAGACCAGCTCGGGAACGGTGTGGGCGGAAAAACCTTCCCGGGAGACGGTGATGGAGTACGGGCCGGCGGGCAGGGCGGTGAGGGCGTAGAAGCCCAGCTCGTTGGAGGTGGTGGCTCGCTCCACGGCCGTCGAGAGATTGCGGGCCACCACGCGGGCGCCGGGGACGGGGGCCTGCGTGGCGTCGACGATGGAGCCGGCCACCGAAGCAGTGGCACGCTGCGGAAAGGCCGGCCAGGCGAAGGTCAGGAAAAGCGCGACCGCCAGTGCGGTCCGGTTAGGCGGAGAGTTCATACAGGTAGCATACACCTATTCGCCACAGAGAACAGTAGAGTAGGAGAGAGGGCAACTCCCGGAAGGAGCGACCCACTCTCCCCTCATCGAACCGGACAAGCGGATTTCCCGGCATCCGGCTCTCCTGAAAGCGCATCGCCGCAGGCATGCACAGGCAGT
>Ga0247727_10016605_pt1 | contig 11853 bp, 8 predicted proteins | sample WisWelCaveWW1625_FD_202498 | JGI IMG/M metagenome (GOLD analysis project Ga0247727, IMG submission 202498) | Biofilm microbial communities from Wishing Well Cave, Virginia, United States - WW16-25 | ecosystem: Environmental > Aquatic > Deep subsurface > Groundwater > Cave microbial mat | place...
AACGGGCGCGCGACAAAGCGCCCCAGGGGTCGCCCGGTACGAGAAAGTCGTACGCCGGTAAATATAGGGAATGGACCCTATTGCGACAACGGGGAGCGGGTGGTGCAAGCCACCCGCTTACCCACTCCGGGTTTGAGCCGGGAAACATCAATATCGAAGCCTTCTTGTGCTCGCCTTTGGGGATGATCGAAGTTAAACGACAACGCCACCATTTCTTTTCGATTCAACTTGTTGCCTTTACGCTCGAGCCGCGCGACGCGAAAATCAATGGAAAACTCCGCCACGCCATCCGGCTTCAAAGCCAGATGATAAATTTCCAGGTAACATTTCAACGCATCACCGCGCCAAATCTGGTCCGCCGGAATTAAATGAAAAGGAAACAGCGCGCTATCGACGCCGGCCGGCATGGCCACGCCGATGGCCAAATCGCTCAATTCCAAGCTGGCGGGATTTCTTGAGAGGGCCGGCTTTGGCTCAAGTGTCGCCTTGCCGATGGCAATCGGCGCCAAATAAATTAACGTATCGGGGTTGGGATTATCCGGCAAATGAAACGCTTCTGCGGCCAGCGTATAATGGGCCAACGCGGCGTTTTGCTCGATCATGAAAAGCGAAACATTGTCATAACTCACCGGCGGCGTATCGGCGTAACGATCGGTTTCGCGCCAGTTTTTGTCGCGCACAATCAAGGTATGGGTCAGTTGATAAATTGGCGCTTTCTTTTCCCTGGCATTCACGGACGCCAAATTTTCCACAAAAGAAAAAGCCGTGACCGCGAGTTTTGGTTGATCTTTTTCATCCAGCAACCGTGTTTGGTAATGCGCCACATTGATCGGATTGAGACTTTCTTCATAAGTCGAACGATCCAACGGCGCCTGCTTTTGCGCGACATTATCCGCATCGCGGTTTTCGTAATGCGCCGTTATGCCTCGCAAGAGATTATGGCTGGGGCTGAGCCGCTGCGCAAATGGATCGGAGGCTGTGGCTTGCACCCAGGAGGATTCAAGCTCGCGGTATCGCCGGTCAAAGAAAGGATCGAAAGTCCGCAGCTCGGCATAAAACATGATTTGCAGAACAGCGCCGGGTAGAAAGCCGCCGGTATATCTCGTGCTTCTTTTGCTAAAAGCGCGCGGCGGAATAAAATCTTCGACGCCGGATCGCAAACCGTAGGAGCCGGCGCCATCCTTGTTTCCGAAAAGATAGATAATCGGCTCGTCCGCCGGCAAGGAAGAATAACGCCAGACTTCATACTCCGGCAGCGTGTTAAAGGTGTCGATCTGCCTTTCGATCTCAAAATCAATCGGCACCCAATTCCGGCTTTCATTTTTGTTCGTCCCCAAAAAACCTTTCTTGCTTTTATCCGGTTTGCCGAATTTGACATAGATCAAGCCGCGATCATCCGTTGCATAGGCGGTGTTGGAGGCTTTGGTGAAATGCTCGCGCGCGTAGGCGATGCGTTCCCAATGTTCGAGCAGCCTTTCGTTGGTTTCGGTGGTCGGGGTGGGATCTTTTTCAATCCAAAATCCCCGCATCTTTGCGCCCAACGAGGAATCGTTTTGGCTTAAAGACAAATTCCAATCGGCGTATTGTTTCTCACGTAATAATGGCGCGAGGCGCTCGATTTCCTGCCGAATCTCATTTTTAGGTTTAAATAAATTTTTTTCCAAAAAACCCCGCAAGTACATTTCGCAGGCGACCGCATAATATTCCGGGGCGTTCTGCCGGACGGCTAATTCGATGAAGGCGATGCCGATTCCAAAATCGGGTCGCTCTTGCTGAGTTGGCATTTGGCGCGCTGCCAACCAGGTGTCGAGCGCACTTTTCCAGTCGCCGGCGTTTCTTTGTTCGAGGCCTTTTTGATAAGCGCCGGCCATGGTCTCTTGCGCCCGCACTAATTTGTGCGGAATATCCGCAGCAAACCATGCCCCCCCGAACGCCAAAATTGAAACGGTTCGCAAACGGCGGCGGACATTTTTTAGTGGGATTTTCATGTTGCGGCGAAGTCGCTTTTGCTATATTCATTAAGGCTTGGTTTTGGAGTAACTCAACATTTATGTTGAGAAAACAGTGTATGCAACATAAATGTTGCGTTACAATCTTAGCCTTAACGAGTATAAAATGAAATTGCAACAAACACTCTTCAAAGGCAAGCGTTTTCTATTGAAAAATTACCGCACGCAAGCTTTGCACGACAAAAAATCCATAAAACAACGTGCTCAAGAGCAGAACAATTTCGCGCCAGCGCGGCGCGCGCAATTCCGCCGGCAGCAAGGTCCGATTCACCACGATCAAATGGAGGCTGGAAATCATGAGAATCAAACCCGCGATGTTCGCGCCGATGATGATCAGTGTCAACGGCTGTGCCAGGCCGAGCGCGATGCAACCCCAAAGCATGAAAATGAATAAAACCGAATAATAAACTTTGCGGACATCGCCGCCGGCCCATTTTCTCGCCAGAGGATTGCCGTTCCACCAAATATCGGTGACGACGCGAACGAAAGCATCGGTCATGCCGAGCTGCGTCGAAAAAAGAATCCAGAAGCCGTTGAGCAGCGTGAGCGTCCACCAGAATTTTCCCATGGTTTCGGCGAGATATTTGGCTTGATAAGCGCCCGCCGCCAATCCGGAGAGATCGGTGCCGGCAGGAATCAAGCCGCGCGCCATGTTGACGGTGAGAAACATGCCGACCCAGCACATCACGCCCCAAATCCAAATTTGATCGACTTGCACGTAGCGCCACCATTCGCGCCAGCGCTGCAGATTCTCTGCGGTGATCGAAAAAACTTTTCCGACGGAAGAAAGTTTTATTTTTCGCCCGCCAACCAAACTCGGAATAGCTCCCACTCGCCCTCCCATTGCAAAGCCTTTGTCGCGTATCCAGTTTGAGATCGTCAAATTTAAAGTTCCACCCGCACCGGCATAAGCGGCTAAAGCGCCGAGCATGAGCCAGTTCGTTCCCGAGGCGACTATCGCCGGAGAAAAGAAACCTTGCAAGGTGCTCCACCACATTTCACCGGGAACGAAAGCCATGTTGACGAAAAGCAAAAAGGCAAAAATATACGCGAGCATGATCCACGACGCGCGTTCCAGCATCTTCTCAATGGTTCGTCCAACCGCGAGAATGACGCCGCAGGCAAGGAAAGTGGCATAGCCGAAATATCGCAAGGTCGTCGCGTCATCAGCGGCCGGCAAACGGCCTTCGAATGTGGCAAACAAAGCGGAAGCCGAAGTCGCCGCCCAGCCGGGCCAGCCGATATGAAGCAGCGCGAGCAAAATGTAAAGATTGCCCCAAAACAACGCGCCGGGCTTGGTGCGCATGAAACCGGTAAAAATCGGCTCACCGGTGTACATCGTGTAGCGCATGGCTTCGGTGTTCACGATCACTTGGAAAAAGACACTGATGGTCACGATGGTGAGCAACGAAGCGCCGGATTTGAGCACGGCAGCCGGGCCGAGCAGCCACTCGCCGCTGCCAATCGAAGTCGCCAGCAAAATCGCGCCGGGGCCGATGACGCGAAAAAGATTGCGCGCGTTAAACGGCGGCGGCGCCGGCAAATCGTCAAGTTCCCAAGGCGGAAGCTGGTGTTTGTTCATATTTGCGGCAAAAAATTTCTTTTAAACAAAAAAGGCCACGAGAAAAAATTTCTCTGGCCTTTTTCATTGCCTTTTCATCACTCACGTCGTCGCGGCAGGCTGAATATCGACTTTCTTTTTGGTCTTGCCGACGCGTTGGAATTTCACCGTGCCGTCGATCAGCGCGAACAGCGTGTCGTCGCCGCCTTTGCCGACGTTCGAGCCGGGGTGAATTCTGGTGCCGCGCTGGCGCACGATGATGCTGCCGGCGCGCACGATCTGTCCATCATAGCGCTTGACGCCGAGATATTGCGGGTTGCTGTCGCGGCCGTTGTGGGTGCTGCTGCCGCCTTTTTTATGTGCCATTTCTAATCTCCATCAAAATTATCTGACATTCATTTCGTGTAAGGTGATACGTGTAACGTGCTATTTTTCAAGGCTTGGTGTAACAAAAATCATATTTGATTTTCTATCATCTTGTGAAAGAAGACCGTTACACGTTCCACGTTACACGGTCCTGCCGTTACAGCATAATCTGTTCAATGCGAACTTTCGAATGCTGCTGGCGATGTCCGCGGGTGCGAGCGTAGCCTTTGCGGCGTTTCTTCTTGAAGACGATGATTTTCGGCGCGCGTTGCTCGCCGGCCACCGTGGCTTCGACGCGCGCGCCGGAAACAACGGGTTGGCCGATCTTCACGGCCTCGCCATCCACCACCATCAGCACACGGTCAAAATTGACTTTGCTTCCAACCTCGGCGGGCAGTTTCTGCGTCATAATTTCGTCGCCCGGCGCGACTTTAAATTGCTGGCCGCCGATTTCAACCAAAGCGTACATGAAACTTCTCTCCTGCTGTTTTAAAACCTCGTTTGCCGGTTGGCCGGTTAACTAAAGACCACGACAAATCGCGGGGTTACATTATACTTGTCAAAAAATTGAAATTTTCTTCCTGCTCATGAACAAGCCCACGAAACACGCTCAACAAACTAAAGAAAAAATGTTAAACTCGTATCTTTTCCCACTGATTGAAGAAACCCGCAGATAAAATCTTTCATCAGTGGGCTTCTTCAATCAGTGGAAAATCACGCCTTTTTCTTTCGTCTCTTTTCGCGTATTTCGTGGGCCGAAAATTTTAAATCTCTTCACTTTTGCAGACAGAGCTATCCGGCGGCACACTCCCTGCGTTACATCACAATCTCGTGCTCGTCGCGTTTGGAGTAAAATTTGAACTCATCCAAACGCAACGATTCATCCGGCAGCAACTCGATTTTCATCCAATACTTCCACATCAACCGGCGGATGCGACTCCAAAAACCGGTGCTGAAAAAGCCGGCGATTTCCGGATGCAACTTCAAGCGCAGGTTGCGCTCATTGCCGACCAACTTGTATCGCATGAGCCACCGTTCGATGCGGGTGAGCACGGTGGCTTTGGAAATCACCCTGCCGGTGCCGTCGCAGGTCGGACAGGGTTCGCTGTAAGAAAACAACAGGCTCGGTCGCACGCGTTCGCGTGTCATCTCGATCAGCCCGAATTCGCTGATGGGGCTGATATTGGACTGGGCGCGGTCTTTGCGCAATTCGCGGCGGAATTCATCTTGCAGGCGGCGTTTGCATCGCAGGTCGGTCATATCGATATAGTCGATGATGATGATCCCGCCGATGTCCCGCAGGCGGAGCTGCCGGGCGATCTCATGCGCGGCTTCCAGATTGATCTTCAGCGCATTTTCATCGTGATGGGCGCGGCCCATGTATTTGCCGCTGTTCACGTCGATCGCAGTGAGCGCCTCCGTATGGTCAAACAGAATGTAGCCCCCGCTGCGCGTCCAAATCTTGCGCGAGAGACTGCGTTCGATTTCCTGCTCGATTCCGTAAGCGTCGAAGAGCGGCTTTTTGCCGCGGTGCAGTTCGACTTTGTTGCTGGGTTGCGAGGAGACTTCCTGGAGATACTTGGCGATTTGCTGATACATTTTCCGCGTGTCGACGACGACGCGGTCAATATCCGGCGTGAACAGATCGCGGATAACGCTCGAGGCCATGCCGAGATCTTTGTAAACCAGGCTCGGCGGCTTTGAATTTTTGATGCGATCTTCGGCTTTGCGCCAGGTCTTGATCAAATTTTCCACATCAAGGCGCAGCGCCTCATCTTCTTTGCTGACTGCAACCGTGCGGACGATCAAGCCGAAGCCCTTGGGCCGCAGCTCGCGCGCCATTTTTTGCAGGTGCTTGCGTTCGCGCACGCTTTGAATTTTTTTCGAGACGCCAACCATCTCGCTGTTGGGCACCAATACACAGTAGCGCCCGGGAATGGACAGCTCGGTGGTTATCCGGCAGCCTTTCGTGCTGATCGGCTCCTTGATAATCTGCACCAAAATTTGTTGTCCCTCTTTCGGAATCGGCCTTTCGTGAAACTCGCGTTTGTGCGTCCGGCCATTTTCGGAGGTGTTTTCCAAATCCAAAAACGCGCTGTACTCTTGGAGCGTGTCGCCAATGTCGCTGAAATGCAAAAAGGCGTCTTGCTCGTGGCCGATATTCACAAAGGCAGCTCGCATCCCTTTCACCACGTTCACCACCTTGCCCAGGTAAATATCGCCAACCATGCGCTCGGCTTCCGGACGTTCGGTAAACAACTCCACCAGTCTTCCATCTTCGAGCATGGCAATACGCGTTTCGCCGACCGAGGAATTAATCAGAATCTCTTTCCTCATATTTGATCCTTCAATAAAACAATCCATATTCGTCTTTGCTCACGGCCGTAAGCCTACGGCCGGGCTCTCGGCGAAAACGAGAATATTTCCCGACTTTTCTTCAATGATCTCATCTAAAAATCGGGAAAAAGGACAATAACCTTCTTTAGGCCAATTCAAAGTAACTGTATGTCAAAGAACAAAAGCTTAAAGAGTTCCGGCTTTGCTTCTTTTATTGGTTTAAATGAAGCCGGAATTGTCCCAGATAATTCAAATAAAAATACAGAAATTTCGGCAGGAAAGCAAGAGTTTTTTCTGGCGGGGGTTTTTTCTGGCGGATTTATTTAAGGCTATTTTTTACTTGACTTTTTGAATGATCGGTAATAATTTGACAGTCGTTTAACGGCAGGCCTTAAATAGACTTGGAAATTCGGCAACGAACCTGTTTCTGAGGGAGGTTTAGCATGGCTGAAGCAAAAGCAGCGGAAAAAAAATTCAAGCCGTACATCCGGCATGACCAAACCGTAGCGGAGTTTACGCCCAAGGCCATCATTCTTGGCGCGATCTTCGGACTCATCTTCGGCGCCTCGACGGTTTATTTGGCGCTCAGGGCCGGGTTGACGGTCTCGGCCTCGATTCCGATTGCGGTGTTGGCGATTGCGGTTTTCAAACGCCTCGGCAAATCCACCATTCTCGAAAACAACATCGTGCAAACCATCGGCTCAGCCGGCGAGTCGGTCGCCGCCGGCGTTGCCTTCACCATTCCGGCGCTCATTTTTCTCACCGCCGGAGAGCAATTCTTCACCTATTTCAACATTTTTACGCTCGCCCTCGTCGGCGGCACATTGGGCGTTCTCTTCATGGTGCCGCTGCGGCGTTCTCTGATTGTCAAAGAACACGAGACCCTCCCCTATCCCGAAGGCACGGCCTGCGCCGAGGTGCTGGTCGCCGGCGAACGCGGCGGCTCGCTTGCCGGCAAAGTTTTCGCCGGACTCGGTTTGGCGTTCGTTTACAAATCGCTGATGAGCATCATCGGCCTCTGGAAGGAAGTTCCCGGCTTCACGGCCTCGCGCAGCTCGGCTTTTCCCAACGCCAGCGTGAGCGGAGAGATCACGCCGGAATATCTTGGCGTCGGTTATATCATCGGGCCGCGCATTGCCGGCGTGCTGGTCGCCGGCGGCGTGCTGTCGTATCTCGTGTTGATTCCGCTCATCAGCTTCATCGGCGAGGCGCTGCCGAATTTTCTCAAGCCGGGCATCGGCGATAAATTGATTCGCGACATGTCACCCTCGGAGCTTCGGCTCGGTTACGTTCGATACATCGGCGCCGGCGCGGTCGCCGCGGCCGGTTTGATCACGCTGTTGCGCACGCTGCCGACGATCGTCTCCGCATTCAAAGAAAGTTTTGCCAGCTTGCGTGATATGAAAGCCGGCATCGCGCCCTCCCGCACCGAACGCGACATTCCGATCACCTACGTCATCATCGGCTCGCTGGCGCTGGTTCTCATCGTTGCGCTGCTGCCCCAGCTTCCCGGTGAAACGATTGTCGGCAAATTGTTGATGGGCGTGCTGGTCGTTGTTTTCGGTTTCTTCTTCGTCACCGTCAGCTCGCGCATCGTCGGCATTATCGGCTCCTCCTCCAACCCGATTTCCGGCATGACCATCGCGACGCTGATGGCGACGTGTTTGATCTTTGTGACGCTCGGCTGGGACAGCGATATTTATCAGTCCCTCGCGCTCGCGGTCGGCGGCATCGTGTGCATCGCCGCGGCCAACGCCGGCGCGACGAGCCAGGATTTGAAAACCGGCTACATCGTCGGCGCGACGCCGTTTTATCAGCAAATCGGCTTGATCATCGGCGTCGTGGTTTCCACTTTTGTCATCGGCTTGACGCTGCAAGCGCTGGACGCCTCGATGAAATTTCAAGGCGTGGCGCACGCGATCGGCACGGAAAAACTTCCGGCGCCGCAAGCGACGTTGATGGCGACGATCATCAAAGGTTTGCTGGCGCGCGATCTGCCGTGGGGCCTGGTGTTCGTCGGCATGTTTATCTCGGTTGTGGTTGAATTGTGCGGCGTGCGCTCGCTGTCATTCGCCGTCGGCGCTTATCTCCCGCTCTCAACCACGGCGCCGATTTTTGTCGGCGGCTTGATGAAAGCTTTGGTTGATAAAATGGCCGGCAAAAAAGACGGCGGCCACGAAGAATCGGAAGTCAGCTCCGGCATGTTGTACAGCACCGGACTCGTCGCCGGCGGCTCGCTGACCGGCGTCGCCATCGCCTTGCTCAGCGGTATCTCCACCACTGGTTCCGATGGCCAAGAAATTTCGATCTTGACCTGGGTGCTTGATAAAGTCGGCGTGCACGGCTGGGAAAGCCTCGGCGGCGTGGCCGATCTCATCGGCATGGCCTTCTTCGCGGGATTGTGCCTCTTGCTGTTGCGCGCGGCGCGGCAGAAGCTGGAGGCGTGAAATTTTGGTCAGAGTAAAACTGAATTGGACAAGCGATTCCACCCCAAACCGTTGCGGCTCCGGCTTGATGAGATCGGCAGCGCGACGCGGCAATTGCTCGACGGCCGGCGCACCGCCGCAGAAATTGCCCGCGCGCTGCAACAAAAGTTCGGCGAAAAAGTTGAGCCGGTGTACGATCGCCTGGCCATCTTTTTCAAACAGCTTGAAAAACAGAAATTGATCGTGATGACTTCGCCGTTACAATCCGGCCAAATTCGAACTTGACTTTTGCAAAAATTTTATTTACATTGCGACACATTTTCGATTTTTCGAGAATAGTCGGAATGCGGGCGACGACGCCCATTGAGCGGTTGAATGTGCATTTTTAGGAGGGGCTTTATGAACCAACCAAATCCCGCGCCAGCAGTCAGCCCAAATATGCCCAAACCGCTCGGGCACACGCCTCATGCCTTAACCATTGCACGAAGAAAACTCCGGCCCGGACAAGCCGGCACCAAAAAACTTTTGTCGGAATACGGCGAAAAGCTGCTTTGCGTGCGCTATCGCTATGACGCCGCCAACAAGCGCCGAATAAAAACGGTCGAGTTGATCATCGAAGAAACATCTTGGCAACCGCGTCCGGCGAAAATCCCGTTGAACCAAATCATGCACCTGCGGATCAAGTATGGCGAAGTCGCCTTGGGCAAACAGGTCAGAGCCGCCGGCGGCAAATGGAACCGCGACATACGGGCGTGGGAGCTGCCCTATCAGGAGGTGCTGAAGCTGGGATTAAGCGAGCGCATTGTCGATGGACAGCCGCAACCACGATTAAAAAATTGACAATTCACAATTTGCAATTAACAATTCTTAAAGAAAACTAAAAGTGGCGAAAGGCGATGATATTCAAGAGCGAATGATTGACTTTGCTGGCCTTAGAGATTCTGCAACCTTTGATGCAAGAGTGCACCGAGCTGGCGAAAATTATAAGCTCGAGCATACGCACGGCTAGCAGCCCGAAGAGCAATCCAAAGAAGGAATAATGGTGAATTGGCCATTGACAGTAGAGAATTCATAATTGATCATTGGCAATTCATAATTGTTAATAGTCAATTGTGAATGGTTAATGGTTAACTTGCGTATGGGGTAGCTATGAGTCATTTAAACCAAGTGCAACCAGACGGCCAGTCGAAAGGCGCCAAGCCGAAACTGCTTGACCAGTTGCGGCATGAACTGCGCACCGAACATTACGCCTTGAGCACCGAACAAGCCTACGTCGATTGGGTTTATCGGTTCATCATGTTCAATAATAAGCGCCATCCTTCGGAGATGGGAGCGGAGGAGATCAAACAATTTCTGACGCACTTGGCGGTGGAGCGCCACGTGGCGGCGTCGACACAAAATCAGGCTTTGTGCGGGCTGCTTTATTTTTACCGCAAGGTTTTGAAGCGCGAGATCAAGCATGTGGACGTGGTGTGGGCGAAGAAACCGAAGCTGATGCCGGAAGTTTTCACGCCGGAGGAGGCGATGGCGGTGGTGAGCCGGCTGCAAGAGAAATACTGGCTGATCGGCATGCTGCAATACGGCGCCGGCCTGCGCTTGATCGAGAGCCTGCGGCTGCGCGTGAAGGACGTCGACTTCGGGTACAAAAAGATCACGGTGCGCAGCGGCAAGGGCGAAAAAGATCGGGTGACGATGCTTCCCGAAAGCGTTATCGAACCGCTGCAGAAACATCTGCCGGAAGTCAAAAAGCAGCACGAAGCGGATTTGAAAGCCGGCTTCGGGACGGTTCACATGCCTTACGCGCTGGACAGAAAATATCCCCATAAGAATAAGGAGTGGGGATGGCAACATGTCTTTCCCGCCTCGCAATTGTCGGTCGATCCGCGTTCGGGCGTGAAACAAAGACATCATTTGGATGAATCGGCCATGCAAAAAGCGGTACATGAGGCGATCCGGAAAGCCGGCATCCACAAACACGCGAGCTGTCATACGTTTCGGCATTCGTTTGCCACGCACTTATTGGAGGCGGGTTACGACATTCGTATCGTGCAAGAACTGCTGGGGCACGATGACGTGGAAACGACGCAGATTTACACGCACGTGCTGGCGAAGCGGCTGCAAAGCGTGCGGAGTCCGGCGGATATGTTTGGCAGCAACGGCTTTATGAAACCCAACATCGCATTGGCCGAGCTGCCGCCGGCGCTGGAAAAGCGTTTTCGGGAGGTGGTTGCGAACCAGTATAAAGGCGATATGCAGGCGGCGTTGGCGGGATTTTTGGACTTGCAGGAGAAACAACACGGCGCGACACATCCCAAACACGCCCCAGCCTGAAGGCATGGAGCTAAAATGTGGAATGCCGCCTACGGCCGTAGGCTCAAGCGGCATGTGGCGGCTTAAGAATCAAGTCCTGCGCCCGAAAAGCGAAGAAGCTGCAAAAATGGCTAATATTAGAAACAGAATCGTAAGGCGTAAAACGTCAGGTGTAAAAGTATGAAGCAAAAAATGTCTAATATTAGAAACAAAACGCCGCCGCGCGCCTGCTTGAGAAATGTCTAATATTAGCCATTTGGGCGTGGCGGAAAAATGTCTACTATTAGAAACATAGGGCCCAAAAGTTTCTAATATTGGAAACAAATGGCTAATATTAGAAACATGGAAAGTGGCGGGGCGGGGCAGGTTAATATGGTGTTAGCACAAAGTTGAAACAAAGATTTCAGTTCGTTGGTCAAGGATCAAGAATCATTTCTTAACTGTGCATACCGAGGAGAATCATTTGTTCAGTGTTATGACTGCATTAGACATTGAAAAGCTAGGTGCTGATAATATTATTGAAAATAAAAACGGCAAATCAATATGCTTCAGCCAGCTACCTACAGTTTCATTAGATATAGAATCAACTAATATCGAAGAAATGGCTGTATTGTCGTGGCGCTGGGATGTTAATCTTAGTTCCAATTCCTCCCGAAATGTATATCTTGCATGTCAAGAAGCAAAACATCAAGGTGTCCGTTATCTATTTTTCGATAAAGTAACGATAAATCAAGATCTGAGCGACGACGATATGCTTAGAGAGCGTTTAGCTTTTTCAAAATTATACCAAGAATTGCCAGTTATTGCTGCTTATGACTATGTAAACCCTCATTTTACAAAGCCT
>Ga0247727_10016606_pt1 | contig 11852 bp, 11 predicted proteins | sample WisWelCaveWW1625_FD_202498 | JGI IMG/M metagenome (GOLD analysis project Ga0247727, IMG submission 202498) | Biofilm microbial communities from Wishing Well Cave, Virginia, United States - WW16-25 | ecosystem: Environmental > Aquatic > Deep subsurface > Groundwater > Cave microbial mat | place...
CTTCACTCCGTCGCGCTCCATGTCCGCACCGGCGCCGCGCGCGATGATCTCGCCGCGCTCCATCACCAGGTACTGGCCGGCCAGCGAGCGCGCGAAATCGTAGTACTGCTCGCACAGCAGGATCGCCATCTCGCCGGTCGCCGCGAGCGCGCGGATGGCGCGCTCGATGTCCTTGATGATCGAGGGCTGGATGCCTTCGGTGGGCTCGTCCAGGATCAGCAGCTTCGGACCCATCGCCAGCGCGCGGCCGATGGCGAGTTGCTGCTGCTGGCCGCCGGAGAGGTCGCCGCCGCGCCGGCGCAGCATCTGGCCGAGCACCGGGAACATGGCGAAGATTCGCGCCGGGACAGGCGCGCCGCGCGGCAGCGTGGCAAGCCCCATCTCCAGGTTTTCCGCCACCGTCAGGCGCGGGAAGATCTCGCGTCCCTGCGGCACATAGCCGATGCCGGCGCGCACGCGCTCGTAGGGCGCGGCGCGGGTGAGATCCTTTTCGCCGAAACGGACCTTGCCGGAGGCGGCCGGTACGAGACCCATCAGGGTCTTCAACAGCGTCGTCTTGCCCACGCCGTTGCGGCCGAGCAGCGCCGTGACCTTGCCCGCCGGCACCTCGAAGGCAAGCTCGCGCAGGATGTGGCTGCCGCCGTAGTACTGGTTCAGGCCGGAGACGGAGAGGTTCATCGGCCGAGGTACACCTCGATCACGCGCGGGTCGGCCTGCACCTGCGCCATCGGTCCTTCCGCCAGCACGCTTCCCTCGTGCAGCACCGTGACCTTGCGCGCAATTCTCTCGATGAAGGCCATGTCGTGCTCGACCACGACCAGCGAATGCTTCCCGGCCAGCGACAAGAACAATTCCGCCGTGCGCTCGGTCTCCTCGTCGGACATCCCCGCCACCGGCTCGTCGAGCAACAGCAGCTTCGGCTCCTGCATCAGCAGCATGCCGATCTCCAGCCATTGCTTCTGGCCGTGCGACAGCAGCCCGGCGATCCGGTCCGCGGCATCCTGCAGGCGGATGAGGCGCAGCGTCTCCGCGATGCGATCGCGCTCGGCCGAATCCAGCTTCGCCAGCAGCGTGCGGCGCACGCGCTTGTCCGCCTTCATCGCCAGTTCCAGGTTCGCGAATACCGTGTGCTGCTCGAAGATGGTGGGTTTCTGGAACTTGCGCCCGATGCCCGCGTGCGCGATTTCGGCCTCGGTCAACTTCGTCAAATCGATGGTCTGGCCAAAGAACGCGGTGCCCGCGTCGGGCTGCGTCTTGCCGGTGATCACGTCCATCATGGTGGTCTTGCCTGCGCCGTTGGGGCCAATCACGCAGCGCAGCTCGCCCACATCGATGGACAGCGAGAGCTGGTTCAGCGCCCGGAAGCCCTCGAAGCTGACCGAGATCTCCTCCAGGTATAGCACCGCGCCATGGGTGGTATCCAGCCCGCCGGTGCTGAGGCGGCCGAGTAAGCCGCTCTCGTTGACGGCGACGGCGCTCACGCGCGCCTCGCTTTCAGGCGCTGCGCGAAACCCGCGATGCCCCGCGGCAGAAACAGCGTCGCGAGGATGAAGATCAGCCCCAGGAAGTACAGCCAGTATTCGGGGAAAGCCTGGGTGAAGAAACTCTTCGCGCCATTCACCACGCCGGCGCCGAGAATCGGCCCGATCAGCGTGCCGCGGCCGCCGAGCGCCACCCAGATGGCAATCTCGATCGAGTTGGCGGGCGACATCTCGCTCGGGTTGATGATCCCGACCTGCGGCACGTAGAGCGCGCCGGCGATGCCGCAGATCACCGCGGACAGCGTGAACACCGCGACCTTGTAGTGCACCGTGTCGTAGCCGCAGAACGCGGCGCGCGTCTCGGCGTCGCGGATCGCGGTCAGCACGCGGCCGAGTTTCGAGGTGACGATCCAGCGCGCGAGCAGCAGAGTGCCGATCAGCACTGCTCCCGTAACGGCAAATAGCGCAGCGCGGGTTTCGGGCGATGTGATGGTGAAGCCGAGGATGCGCTTGAAGTCGGTGAAGCCGTTGTTGCCGCCGAAGCCGGTGGCGTTGCGAAAGAACAGCAGCATGGCGGCGAAGGTGAGCGCCTGCGTGATGATGGAGAAGTACACGCCCTTCACGCGCGAGCGGAAAGCGAAGTAGCCGAAGACGAGGGCCAGCAGGCCTGGCACCGCCACCACCAGCAGCATGGCCCACCAGAACTGGTCGGTGTTCCACCATTGCCAGGGCAGCTGCTTCCAGTCGAGGAACACCATGAAGTCGGGCAGGTCCGATTGGTACTGGCCTTCGCGCCCGATCTGGCGCATGAGGTACATGCCCATCGCGTAGCCGCCGAGCGCGAAGAACAGGCCGTGTCCGAGCGACAGGATCCCGCAGTAGCCCCAGATCAGGTCCATGGCGATGGCGACGATGGCGTAGCACATGATCTTGCCGAGGAGCGTCACCCAATACGACGAGAGATAAAGCGGCAGCACGGCGATGAGGAGCGCGGCGAGCCCCAGCGCGATCCAGCCCTTCGCTCCATAGAGCCGCGTCATGCCTCCGCAGACCTTCCCTTGAGCGCGAACAAGCCCTGCGGCCGGCGCTGAATGAACACGATGATGAACACCAGCAGCGCAATCTTGGCCAGCACCGCACCCGACCAGGCCTCGAGGAATTTGTTCGCGAATCCCAAAGTGAGGGCCGCGTACACCGTACCGGCGAGCTGGCCCACGCCGCCGAATACCACCACCAGGAACGAGTCCACGATGTAGCCCTGGCCGAGGTCGGGGCCGACGTTGCCCAGTTGCGACAGCGCGCAGCCGGCGAGCCCCGCGATGCCCGAGCCCAGGCCGAATGCCCATGTGTCCACGCGCGCGGTGGGCACGCCGACGCAGGAAGCCATGGCGCGGTTCTGCGTGACGCCGCGCACGAACAGGCCGAGGCGCGTGCGGGTGAGCAGCAGCCACATCCCACTGAGCACCAGGCCGGCGAAGACGATGATCATCACGCGGCTCCAGGGCAGCACCACGTTGGACAGCACCTGGATACCGCCCGACATGAAGGCGGGGTTCTCCACCTGCACGTTTTGCGCGCCAAACAGCGTGCGCACGAGCTGAATTAGCATCAGGCTGATGCCCCAGGTGGCGAGCAGCGTCTCCAGGGGCCGGCCGTACAGCCATCGGATCACCACGCGCTCGAGGATCATGCCGACCGCCGCGGCCACGACGAACGACGCTGGGACGGCGGCCAGCAGGTACCAGTCGAAGAAACCCGTGTGCCTGAAAAAGACCTGGACGACGTACGTCGTATAGGCGCCGATCATGATCAACTCGCCGTGCGCCATGTTGATCACGCCCAGCAGCCCGTAGGTGATGGCCAGGCCGAGCGCCGCCAGCAGCAGGATCGAGCCGAGCGACACTCCGGCAAACAGCAGCCCGAGGTGCTCGCCCCAGGCAAGCCGCCCTTCCACCGCGCGCAGGCTCTTTTGCGCCTCGGCGCGGATCTCTTCGTCGGCGTCGCGCGCGGCTTCAGCGAGCAGCGTCTTGCTGTTCGGGCTGGTGGATTCGCCGAGCATGCCTATGGCGGCGAGGCGCTGCGCCTTGTCGCCGCTTTTCATCTGCATGGAGGCCGCCACCAGCTCGAGCAGCGGCCGGATGTCGGCGTCGGTTTCCTTCTCCAGCGCCTTCTTTACCAGCGGCAGCATGGATGCGTCGGCGCCGGTCGCGAGCTCCTTCGCAGCGGCGGCCCGCAGGGCGCGCTCGGGCGCGAGCAAACGCAGCCCGGCGAGCGCGTCACCGGCCGCGCCGCGCAAGCGGTTGTTGATCACCACCTCGACTTTCTTGCCGTCGACCTCGACCTCGCCTTCGGCGAACCGCGCCAGCACTGCGAGGGCCTGCGGGTCGCCTTCGGCCACCAACGCGCTGATGGCCTCGATCTTCTGGTCGTTGTCGCCGAAAGCCAGCTTCGCCACCGCCTCCCTGTCCAGCGCGTAGGCCGGGGAAGCAACGAGGACGCAGAGCAGGAAGATGAGGCGCATATGAAAAGGGGCCGCCGGTGGGGCGGCCCCTCCTCGCATCGCTTCCCGCCTTACTTCTTCGCCGCCATCAGGGCCGGCTCGTCCACCTTCTTGTCGTTGCCCGCGATGAACGGGCTCCAGGGCTGCGCCTTGACCGGTCCCTTGGTCTTCCACACCACGTTGAACTGCCCGTCCGCCTTCACTTCGCCGATGAACACGGCCTTGTGCAGGTGGTGGTTCTTCGCATCCATCGTGGAAGTGATGCCCGAGGGCGCGGTGAAGGTCTGACCGGCCATCGCCGCGGTCACTTTCGCCACGTCGAAGGACTTGGCCTTCTCCACCGCCTGCTTCCACATGTAGATGCCGATGTAGGTCGCTTCCATCGGGTCGTTGGTCAGCGGCTTGTCCTTGTGGCCGGCGATGTTCTTCGCCTTGGCGTAGGCAGCCCACTTCTTGGTGAACGCGTCGTTGGCCGGCGCCTTGATGGACATGAAGTAATTCCAGGCGGCGAGATGGCCGACCAGCGGCTTGGTGTCCACGCCGCGCAGCTCTTCCTCACCCACCGAGAACGCCACCACCGGCACGTCGGTCGCCTTCAGGCCCTGGTTGCCGAGCTCCTTGTAGAACGGCACGTTCGAGTCGCCATTGATGGTCGAGACCACGGCCGTTTTCTTGCCTTCGGAGGCGAACTTCTTGATCTTGGCGATGATGGTCTGGTAGTCCGCATGGCCGAAGGGGGTGTACTCCTCCATGATGTCGGCATCGGTGACGCCCTTGGATTTCAGGAACGCGCGCAGGATCTTGTTGGTGGTGCGGGGGTACACGTAGTCCGTGCCCAGCAGTACCCAGCGCTTGGCCGAGCCGCCGTCCTTGGACATCAGGTACTCCACCGCCGGGATCGCCTGTTGGTTGGGCGCGGCGCCGGTATAGAACACGTTCTTCGAGATTTCCTCGCCTTCGTACTGCACCGGGTAGAACAGCAGGCTGTTCAGCTCCTCGAACACCGGCAGCACGGATTTCCTGGAGACCGAGGTCCAGCAGCCGAAGGTGACGGCGACCTTGTCCTGGGTGATCAGCTGGCGCGCCTTCTCGGCGAAGAGGGGCCAGTTGGAGGCCGGGTCCACCACCACGGGCTCGAGCTTCATGCCCATCACGCCGCCTTTGGCGTTGATCTCCTCCACCGCCATCAGCACGGTGTCCTTCAATACGGTCTCGCTGATCGCCATCGTGCCCGAGAGCGAATGCAGGATGCCGATCTTGACGGTCTTGGCTTGCGCGTAAAGGCTCGAGGAGCCGAGCCCGATGGCCGCGATCGCGGCCGACATGCTGAGCAACTTCAGTACGCCACGGCGTTTCATGTCTTCCCCTTGTTGATTGAATGGACTACGCGAAGGGGAAATGCAATGACCGTGCCAGCCCTGAGCGCAGGGCTGGAACAGTGCGACCGGACTCAGGAAAGCCTGATTAAGGTGCACGCGCGGAGGTGCGTGCACCGTATTAATGCGCCAGGGCCCGCCTGAGGCGTGCAACGCCCTCGGCGAGCTTGTCCTCGCCGGCGGCGAAACACCAGCGCACGTAGCCCTCGCCCTCGGGCCCGAAGGCCGAGCCCGGGGCGAGACCCAGGCCATGATCGGCGACCAGCTTTTTGCAAAAAGCGAGGCTGTCGGTGACACCGGCAATGCGCAGGAACGCATACATGGTCCCGGAAGGCAGGGCCACATCCACACCCGGCGTCGCTTTCAGCTCGCCGACCAGGTAGTCGCGCGCATTGCGAAAGCGCTCCAGCGTATGCGCGATCACCGGCTCGCCCTGCGTCACTGCGGCGACGCCCGCGCGCTGCACGAACACCGGCGCGCAGGAGGTGTTGTACTCGATCAGCTTGGCGAGGTCGGCTTCCAGCGCCGCCGGCACCACCGCCCAGCCCAGGCGCCAGCCGGTCATCAGCCAGCTCTTGGAGAAGGTATTGGTGCTGATCACGCGCTCGCCGGGATGCGCGAGGTCGAGGAACGACGGCGCGACCCCACCGCCTTCGTAATACAGCCGTTCGTAGGCATCGTCGGCGAAGATCCAGATGCCATGCCGGCGGCAGTGGTCCAGGATGGCGCGCTGCTGTTCCCTTGATATGGTCCAGCCAGTGGGATTGTTGGGCGAATTGAGGTACAGCGCCCTGGTGCCCGGTTTCAGTTCCCCGAGCAAGCGATCGAGATCGAGGCGCCAGCCGCCCGGGGCGAACTCGAGGGCCACGGTGGCCACAGTGGCGCCCAGTATTCGAGGTATTTCCTGCAGGTTCGGCCAGAGCGGCACCACCTCGACCACGCGGTCGCCCGGGTCGAGCAGCAGTTGCGACACCAGCATCAGTGCGTTCACGCCGGCACTGGTGACCGCGATCTCCTCGAACGCGGTCGGCCGGTGCAGGCGCGTGACGTATGCGGCGAGCGCCTGGCGCACGGAATGGATGCCGAGATTGTGCGAGTAGAACAGCTCGCCCGCCTCGATCGAGGCGATGCCGGCACGCCGGATGAAGTCCGGGGTGGGCTCGTCGGGCTCTCCGACCCAGAAAGGCAGCACGTCCTTGCGGCCGATGCCTGCATTCACCAGCTCGCGGATCTTGGAGGCGCCCAGCGCGCGCACCGCGGCGCGCGCGTGAACGGGATGCGGATTTTCGGGTCTCATGGCGTCCCGGTATTGTAGATTGGCGGCCTCCCATGCCCGCCAACACAGTTTCGCTGCAGAAATGGGCGCTCGCTGCCGGCCTCGCCCTGATGATGGTCTGGGGCGTCAACTTTGCGGTCACCAAGGTCGTGCTCGCCGAGCTTGGGGTGGGGCCGTTCCTGTTTATCCGCTTCCTCGCCATGCCGCTGCTGGGCTTCGTCCTGCTCGTTGCCGTCACCCGCCGTCACTTCGCCAAATCCTGGCCCCGGCGCGAAGATCTGCCGCGCGTCATCGCCTGCGGGCTCATCGGCCACACTGCGCACGTCAGCATCGTCATGTGGGGTATCAACCTGTCCACGGCGTTCTCCTCGTCGCTGGTGCTGACCAGCAGCCCGCTGTTCACTCTCCTCATCCTCGCGCTGCTCGGCGCGGAGCGGCTGCGCAGGCGGCAGGTCTACGGCACGCTCGTCGCTTTCGCCGGCATCGTCGTGTTCCTTTCGGACAAGTTCGCCGCCGGGTTCGCGCTCGCCGGCATCGGCGACCTGGTACTGATCTTCGCGGCGTTGCTGTTTTCCCTCTATACGGTGATCGCAAAGCCGCTGGTGGCGCGCTATGGTCCGCTCAACCTGCTGTGCTACTCGCTGCTGTTCGGCGCGCCGCTGGTGGTGCTCGCCACTCTGCCCGCCTTCGTCGCCGCGCCGCTGGACGCGGTCCCCATGCGGGTGTGGTATGGCGTGTTCTGGGCGGTGGCCGTCTCCTCCTTCATCGGCTGGATTGCGTGGGCTTGGGTCAACGCGGTGCGCGGCATCGCGCGCAGCGCGCCGCTGCAGTACCTGATGCCGCCGATCGCCGGGCTGGTCGCCTGGCTGACGCTCGGCGAAACCTTCACCTGGCTGAAAATCGCCGGCGCCGCCATCGCCATGGCGGGCATCGCCTGGGCGCAGTTCGGCGCGAAGGCGCCGGCGCCGCCGGACGCCGGCTAGAACAGGTGCACGGCCGCGGGGAACCAATCGACGTGACCGTGTCCACCCGACATTCATGCCACCTTTATGGATTCATTGAAGGACTTGAATGCCGCGATGGCGCGCTCGACGCCCGCAGCGTCCACGTCGAGGTGCGTCACCAGGCGCAGGCGCGCACCGGGCAGTACCACCACGCCGTGCTGCGCCAGGTGCTCCACCAGCCCCGGCGCCGACTGTACGAACACCATGTTCGACTGCGGCGGCTCCACCCCGAGGCCCCTGGCGAGCCTTTCGGCGTTGGCGTGGTCCTCGGCCAGCCGCTCTACATTGTGCTCGAGCGCGTACAGCCCTGCCGCGGCGAGCACGCCCGCCTGGCGCATCACGCCGCCGAGGATCTTGCGTGCGCGCCTGGCGCGCGCGATGAAGTCCTGGCCGCCAACGAGCATTGTTCCAGCCGGCGCTCCTAGCCCTTTCGACAGGCAGGCGGACACCGAGTCGAAGCCGCGGCACAGGTCCTTCACCGGAAGCCCGAGCTTGACCGCGGCGTTGAAGATGCGCGCGCCGTCGAGATGCGTCGCGAGGCCCCGCCGCCTGGCCAGCGCCAGCGCCTCGTCGAAATATTTCCGCGGGATGACGCGGCCGGTGATGGTGTTCTCCAGCGCGAGCAGCCGCGTCCTCGCGAAATGCGGGTCGTCGGGCTTGATCGCCGCCTCGACCTCGGCCAGGTCGAGCGTGCCGTCGGGCCGATTGGCGATGGCCTGCGGCTGGATCGAGCCGAGCACCGCGCCGCCGCCCGCTTCGTAGCGGTAGGTGTGCGCCTCCTGCCCGACCAGCGCCTCGTCGCCGCGCTGGCAGTGGCTCATCAGCGCGGCGAGGTTGGATTGCGTGCCGGTGGGAAAGAAGAGCCCCGCCTCGAAACCGAACAGCGCCGCCGCGCGATCCTGCAGCCGGTTGACCGTGGGGTCGTCGCCGAACACGTCGTCGCCGACCTCGGCTTCGGCCATCGCCCGGCGCATGCCGGCCGAGGGGCGCGTGACGGTGTCGCTGCGCAAATCCACCATCCCTGGTGCTGCCATTCCCCCCTCCTCTTGATACACTCGCCGGTCCAGGACCATTTTCCGGAGGAGACCATGATAACCAAACACAAGCTCGCCCTCGCCGCGCTTGCAGCCGGCGCATTCGCCGTGCCGCAACCGGCCCTGGCGCAGACCACGCTGACTTTCTCGAGCTGGGTGTCGCCCAGCCACCACCTGTCGCTCTGGCAGGTGAACTGGGCCGCCGACGTGGAGAAGGCCACCGGCGGCCGCGTGAAGTTCCAGCTGCTGCCCAAGCACCCCTCGGCGCCGCCCGGAACCTTCGACGCGGTGCGCGACGGCCTGGTGGACCTGTCCTACGTGACGGCGAGCTATACGCCGGCGCGCCACGTGTTCCCGCTGATGCCCGAGCTGCCCGGCGCCGGCAATACCGCGGAGGTGAACTCGGTCGCGTATTCGCGCATCCACTGGAAACACTTCCACAAGGAGGGCGAGTACAACGGCGTGAAGCTGCTGGCGGTGTTCACGCATGGCCCGGGGCAGCTGTTCACCAAGAAGACGGTGAAAGGCATCAACGACCTGCAGGGCCTGAAGATCCGCACCGGCGGCGGCGTCGCCGAGGCGGTGGCGAATGCGCTGGGCACCTCGGCCTTCGTCAAGCCCGCACCGGAGTCCTACGAACTGCTGAAGTCCGGGGTCGCCGACGGCGTGTTCTTCCCGATGGAGTCGATCATCTCCTTCAAGCTGGACACCGTGCTGGAGCAAGCGACGCTGTTCCCGGGCGGCATGTACAGCTCCGCCTTCGGCTTCTTCATGAACCAGGGCAAGTGGGACAAGCTCGCCAAGCAGGACCAGGCGATCATCGAGAAGCACGGGTTCGAGTACGCTGCGCGCAGCAACGGCAAGTCCTGGGACACCGCTGACCAGAAAGGCCTCGAGGCGCTGAAGAAGTCCAACGTGAAGATCGTGAACGCCGACAAGGCGCTGCTGGCCGAGGTGCGCAAGCGCTCGGAGCCGATCATCGACCAGTGGATCGCCAAGGCGGACGCCAAGGGCGTCGACGGCAAGAACGTGCTGGCCGAGTTCCGCGCCGAGCTGAAGAAGGTCGCGGCAGGCAAGTGAGCGGGCAGGCCGGGGTCGGCCCCGCGCACGCCCACGCCTGGGAGCGCCGCGCCGACGCGGCGCTCGGCATCGCGGCTTCCGCGATCCTGTTCAGCATGATGACGCTCACATTCGTGGACGTCATCATGCGTTACGTCTTCAACCGGCCGCTGCGCGGCGCCTTCGAGGTGACCGAGCTGATGCTGCTGGTGCTGATCTTCGCCGGGCTGCCGCTGGTGACGCACGCCAACGAGCACGTCACCATGGACCTCATCGACCGCTGGCTGAGCCCGCGCCTGCGCAACGCGCTGGGCCGGCTGATGGAGGCGCTCAGCGCGGCTCTGATGTTCGCGCTCACCTGGTTCATGTGGATCAAGGCGCAGCGGATCGCGGGCTACGGCGACACCACCGAAGTGCTGCGCATCCTGGTCGGGCCCTTCGTCTACTTCATGGTGGGGATGATCCTGCTCTCGGGCCTGATCCACCTCACCCGGGCGTTTTCCGCGGGACCTCGATGATCGAAGGGCTGGTCGCCCTCGCGGGGATGATCCTGCTGTGCTTCCTGCGCATTCCGATCGCCTTCGCGATGGCGATCACGGGCGTGGTCGGCTACGCCTACATGCGCGACTGGAACTGGACGGTGGCCTTTGCCGTGGTGCAGACCAACGTCTACGAGACCGGGCGCAACTACACGCTGTCGGTGGTGCCGCTGTTCCTGCTGATGGGAACCTTCGTCGCGCGCGCCGGCCTCGCGCAGGAGCTGTTCCGCGCCGCCTACGCCTTCATCGGGCACCTGCGCGGCGGGCTGGCGATGGCGACGGTGGCCGCCTGCGCCGGCTTCGGCTCGATCTGCGGTTCCTCCATCGCCACAGCCGCGACGATGGCCAAGGTGGCCTATCCGTCGATGAAGCGCTTCGGCTACTCGGACCAGCTCGCGGCCGGCGCAATAGCGGCGGGCGGCACGCTCGGCATCATGATCCCGCCCTCCACGCTGATGGTGATCTACGGCGTGTTCACCGAAACCAACATCGGCAAGATGTTCGCCGCCGGCATCCTGCCCGGCCTGCTCGGCGCGCTGCTGCTGTGCGGGGCCGTGCAATGGGCCTGCTGGCGCGATCCGAAGGCGGGCCCGCCGGGCGAGCGCGCCTCCTGGAGCGAGCGCTGGGCTTCGCTGCGCGACATCTGGCCGGTGGCGGTGCTGTTCGTCTTCGTCATCGGCGGGATCTACGGCGGGCTGTTCACCGCCACCGAGGGCGCCGGCATGGGCGCCTTCGCCGCAATGGTGTTCGCGCTGTGGCGCCGCGCGTTGACCTGGAAGACGCTGTACCAGTCGCTGGTGGACAGCGGGCGCACCACCGCGATGCTGTTCATGATCCTGATCGGCGCGCTGATCTTCGCCGATTTCGTCAACATCACCAGCATGCCGGCCGACTTGAAGGGCTTCGTCACCCGCTTCGAGGTGCATCCGGTGCTGGTGGTGGCGGCGATCATGGCGATCTACGTCCTGCTCGGCACGGCGATGGAGGAGCTGTCCATGGTCCTGTTGACCTTGCCGGTGTTCTTCCCGCTGATCGTAGGGCTCGGGATGGACCCGGTCTGGTTCGGCATCCTGATCGTGACCATCGTCGAGATCGGGCTGATCAGCCCGCCGGTCGGCATGAACCTGTTCGTGCTGTCCACGCTGCTGCCGCAGGTGCCGACCACCACCGTGTTCCGCGGCGTGCTGCCGTTCATCGGCGCCGACGTGATCCGGCTCGCGATCCTGATCCTGTTCCCGGCGATCTCGCTCTACCTGCCGAGCCTGATGAGATAGCGGGCCGCGCGAGCGGGCCTGCTGCTTCAGCGCGTCGCCCGCCTCCAGCCTAGCGCCGGTCGTACTCGGCGCCGAGCGCCTTGCCGACCAGGGCGAGCAGGTCATCCGAGCCGTCCACCGCGAGGATCACCGGCCGGGCAGCGTCCTGGGCCATGGCGCAGAGTCTACCCGCGCACCTGCAGCCGCGCTTGACAGGCGGAGCCTTCGTGTATAATCCGCCGCGCTGGTTTCCTCAAGCAGTCCCGCTGGTCCATTCCTGCGTCTTCTACTTGGTGTTCCGGCAGTGGGCGAAAGCCCGTTACTAAATCA
>Ga0247727_10016607_pt1 | contig 11852 bp, 10 predicted proteins | sample WisWelCaveWW1625_FD_202498 | JGI IMG/M metagenome (GOLD analysis project Ga0247727, IMG submission 202498) | Biofilm microbial communities from Wishing Well Cave, Virginia, United States - WW16-25 | ecosystem: Environmental > Aquatic > Deep subsurface > Groundwater > Cave microbial mat | place...
CCACGTCTTCTTCGTCCATCGCGAGCCGGCGTCCATCCGTGGCAACCATGGTGACCTTGTCCGTGCCGAACTTCATGAAGATGCCGTTCAACACGTAACGCGATTCATCCGTGGACATGGCGATGGCACTGCGCCGGAGCATGGACTTGAACTTTTCCAGCGGCAGGGTGAGTTTTCGATCGTTGTTGAAGGTCGGCACGGGCGGGAATTCCTCCGCTGCCAGACCGTGAATGCGGTAGAAAGACCCTCCAGCCTGCAAGGTCGCGATGTTCTTACCGTCCACTTCGAACTCAATGCTGTTGCCGGGCATTTCCCGGGCGATGCCAAAGAGTCGCTTCACAGGCAGGGTGGACGCGCCGGTTCCCTTGACCTCGGCCTGCACCGTGCAGGAAATGGTCACGTCGAGATCCGTCGCCGTGAACTCGATCGTCCCCTCACCGGCGCGCATGAGGACGTTTGAGAGGATCGGCAAGGTGGTGCGGCTGCCCACGATGTTCTGGACCGCTTGAAGCCCGGTGATGATCTGGTCTTTGGGGATGATGAGTTTCATGCGGTGCCTTACTATTCTGAACTAAAGGTAACTCAGCCGTATTATTAAGGCCTGTGAATAGATGAAAGGAAAGGTAGTGTCAAGGCGGCTGGACAGGCAGAACCACGATTTGGAGAAGGTGTGAGGAAGCAGGAGCCCAATTGGTTGTGGTATGGCATTGCGGAGGGTTGCTCACATTCGTGGCAGGTAGTTCACCGGGGATGGGCGGGATGTTCACGGGCTTGTTGGTAGGGCGCTGGTGTTTTTGCCCTTCACGGCCGGGCAGAGCGGATGCGCCGGATGATTTCAGGGAAGACCCCGAGAACATGGTCAACCTCCGATTCCGTCGAATCGCGGCCCAACGAGAAGCGCACCAACGCATTCGACTCGGATGCGTTGACCCCCATCGCAGTCATCACGTGTGAGGGCTCCAATGACCCGGCGGAACATGCGGATCCACTGGAGGCGCACACTCCTTCCAAGTCCAAGCCCGCCATCAATACGATGCTGTCACAGCCTTCCACGGTGAACGATGCGGTATTCGACAAGCTCAAGCTGCGTGCGCCGCGGAAGTGAACACCGTCGGTTTCAGCCAGCCTGGCCACGAGCTTGAAAGTGAGCTCCCGAAGCCCCGGTGCCGGGAAAACAGGTGTGCGCACGAATCGCTCGACTGCCTCCGCCAGCCCGATGATTGCTGCGACGTTTTCAGTTCCCGCGCGCCGTTCGTTCTCGTGCGCTCCGCCGAAGAGGATCGGGTCGGGAAGAAGCGGCGACCGCACAAAGAGGGCGCCGGCACCTTTCGGCCCGTGAAGCTTGTGTGCGCACACCGAGACGAGGTCCGCGTTGAACTGGTGGATGCCCGTGAACGGCTCCTTGCCAAACCACTGCACGGCGTCCGTGTGGAAAAGCACACCGCGCGCGCGACAAAGCGCCCCCAACTCAGCGACAGGCTGCACGGTGCCCGTCTCATTGTTCACAGCCTGGATGGAAACCAGGATCGTGTCCGGACGCAGCGCCTTCTCAAGCGTCTCCACATGGACACGGCCTTCGGCGTCGCAGGGCAGGGTCGTGACTTCGAACCCCTCGTTGCGGGCGAGATACTGGCACGCGTGAAGCACAGCGTGATGCTCGACGGACGACGTGATGATGTGCCGACCACGGCCGCGCAGTTGCCGCGCCGTGCCGAAGATGGCGAGATTCACACTCTCGGTCCCGCCGCTCGTGAAGGTGATCTCGGCCGGCTTGCAAGCGAACACCGCCGCCACGCGGTCGCGCGCGTCGTCGAGCAGCGCCCTCGCCCGCCTGCCGATGTGGTGGACGCTCGATGGATTGCCGAACACCTCGCCGAGAAACGGCAGCATCGCGTCGCGCACCGCGGGGTCGAGCGGCGTGGTCGCGTTGTAGTCGAAGTAGATGGTGCGCACGGAGAATCGTGCAACTACGGGTTGTCCAGTGCGTGAGGCAAAGACGACTAGGCCGATTCATCACCGACAAGATGAAGTGAGAATCGCAACCTCAGGAGCTGTTCACACGAGAAAAGGCACTGTCGCTAACTATGCGGAACAATGCCTGCTGGGTTCGTTTGGCCCTTGAATTGATTCGGAGCATCCAACGGGTTCCCACTCACCTCCTCCACGATCAGTTGGCAGATGAACATCCTTGGGTAAAGCAGGAAGTCCATCGGACCAAGATTGATCAGTTCCAGGGTTATCGGTCCCTTGTATCCGGCATGGATCGTGGGAGCCGTGAAATGCACGATGATACCAGTCCGCGCGATTGAGCTTTTTCCTTCCACTCTCGCGCTGTAGCAGCGCTGTCCAGGACGGAGTGGAAAGTCAACCAGTTCGATGGTCTGCCCGAGGATGAAGCGATTCGGCTTGAGGGGGAAGGGTTGGTCGTCAGTGATCTGCAATATCTCCGAGTTCCTATCCAAGAAGCTGGCAATGTCGGGTTTTCGGAGGTCAAAGGCTGCAGGACCGGGTTTAGGAATCTGAATCTTATCCCTTAATCTCAGGTCAACGGCGCTCGTGTTGAACGGCGATTGAGTCGGATCCATCCCCGCTAAAGGAGAGATGTTGAAAACCCCTGATTTGATGGCGCTGACGATCTCTACGTTACTTAGGATCATGCAGGTTCCAATGCGGTTGCTGTTTGTTTCACCCAGTCGCCTGGGACAGTCAGCCAGCGAGAGCCATTGCCGAAATCCTCCGATGGAAGCAAGACTCGTCGAAAACCTTCTTCAGGATCGATCGTGACTGGATCAACTTCCAAGAAGAACTCGTTGCCGATCTGATGAACGATTGATTTGTCAGCGAAGAGGGAAACAGTCTGACCAGAAGGAAGGTTGATAACGACAGCGTATTCATTCTCGAACATTCCTTGTCCGGCATCGCAGCGGAGTAGGGCCAATTTTTTGGATTCCATTTGGATTGAGGGTTTGGGTTTTAGGTTACTGCTTTTCGCCTGTCAACAGCCGCCCGTCTTGCGCGGACTTCTTTTGGGTCGGATTTGCGAACAAGAACGCCTTCTTTGTAGTGGACTCGAATTGCCTCCGTAAGGAGCCGATCAACAGCATCGGAGACGCCCTTCCCGAAGTGACCCGACGAGACTATCTGTTCCAGTTCTCCATGCATGATCGCGGTTAGAGAAACCGTCACTTGCTTGGAAGAAACGAGGTTCTTCGGTCGGCCTGCCATATATACCGGATAATAATGGCATTACTATAATCAGCAACAAAAAATCTCAAAATACTTCTTCACCAGTTTTGGAAGTTTCAAGGGCTCGTTCAACTCGGCGAGTGCCTTTGTCGTGAAAAGCTATGCTCCAATCTGCGCGGGCAGCCCGGCTTTACGGCGATACCGACAATCGTTCCTCATTCCGCTCACGACTCATCAACACGCCCTGTTCCTTGTAGGGTTTCAGCATGAAATGCGTCGCCGTCGAGACGACACCGCTGATGGTCGCGAGCTTCTCGGAGACGAAAGTGGCCACGTCGCGGAGCGAGTCGCCTTCGACGACCACGAGCAGGTCGTAGCCGCCGGACATCAGGTAGCAGGACCGCACTTCGTCGTAGCGCGCGATGCGGTCGGCGAGCCGGTTGAAGCCGCCCTCGCGCTCGGGCGTGATCTTCACCTCGATGACGGCGCGCACGATGTCCACGCCGAGCTTCTCCTCGTTGAGGATCGTGCGGTAGCCGAGGATGACGTGGCCGGACTCGTAATCCTTGATGCGCGCGGCGACCTCGGACTCGGTGGAATTGAGCATCGCGGCCAGTTGCGCCGGCTTGAGGGCGGCGTTGTCGTGGAGGAGCTTCAACAGCGGGTCCATGCGCGGAGGTTAGACACGGAGTTTGCGGATTGCCACGGATTTCCCGGCGCCTTCGCGCACGAAAAGCGGGACGCGGTCCAGCGGCGCCGGCGCGAGGATATGGCGGCCGCCGCGGAAGGCACGCCAACTCCACACGTCACGCCACCGCCCGCGCGGCAGATACACGGAGCGCGATGCAACCCCAGGCGCGAGCACCGGCGCGACAAGCAAATGGGCGCCGAGGAGGAACTGGTCGTTGCAAGCCGCGGCAACGGCGTCGTCCTGAAAGTGGAAGAGCAGCGGGCGCATGACCGGCCAGCCGCGTTCGTGGGCCTCTGTGAAACACTGCTCCAGATATGGACGCAGCCGGTATCGAAGCCGGATGGCGTCGCGGCAGATGCGTTCGACCTCCGGGCCGAATTCCCACGGCTCCTGAGGGCGTGAATCCTTGTTGGAGTGGTTGCGGAAGAACGGCATCAGCGCGCCGAGTTGCATCCAGCGCGCGAACAATTCCGGCGTCGGCGAATCGAGAAACCCACCGACGTCCGTGCCGCAGAAGGCCACGCCGCTCAAGCCGAGGTTGAGCAGGGCCGGCACGGAAGCGGCGAGGTGTTCCCATGTCGAGCTGTTGTCGCCAGTCCACACCGCGGCGTGTCGCTGGATGCCGGCGTAACCGGCGCGCGTCAGCACGAAGGGTCGTTCGCGTGGCTTCGCGAGCAACGCGCCTTCCCTCGCCGCCGCCGCCATCGCTTGGCCGTAGAGATTGTGAACCGCGGCGTGTGTTGCGGTCGTTTTCTCAGCAGGCCGGTGCACGCAGTCGCCCGGCAGCGTCTTCCCCGGCGTGTCGAAGAGCGCGGGTTCGTTCATGTCGCACCAGATTCCATCGAGGCCGGCGCGCATGAACTTCGCCTGCTCCCGGGCCCACCACCGTCGCACTCGCACGTCTAGGAAATCCGGGAAGCGGCTCCTGCCGGGCCACACTTTGCCGACGAAGTCGCGCCTGCCGCCGGCATCCTTCACGAACGCATCCAGCGCGCGGCCGCGTCGGAGCACTGCGAACTTGGGATCGTTCTTCACGCCGGGATTGGCGATGGCGACGACGCGAAAACCCGCGCGTCGCAACTTCGCGAGCATCTCGCGCGGCCGTGGGAATCGCTTGCCGAACGTGAACACGCGGTGGCCGTCCATGTGGTCAATGTCCAGCCACAGCGCGTCGCACGGAAACCTGCGTCGGCGCATTTCGGCCGCGACACGCTCGACCTCGGCGCGGCTCGTGTAGCCAAAGCGGCATTGGTGATAGCCCAGCGCCCACCGCGGCGGCAGTGGCGTGCGGCCGGTGAGCTCAGTGAATCGCTCCACAATCTCCGGCACTCGCGGGCCGGTGAAGAGGTAGAGGTCCATCTCGCCGCTGTCGGCGCGGAGCGACCAGCGGTCGGGCGAAGCGTGACCCATGTCCCAGACTTGTCGCGCGGGGTTGTCCCAGAAAAGCCCGGCGGCCCGGCCACGATGCAGATTGAGCGCGAACGGAATCGAAACGTAGCTGCTCCGCAATCCGGAATGCAGGCACGAGGCATGACCGAGCACGTCAATGTTCCAGAATTCACGCACGAGACCGCGCCGGTCGAGCGGGCCGGTCATCTCGCCGAGTCCGTGGATGGATTCGCCATCTCGCAACACCAGCGCAAGTCGCGGGCGCGGCCCTTCGAAGCCGCACGCCGCCGCCTCGAAGACGACACGCGCGCGGGCATCTCGCAGAACCCATCGGCCGGTCGCGTTGTCCATCCGAAGCGAGCCGGCGGTGGTGCGCAGTTCGACGGCACTTTCAGAGAGAGCCAAGGTCACACCGACTCCGGGCCACTGCTGCTTTTCCACAGCGAACGACGGCAACGCGGAGAACTCACGTCCTCGTGCCATTCGAAGCCTGAAAAGGTCCGGTGCCAGCACGCGAAGCTCGGCCACTGCGCGCCGGGAGCGGAGGCGAACGAAATCAGCGCCGTGTTGTTTGACCCGGTAGGCGCCTTGGGAAGACTGCACGCCGGCTTTGTATCGCGGCGCGGCGGAGCGCGCACGGAGATTTGGTCCACTCTGGGACCTTTCGCGACTTCCCAAACCAGGATGGTGCAATCCCGCTCATCGGAGCATTGGACCGCTTCCAAGCTGTGGACAAACAGCCCAATAACTTTCCAAAGAAACTTGTTGCCAGCCGGCGACGTGGCTTGGCAAATTCACCGGCACGCGGACGTGATCCTTTTCGGTTGGACAGTTCGTCGTGGCTCTTTTTGGGCAGGCTGGTCGAGATCGGTTCGCCGGGATTGAATTGGCGATGTGCAGGAAACGGCAGAAAAGGCCGGAAAACGCGCTTCGCAATGCCCGCTGGCGGTTTGGCACAGGGTCTGCCCATGCGGGCCGTGCGTTGTTAGTTCCTCGGTTCGATGCTGTGCCGGGGTGGCGTGTGCATACGCCACTCCGGCTTTCATCGCCGGAGGGCTGATGAGGGGCAAACGGGTTTTGCACCGCACGCGCGTCAGGAACAACTCAGTAATCAGGAACCAAACAGCATGAAACTCAATCAATGGACCGTGGGTCTGGCTGCCGCAGGCGTCGTCTCCCTGGCGTCGGTGGCGCAGGCCGAAGAAGCAAAGAACCAGGTGCTCACCGCCGTCTCGGGCACGACCCTCAGCGGCTACGTGAACACCTCCGTGCGCTGGGACATGGGCACCCCTGCGGGCGTGACTCAGTTCATCTACGGCGGCCCCGGCAAGTCCGACGGCTTCAACCTCGACGTCGTCAACGTGACCTTGGCCAAGGCACCGGGCGAAGGCGACTGGGCGGCGGGTTACAAGGCCGAACTGCTGTTCGGTCCGGACAACGCTGCCCTATTGGCCGGTGGCTTTAACATCAAGCAGGCCTACGTGAACCTCAAGGCACCGGTCGGCAACGGCCTCGACATCAAGCTCGGCGTGTTCGACACGCCGACCGGCTACGAAGTCTTCAACGCGGGTGACAATCCCAACTACACCCGCTCGTGGGGCAACACCATCGAGTCCACCATCCACACTGGCGTGCTGCTCAGCTACATGCTCGGCACGGACAACTGCATCTGCCTCACGGCAGGCGTCGCCAACACGAGCGACAACCTCATCAACGGCCGCCTCGGCGCCGCCCACCAGTCGTCAAAGACCTACATCGCCCAGGTGGCTCTGACCGCGCCGGAGAGCTTTGGTCCGCTCAAGGGCGCCACCTTGCTCGGCACAGTCGTTGACGGCCGACCGAGCACCGGCGTCGCCGGCCCAGACACGGCGGCGGTCAATGTCAGCGCCATGACGCCCGAGCTGTTCGAGCGCGTAAAGCTCGGCGTCGGGTTTGACTCGTTCATCCGCAACGGCCTGTCCGACACGCTGACCCTCGCGGGCTACGCTTCGATCAAGGTGAATGAGAAGACGAAGATTCACCTCCGCGGTGACTACCTCGACAACAACACCGGGAGCGCGCTTGCTTTCGTCGGAAACGTTCCGCCTCCACCCACGGCGCTGACCTACCCAACCGGCAACGTGGAGATCTTTACGACAACCGTTACTCTTGATTATTCCCTGTGGGAGAATGTCATTTCCCGATTGGAGTATCGTTGGGACCACGCCTTGAGCGGTAGGCAAAACTCGCCGACGGGTGCATTTACTTCCGTTGGGGGTCCGTTCGGTGGCGGTCGCGTGAACGCGAGCCAGCTCGCACTGAACGTCATCTACAAGTTCTAGTCCGCAACACGGACTTCACGCCCCTTCCGGCGCAAGCCGGGAGGGGCTTTTTTGTTGCACCGCGTATGGAAGTGCCACTGTTGCCATCACGGTCAATGGTGGGATGGCACGGCCGCCGTCAGAACCAAGAGGGTTACTTCTCCCCCTTCGCAGGTCGCGAGCCTTGCGCCAGGGCTTCCTTCAGGGCCTCGACGCCCGGCGCATCCAGGTGCTCGCCCGCGGCTTTCAAGAGCGCATCGCGTGTATGTTCCTTCGTGGGCCGTTCTGCTTCGCCCGGCTTGCGGATGAAGCCGCGACGGTAGTGCTGGCTCAGGAGGGCTTTGAGCAACGCGGCCTTCTCCCCGCTGAGGGGGACTTTCGCGCCGACGCGTTTCACGAGCCGTTCGCCGATGATGTCGGCCTCTTTCTCGCTCAACCTGTCCACGTCGGTGCCGCGATACCAGGTGGAGCCGGCGAGGAAGTCCTTCACGGCCTTGTCGCGCTCGTCGCCCTGCAATTCGGTGTGCGGCACCTTCTTGCCGTCGAGGAACGTCTTCACCGCCCTGGCGCGGTCGGAGGTCGTGGACTGATCCGGCCCGACGGCTGCGAGCGTCTTGCCCGCACCGTCCGACCAGGCCTCACTGATGCCGGAGACACGCTCCAGCTCCAGGAGAACGGGCTTGAGGCGGCTGCCTCAGCCGATCCCCGCGGCGGAGGGTCAGCCAAAGGGCACGGAGAAGAGGCTCAGGCGGCCGGGCGCGATGTTCTTGGCGGCGGGCTTCGTGTCCTGCGCGGGCGCGGTCGGGGCGCAGAGGAGGCCGGTGAGGAGCAGGGGCAGGAGCTTCAATTGATGTTCTCGTTTCATGATTCACCTTGTTGTCTGGGTTGTCTTGACGCGGATGACACTGGGGCTTGGACCTGACTCCAAGGTCAAGAGCTGTTTTCACCCGTGTCTTCTCGCTCCGCCAGCACGCGGACGTCTGTGCACACGCCGCGCTTGCTGGTGGCGATGAAATCCAGCAGCACGCGGCCATGTTCGCCGTGGGTTTCACTGCGCGCCGCGGCGAGCGCCGTGCGCAGATTCTTCCCACTGCGGAAGAGCGCGTGGTAGAGCCGCTTCAATTCCATGCGATCCTCTACGCTCAGACCGGCGCGCCGCAACCCGACCGAGTTCAGCCCGCAGAGCACGTTGACCCCGTGCGCCACCACGGTGTAGGGCGGCAGATCCTTGCTGATTGCGGCGCCACCCTGCATGAGCGCCAGCGTGCCGATGCGCGTGAACTGGTGCGCGAGGCAATTCCCCGAGAGGAACACCCGGTCCTGCACGGTCACGTGTCCCGCGAGCAGCGCGCCGTTCGCGAGGATGATGTGGTTGGCGAGCTGCGCGTTGTGGCCCACGTGCGAATGCGCCATCAGGAAATTGTGCGACCCGATCACGGTGTCCTCGCCAAGCTTGTTCGAGCGATGCACGGTCACATGCTCGCGGAAAACATTGTGCTCCCCGATGCGAAGGCCCGTGGGCGCGCCAGCGTATTTCAAATCCTGCGGCGCGTCCCCGATGACGCAGCCCGTGTGGAAGCGGTTGCCTGCGCCCGCGCGCAGCTTGCCAGTCAGATGCACGTGCGGCCCAACCACGCAGCCGGCGCCGAGCACCACGTCCGCGTCAATCACAGCGTAAGGCCCGACTTGCACCGTCGGGTCGAGTTCCGCCTTCGGATGAATGATGGCCGTCGAGTGAATCATTTCATGCGTAGAAGTAGCCGAGTTCCCGCAACGACACAAAATCCTTCGCCCGCTCCGTCGTGCCGCGGCCGAGGATGACATGGTCGAGCACCTCGATCTTGAGCAACTGCCCTGCGCGGATGAGGTCGCGGGTGACCTTGATGTCGGCGTCGCTCGGTGTCGGGTCGCCGCTCGGATGGTTGTGAACGAGCACGATGGCCGAGGAGTTCGCGGCGATGGCAGGCCGGAAGACTTCCCGCGCATGCACGAGAAGCGAGTCCAGCGTGCCGTGGGCCAGCGGGACGCGACGAATCAGCCTGCGCCGTGTGTTGAGCAGCACTACGAAGAAACGCTCGACGTTCACCTCGCGAAACTCCTCACGCATCACGTCGGCCACGCGCTCCGGCGTGTCCATCTGCGGAGAATCTTGGACGCGCTCATCAACCATCCTGCGGGCCAGTGTGAATGCAGCCTTGAGCGTCACAGCCTTGTCGAATCCAATGCCCGGGACAGACTGCAATTCCTCAAGTGACGCCCGGCAGAGTGCTTCGAGAGAATTGCCGTGCGCTTTGAGAAGTTCATCCCCGATGGCGATGGCCGATTTCCCCTGAAGCCCTGTGCGAAGCAGGATCGCGATCAGTTCGGCGTTTGTCAGTGCTTCCGCCCCGCGCTCGGCAAGCCGTTCTCGCGGCCGTTCCGCGGCGGGCATGTCCTTGATTCGACCGCTCATGATGCCGCAGGTGGGCGTGCGGGTTTCTCCTTCGCCTCGCCATTGGGTTCGTTCACGAGGAATCGCTCGAACTCGAACATGACGTGCGGCGGAATTCTTGCCGTGAGCCGCGCGGTCGGGCCTTCGTAATCAGTCCGAACCACTTGTCCGAGGGCGTGAACGCGCGCGATGACGGCAGCCTGCTCGTGCGGCACGGACAATTCCACCAGCCGGCGCACCGGGCGCAGGCGCGTGCCGAGTTCCTCGACCAGTGCGGGGAAGCCGTCGTGCGTCTTGGCGGAAAGCGCCACTGCGCCGGGAAACCGCGACAGCCAGGATTGCGCCGACTCGGGAGAGCCGAGGAGGTCGGTCTTGTTGAACACCATTAGCACCGGCTTGCCCGCGGCGTGGATTTCCTCAAGCACGGTGTTGACGGCGAGGATCTGTTCCTCGGCCAACGGATGCGTGATGTCCACGACATGCACGAGCAGGTCTGCCTCGACGACTTCCTCGAGCGTCGCCTTGAATGCTTCGACCAACCCGTGCGGCAGCTTGCGGATGAAGCCGACCGTGTCCGACAAGAGCACATTCTGGTTCGTCGGCAGCCGTAGCCGTCGTGTGGTCGGGTCGAGCGTCGCGAACAGCTTGTCTTCCTCCAGCACATGAGCGCCGGTGATGGCGTTGAAGAGTGTGGACTTGCCCGCGTTCGTGTAGCCGACGATGGACGCGAGCGGCCAGTGCGAACGCTGCCGTCCCCGCCGCTGCGTGGTGCGCTGCCGGTGGACGACTTCGAGCTCTTCGCGGATTTTTTCTATCCGCTCCTGCGTTTTGCGCCGGTCGGTTTCGAGCTGCGCCTCGCCTTCGCCGCCCATCGCGCCGAGTCCGCCGCGTTGACGCGAAAGGTGCGTCCAGTAGCGCGTCAACCGCGGGAGCAGATACTCCAGTTGCGCCAGCTCGACCTGCAGCTTGCCTTCCCTCGTGCGGGCGCGCCTCGCGAAGATTTCCAGGATCAACCCAGTGCGGTCCATGATCCGGCAGCCGAAGACCTCCTCCAGGTTGCGCGCCTGGGCCGGCGAAAGTTCGTCGTCGAACACGACCGTGTCCACATCGAGCGCCTTGCACTCACGCGCGAAATCGCCCGCCTTGCCGCGCCCGATGAACGTCGCGGGGTGGAGGGAGTCGAGCCGCTGCGTGCCGTCACCAACCACGTCCGCCCCTGCGGTCCGCGCCAGTTCCGCGAGCTCGTCCAGCGAGTCGTCCACCGCACGCGTGTCGGCGCGCTTGAGTTCGACGCTCACGAGGAAGACCCGCTCGGGCCGCTCGTTTTTGGTTGAGAGGAGTGCTTTCACTCAAATTGATGCGCGGATCGTAGCACGAGCATTCGCCCGGAGAAAGCGGCGAACGAGCGGTCGTCACGGGGCGAATTTAGGTTCGCAGTGGAGGGGCTTGCGTCTACAGTCGTTCCTTGTGAAAAAAATCACAAATCGGCTTGCCTCGTTTTTTCTCGGTCGCTAGCTTCGTTTCACCTGCTGCAAGTCGCAGCGCGTCCACCATGCCGGCGACCACCGACTACGGATACGATTCCAAGATCGAGGGCGACGTCGTCGTCACGCGCGTGGACGCGGCGGTGAACTGGTTCCGCAAGCAGTCGCTGTGGCCGATGCCGATGGGGCTCGCGTGCTGCGCGATCGAGCTGATGGCGGCCGGCGCGAGCCGCTTCGACATCTCGCGCTTCGGCTCGGAGGTCATGCGCTTCAGCCCGCGGCAGTCGGACGTGATGATCGTCGCCGGCACCGTGACCTACAAGATGGCGCTCGCCGTCCGCCGCATCTACGACCAGATGCCCGAGCCCAAG
>Ga0247727_10016608_pt1 | contig 11852 bp, 11 predicted proteins | sample WisWelCaveWW1625_FD_202498 | JGI IMG/M metagenome (GOLD analysis project Ga0247727, IMG submission 202498) | Biofilm microbial communities from Wishing Well Cave, Virginia, United States - WW16-25 | ecosystem: Environmental > Aquatic > Deep subsurface > Groundwater > Cave microbial mat | place...
CAGAATCTCTCGCACAAAAAACACCAGATGACCCGCTGGAAGCCAATCCGTGAGCGACGGTGGCAACAAGAACATCTGATCGGGTTCGTACGGCCGATATAGGGTTGAGGCTGCTAATGCTGGCTTCGATCCCCCATCATGAATGATGGGGCTACAGGTCTCCTTTTTAGTTTTTCATTTTGAATTTTGCCCTGTTCTCATCCTCTTCATGCTCACGGACAGCACCACCGTCGCAAAGATGCTCATGTACACAAACTGATCCCAAAGAGCCTCGAGTCCGACCCCCTTCAGAATAATTCCGCGGCAGATCACGAGAAAGAATTTTGCGACAGCGATATTCGAGAGGATCTGAAGGATCATCGGCATATTCGAAATCGGGAAGACAAAACCGGAGAGCAAGAACGACGGAAGCAATGAGCTGAAGATAGCAATCATGAACGCGACCTGCTGGGAATTCGTAACGGTTGAGATCAAAAGACCCTGTCCCAAGGCTCCAAGGATCAAAATGAATATTGCCACGTATAGCAGCAGAATACTTCCGCTGATCTCGATATCGAACAAAAGGTATCCGAGAACCAGGATGACCGATGAGGCTATCAGACTGATCAGCATATAAGGGATGGTTTTGCCCAGGATAAGCTCAAAGGGGCGAAGCGGAGATACCATGATTTGCTCCATTGTTCCACGCTCCTTTTCACGAACGACCGTTAGCGATGTAGAAACGACTGCCGTCAGCACAAGAAGAAATCCGATGAGGCCCGGGAGGAGAAACTTTGATGAGATCAGATCAGGGTTGTACCAGACTCGCGGACGAAAGTCGAAGGGTTGAAACTCTCCTTGCCCAACACGGAACTGTGCGTTCGACGTCAGTTGAAGCGAGTATTCGCTGATCATGCGCGAAACATACGAAACTGCCTGGCTGGCTGAATTGGCATCAGATCCGTCGACAATAATTTGAACCCCAACCTCCCGTCCGGCAGATATCTCGCGGGAGAAGTCAGGTGGAACAACCAGGGCGGCGCTTGCTCTCCCTCCATTGAATAACTCCTCAAGCTCTTCGTAATTCCTGACCTCAAACCGATGGTCAATGTATTCTGTCCTCCCGAACGCTCTGAGGAAATCCCTGCTTTGTACTGTTCGATCTTGATCAAACGTTGCGAGTGGAATATGCTTGACGTCAAAGTTCAGAGCATAACCAACAAGAATGATCAGACCGGCCGGAAGGAAGAGCAGCATTCCCAGCGACGTTGGGTCGCGCCTGATCTGGCGAAATTCTTTTCTAAGAACGGCAAAGAGAGGGGTCATTTGTCACTGGTCGGTGGTCACTGGTCTTAATCCTTCCCGGACTTTTCACTCAACAAATACAGAAACACATCCTCGAGTGACGGGGTGATTCGTTCGATGCGTGAAACAGAGATGTTTCGTCGTCGAAGCGCCTGCGTTATGAGTTCCTTCCCTTTTCCTTCATCCTCCACAATCACATGGAGCTTTGTCCCGAATACCGATACCTCCACTGCCCAAGACCGGCTCCGAATCTCTTCCAATGCCTCCACCGGGTTGTCCGTGGATACCTCGAGGATCGGGTCTGCGATATGCTGAGTTTTCAGCTCGGTCGGACTTCCGCTGGCGATCAGTCGACCTGCGTCAATCAGAATGATGTCATTGCAGTACTCAGCTTCGTCAAGAAAATGCGTCGTTACGAGTATCGTGACTCCTTGTTCCGAGAGCTGGTTGATCAGCTCCCAAAAATTTCTTCGTGAAATAGGATCCACACCCCCGGTCGGCTCGTCAAGGAAGAGAATCTCCGGCTCATGAAGGATTGCGCACCCGAGAGCGAGACGTTGCTTATATCCGCCGGACAGCGTTTTTGTGAGACTGTTCTCCCACCCCCGGAGTCCGGCAATTTCAACAGCCCACTCCATCCTCTCCATGAGTTTCGTATTCCGGAGCCCGTACACGCCACCGAAAAACTTGATATTCTGCACAACAGTCAGGTCATCATACAGCGAAAACTTCTGAGACATATAGCCGATGGATGACTTTACTTGTTCGGCTTCACTGTTGATCTCAAATCCTCCAACTGTTGCCGTTCCAGATGTCGACTGCAGAAGACCGCAAAGCATTTTGATCGTTGTCGATTTGCCGGCCCCATTGGCTCCAAGAAATCCGAAGATTTCACCCCGTTTCACCTTGAAGCTGATTGCATCCACGGCGGTGAAGCTTCCAAACTTCTTCGTAAGGCTGCTAACATCGATGGCAAATTGGTCCATGGCTTAATCGTCTTAGCTCTAGGCTCTATGCTATTGTGCTCTCAATGTTTGCCCTCTTCATCCACCCCTACCGCTCGCACCAACGCGGCCCGGGAAAGCTCGTGTTCGACCAACGCTGTTGTATGATTCGTTTGCGCTTGGAGCAATGCCACTTCGGCGTCGATCACGTCTGAAGAAGTGGCAAGTCCGTTTTTGTGCTTTTCCTCAGTGACCCGCGCGTTTTCCGTAGCTTGTTCGACGGCTAACCGTGCTATCCTGATTTTTTCCACCGTTCGTGTAACGCGCTGGTACGCTCGTGTGACCTCAACAACGATATCGTCTTTCTTCTGCTCATGAACGATCTCAGCCTGGCGAAACTGAGCTTCAGCCTGCTCGATTTGATGGCCCGTTGCTCCCCAATTCCAGACGTCGAGCTGAACGCTGACGCCGATGTCCCACGAATCCTTAAACTCGTCACGGCTCGGTAGATAGCGAGGATTCGGCCGGCCGTTGTAGTAGTTTCCGGAAAGATAAATCTGTGGCCACAGGTTTCCTCGCATCGCCGAGAGATGAGCATCTCCGGCCTTCACCTGCATCTCGAGCGACAGGAGCTCGGGCCGCTCAACTAGTGCTTGTCGGAGAAGGGCATGCAATTCAAGTTCTCTACCGAACAACGGGACGTCGGTTCCGTTTTCTTCCTCCGGTTTTGACAGAAGACGGACCTCACTATCGAGCGGCTGTCCAATGGCGTTGTTGAGATTCATCGTTGCAACCTGAACGTCGTGCACAGCATCGATCTGGGACAGCTTGGCGTTCGAAAGCTGGACCTGGATTTTCAGGAGGTCGTTCGTTGTTGCCAGACCCGATTGTACGAGGAGCTCTGTGTCGCTTACATGCCGTTCAAACCTGCGAACATTTTCATCGACAACCTTCTTGAGTTCGATCGTTTGATACAAGATCCAGTACGCGTTCTTAATTGACAGGATGATATCTGCTTTCCCTGTCTCGTATTCATGATTTGCCGCCCCTGCAAGAAACTCCGCCGAGCGCGCGGTGTTTCTCAGTCGGAAACCTGTGAACAACGGCTGCTGAACCGAGACGCGGAGGTTGTAGTTGTTCAGAACGATTGGAGAGATCGTAATCGGTTCTGGAGAGAATGGTACAACCACCCGGAACGGATCCACATCGCTCAATCGTTGATATGAGGCAGACAGCTTGACTGACGGGAGAAGAACCGATCTCATTTCCTCTGCCCTTGCGCTGGCACCTTCGCTTCGCCTCATCGCTGCCTGTAATTTCTTGCTGTGTGCCATTCCTGTCTTGATCGCATCATCGACCGTCAGTTCCATCATCGACTGACTGAATGCGGTCGATGCGCAGAGGAGCCACGTGCTGAGAGCTTTGGTCATGTCTGAACCTCTTGAGTTTCACTGCTCTTCACCATCGAGATAAAGATATTTTCAAGAGATGGTGGAAGTAAACGCCAGCTCGTCACTTGTATACCCTTCGATTGAATCATGGACACCAGCGGGATCGCGTCTTTCGAGGCGGTCTTGACGAGGAGATTCAGCCGATCCCCAAACATGTGAACGTCGTTCACCGCGGGATGGTGCTGAAGGAGACGACGCGCGTCTCTGATCTGGCTGCACACAACCTCTATGATGTCCCCTTTCATCAGGCTTTTCAGGTTGTGTGGCTCATCAGCAACCATCAGATGTCCTTCGTTCAACAGTCCCACGCGATTGCACCGTTCCGCCTCGTCGAGGTATGGTGTCGACATCATAATCGTCATCCCTTGCACCTGGAGGTCATGCAGAATCCTCCAGAGGTCCCTGCGCGACACCGGATCGACACCTGTTGTGGGCTCGTCAAGGATGAGAACCTCCGGGGTATGGATCAATGTACAAGCCAGTGCGAGCTTTTGCTTCATCCCGCCTGATAATCTGTCGGCGAGCCTGTCACGAAAAGGTTTAAGGCGAGTAAATTGCAGGAGTTCATCACGGCGTTTCCTGTAGTTGGACACTCTGTTAATCTCTGCGAAGAACTCAATGTTCTCGTCAACGCTCAGATCCCCGTAGAGTGTGAACCTTTGAGAAAGATATCCAATATGTTCCTTGATGAAGTCGGCATGTTCAATGACATCGTAACCCATCACCGACACCGACCCAGCGGTCGGCCTGAGAAGTCCGCAAAGAATTCTGATCGTCGTCGTCTTGCCGGCCCCGTCGGGGCCCACAAGTGCGAACATTTCACCCTTGCCAACAGTCAGACTCAGGTTCCTGACGGCTTCAATCCTTCCAAATCTCTTGGAAAGATCTCTGATTTCAAGGGCATTCATGGTTTCAGTCCGACCTTGATCCCACTGCTACGTGGGCATCGGCGGGCATTCCCGGTTTCAGTGTGCCGTCAGGGTTTGAAACCTGGATCTTGACGCCGAACACCAGCTTTGTGCGCTCTTCCTTTGTTTGGACATTCTTTGGAGTAAATTCTGCCATGGGAGAAATATAGACGACGGTCCCTGGAAACGAACGATCCTCAACTCCATCAATGCTAATGTCCGCCTTCTGACCGATGTGGATTCTACCGAGGTCCGTCTCGTTGATATAGATCATCAGTTTCACCGGATCGAGTCGGGTAATGCGGATGACCCTGGTTCCCGGTACAACTAATTCGCCCACCTCCACACTTTTCAGGGTAACTACTCCATCAGAAGGAGCGAAAATGAAACAATCCTGCACCTTCTTCTTGAGTTGATCGGCCTGTGCCACAGCCGCGTCACGTCGTGCACGCGCTGCCACAATCTCCTCCTGCCGCAGTCCTTTGACAAGCTTTTCGTATGTCTGTTGAGCCGCAACGTAGCGGGCGTAGGCATCATCATACTGTTTCTGTGTCACCGTGTTGGAACCGAGGAGGTCTTTTGCCCTGAGATAATCAGCTTCGGCAGTCTTGAATGCTGCATCGGCCTGGATGATATCCTCTTTGCGCGATCCTTCAAGTGCAAGCCGGTGCTGTGCAGCGGCCCCTTCGGCATTTGCGAGCGCTTGTCGCAGCTGGATTTGGTAGTCGGCATCATCGATGATGACGAGAGTGTCCCCGCGGCTGACAGAGGTTCCCTCGTCAGCGCGAATTTCCTTTACCCGTCCTCCAACCTCAGATGCAATTCTGACGTCGGTCCCCTCAACCGTACCCGACGCTTCAATGGCATCATTGTGACCATCATCGCATCCCATCACACCGACTGAAATGACTATGGCGAGAGCCGTAAGCGAGTGATTCATCTAAAGATCCTCTACTTGATGAAGCGATTGATGGTGTTGGAGGCGCAGCAGTGTTTTCCTTGCGGTGTTAGTCAGAACACCATGAAAAAACATTTCGAGAATATCCCGAATGGCTTCGCGGGCCGAGAACGACTCGTGCATGAGAACAGTCGGATTCACGACTGCTTCAACCGCACCGAGATAGCTTCTCAGGAATACCTGCTTGTTGATCGTTTTGCGAATATGTCCCTCCTGGATTCCCTGATCGAGAAGTCTGGAAAAAACCTGGATGATTCGTTCCCTCCGGAACGTTTCTATTCTGGTCCACAGCTCTGGCGACTGTTGCTGAAGATCCTGGAGGAAGGGCTTGCCGATTTTGCTGCCGATCTGGGCGAAGAAGATCAGAATCTGGTGAAACTTGACGATGAACGTGGCTTCGCTCTGTTGAATTGTGGATAAGCGCGTTCGAATCTCTCGCAGCAACGATTCGATAACTTGTTCGACAAGATATTCCTTGCTCGGGAACACCTTGTAGAACGTTTTCTTGCTCATCATCAGTTCGGCTGCGATATGGTCTACAGGGACGCGCGCGAATCCGTCTCGAAGGAATCGATCACGCACATGGACGAGGATTCGTTGTCGTGCCGCCTGGCGGATGGAATGTCGGTGAGTTGAGGGTGACAGTGGTGCTCCTGTAATCAACCACGACGGAAACTGGATCGGTTTTTCAAGTTTCCAGAAAGAACTGGAACGCCGGCGTCAAAGTCAACCCCCACAAAAAAAATAACCCCGGCCGTTCTGGCCGGGGTATCCTACAGACATGCTCCTTCCGCCAGCGGCAGAAAGGGGTTATCGCTTACTCACTCAGTACATGTCCCCCATTCCTCCGCCGGGCATTGCCGGCATCGTTTTCTTTTCCTCGGGTTTCTCTACAACGGTCGCCTCGGTTGTAAGCAACAGGCCTGCTACCGACGCGGCGTTTTCGATTGCGATTCTGGTCACTTTGGTCGGGTCGATCACACCGGCCTTAATCAGGTTCTCGTATTGTTCGGTGAGAGCGTTAAAGCCAAAGTCGTCCTTTCCTTCCTTCACTTTGTTGACGACAACCGATGGCTCAAGACCAGCATTCGCAACGATCTGACGGATCGGCTCTTCCACAGCACGTCGAACGATGTCAATCCCCGTATTCTGGTCGGTGTTCGCTCCTTTCAGTCCATCCAGCCTGCTTGCAGCGCGCAAGTAAGCAACCCCACCACCCGAGACGATGCCTTCCTCGACTGCTGCGCGAGTGGCATGGAGAGCATCTTCAACGCGCGCTTTCTTCTCTTTCATTTCGACCTCAGTCGCTGCACCGATCTTCAGCACCGCCACACCGCCGGAAAGCTTTGCCAATCGCTCCTGGAGCTTCTCTTTGTCGTAATCCGACGTGGTCTTGTCGATCTGCGACTTGATCTCGTTGATTCGCTTTTTGATTTCTTCCTTTTTGCCTCCCCCTTCGACAATCGTCGTGTTGTCCTTGTCGATCGTCACCTTCTTCGCACGACCCATGTAACCGAGGGTTGCGTTCTCCAGCTTGTAACCCTGTTCCTCCGAAATGACGGTACCTCCAGTGAGCACGGCAACATCTTCCAGCATTGCCTTTCGCCGATCGCCGAAACCGGGAGCCTTGACTGCACAAACCTTCAGCGTGCCGCGGAGCTTGTTAACTACCAGCGTCGCCAAGGCCTCACCTTCGAGATCTTCAGAAATGACGAGTATCGAACTGCCAGTCTGTGCCACCTTTTCAAGAATCGGGAGAAGATCCTTCATTGCGGAGATCTTCTTATCATGGATCAGGATCATTGGATTCTCGAGAGTTGTCTCCATAGTCTCCGCGTCGGTGACAAAATACGGCGAGAGATACCCGCGATCAAACTGCATCCCTTCGACGACATCGATCTGTGTATCGGTTCCTTTCGCCTCCTCAACCGTGATCACACCATCGGTTCCGACTTTCATCATTGCATCTGCGATAAGGTCGCCGATAAGACTATCGTTGTTGGCTGAGATTGCTCCGACCTGGGCGATCTCCCGTTTGCTTGTCCGATCAACCGGCTTGCTAAGGTCTTTCAGACCCTCGACGATTTTCAAGACGGCAAGATCGACCCCTCGCTTCAAGTCCATCGGGTTGGCTCCGGCGGCAACGTTCTTGAATCCCTCGCGAACGATCGCCTGCGCCAAAACGGTCGCGGTCGTGGTACCATCACCTGCAACATCTGAAGTCTTGGAAGCGACCTCGCGCACCATTTGGGCTCCCATGTTCTCAAGCGGATCCTGGAGCTCTATTTCCTTGGCGACCGTAACGCCGTCTTTGGTGACGGTTGGAGCGCCGAATTTCTTGTCAATCACCACATTGCGGCCTTTGGGACCAAGGGTGACCTTCACTGCATCGGCAAGCTGGTCAACTCCCCGCTTCAGCCCAGTCCGTGCATCAGTGTTGTAGTTAATCAGTTTTGCTGCCATAAGTCTTCTGCTCCTTACATTAGTCTGAACGAGTTTTCAAGTCCTGGATACCTAAACAATCGCGAAAATGTCAGCCTCACGCATGATTAAGTACTCCTCACCATCCACAGTCACTTCGGTGCCGGAATACTTACCGTAGAGAACCTTGTCCCCCACTTTTACTTCGGGCATGATCTTCTTTCCGTCTTCACTCACCTTGCCCGGCCCAACTGCCACGACTTCACCGATGACCGGCTTTTCTTTCGCAGTATCGGGGACAATGAGACCGCCTTTGGTTTTCTCCTCCATAGGCGTCGGTTTAATGACTACTCTGTCTGAAAGTGGCTTGATCTTCATGCTTCCTCCATGACTTAGTTTGTTGAAATTGTGCTGAAATTAAGGTATTTTGAAAAAACAGTAGCACTCTATCGAGATGAGTGCCAACAATATACACTGCGGATTTCAAAAAGTCAATACCCCCATTCATTGCCCTTGATCCGGGGGTGTGTGACCTCAGCGATCTCTGCGCTTAAAGCTTTTCAACTGCACTTCTATACGTGTGCTTGCTTTACATCGAACAGGTGGACAAAGTAAGGAGGTAGGTCGAAAAACATTCCTTTCGTCACCAGAACCGGCCTTTCGCGGTAATACACCGATGGCCCCATGAGATCACGGAATTCGAGCGTGCCCGAATCTGCATCTTCCAATGGAAGCTGAATCAAACACTGGGCATTATGGGGCGCATAGTTCACAACAATGAAGCGCCTCCCATGAACTCCTCCGTTCCACCAGAACGCCAGAAAATTTCTCCATGTCGAGTTATCGTGCCAGGCCGGTTTCGCGCTCAAAAGCTGCCATGTCCCCTGTCGAAACACCGGAGTGTTGAGGCACTCAAGGAGCCTCTTGTAGAATCCCTGAATCAGTGGAGAGGGGTTCTCCAATGGACGTCTCCCAAGCTGGACAGGAATCTTCACAGTTCGACCTTCAAGTTGCCCGTCGTGGAACAGAACCATGCCGGCAACCGTTCCCGTGATGGCAACAGCAGCACAATGCCAGGTTGGTGAAGAAAGAGATTGCGCAGCCCGAGGCTCATCGTGGTTTTCGAGAAACCGGAGTGACTTCTGCTGATAGGGGGCCTCTGCGCAGAGGTGATCATACACAGAACTTGCTCCCTCTCGAAGCAGTCTGTCATAGAGTCGCTTATCATACGTGTAATCAAAACCCACTTGCTGCAATTGCCACTCGAGATCCCAGTATGATTCAGCCACAAAAAGAAACCCCGGGTGCTTTTCCTTCGTCGCGTCGATCGCCTCTTTCCAGAACTCGCCTTCCGCACATTGACCGTCTTCGGGTTTGGCACGCTCCCCCCATGTCCGCTCGAACACGCCTCTCAGCGTGAGCATAGCCATATCGCACCTCACTCCATCACACATCTCGCTTATCTTCTCCAATAGCTCAATCAGCCTTCTCCGAAGGCCCCCGTGCATATGGTTGAGTTGCGCCGTGTCAGTCCACCCCGGGAACGTCGGATCTCGCCCATACGCGATCGTCCTTTCACCCCTGGTCGTTGTTGCACGAAAGTACAAATCCGGATGGCCGACCTCGTCTCCCGGAGTGCCATTAATGTAGAATTCCGGAAATCTGGATACCCATGGATGATCCCTTGCCGTGTGATTGCAGACAAAATCGAGAATCAGTCCGAGGCCGCGTTTCTCCAACTTCCTCCTCAGCGTCAGCATCGCTTTGTTGCCTCCCAGAGACCGTGAGACCGAGTATGATTTCACAGCATAGGGTGAGCCAATCACGTCGCCCGGCTCAAAATCCGGCAAAGCTCGTCTGTATTCATCGTGCAGGCCTGCGAATTCCCGCGCGATCTTTAGCCCGACTTTCCCCGTTGTCCACACGCCCATCAGCCAAATCGCATCAAAGCCCAGAGAAGCCCATTCGTCAATAACCTCCTCGGGGATCGTTGCGAGCGTGATCCGCTTGCCAGCCTTCCTCGAAAGCTCGTTTAGAAGGATTCTCGTATTGACTTCATAGAGAAGAGGGTGTCTCGTTGTGTGGAGGCGAAGTATTCCCCTGGCACTCGTATCCACTGACTCTCTCTTGAAACTCACGTCACCTTTTCGCATGATCATTTCGACATCCGATTCTGTTTCTCCAAACGTCCGCAACCTTGAACGACGAGAACAAGTTCTCCCTGAATTTTTCGTGATCGCAACCCTTCCAACACTTCTGAAGCTTTGCCACGAAGAGCCTCCTCAAATTTCTTGGTAATCTCTCGCACAAGAGCCACGTCCCGGTCACCAATGTATTGCAAAACATCACCAAGGGTTCTGACGATCCGGTGCGGCGCTTCATACAAGATGATTGTCCGTGGATCATCTTTGAGCTGCTGCAGTCGTTTGACTCGACCCTTCTTGGCAGGAAGAAATCCTTCAAACACAAACCGGTCCATCGGCATTCCGCTCTTGATCAACGCGGGGAGAAATGCGGTTGCACCGGGAATCGGAACGACGTGGACATGATTCCTGATCGCTTCTCGAATCACAGAATATGCCGGGTCCGACACTCCGGGAGTCCCGGCATCGGTCACAACGGCGACTGACTTACCCGCAGCAAGCTCGCGCATCAGAGCAGAAACCCTTCGACCTTCATTGTAACTATGGTAGCTGATGAGAGGCTTCTTCAGAGAGAGATGGTTGAGAAGAATTCCGGTTTTCCGCGTGTCCTCCGCGGCAACGAGGTCGACTCCCGCGAGGATCTTCACCGCCCTGAATGACACATCATCGAGGTTTCCAATAGGAGTGCTGACGACATAAAGGGTGCCTGGCTGAATGGATTCACTCATGGAGAGGGCTCATCTCCTCATATCCCCCAATCTCTCGCATACCGGAAATCGATGTTGATAGTTCGGTTCGATACCTTCGGAACAAGCGGCGGTCTTCGCTTGAACTGATTTTTCCGGATTCGCTCACGGACCTTCAGAACAAATTCTTTCTGAAACCCCATCTTGACAAGTTCCTCTTCACTGTTCCGTTCGTCCACCATCGCATAGAGAAGCCGATCGACCTCCCGGTATGAAAATCCTAACTCTCCCTCATCCGACTGTCCTTCCCATAGGTCGGCTGACGGTTCCTTTTCGATGATCTTTCTGGGAACCCCAACAAATTCTGCCAATTGCCATACCTGTGTCTTGTACAGGTCACCGAGTGGATTCAGCGCACAAGCCATGTCACCGAAGAGCGTTCCATACCCCAACAATGTCTCTGTCTTGTTGCTCGTTCCGATCACGAGTCCCCTCTCTTTTGATGAAAGGTCATAAAGGATAATCATTCGTTCCCGCGCCATGATATTCCCTCCCCTTACTTTATCCCCTTTTCCGACTCTTTCGAGATGAAGGTCTACAATCGTGCTGATGTCAACAACCTCCGTCCGGATTCCGAGTTCCCTTGCAACCGATTCAGCGTCGGTCCTGCTCTGGGGATTACTGGTCTGGTAAGGCATGAGAACGCCAAGGACATGCTCCTTCCCCAACGCATCCACGGCAAGGTAGGCAGCCAATGAAGAATCGATCCCTCCTGAGAGTCCCAGAATCCCTGTTTGAAATCCAGAGTTTTTCATCCCATCACGGATGAAGGCTACAAGGATGTCTTTGACGATCCTGGGATTCAGGCTGAGGTTTCCTGCACTGCTCGGCGGGGTTTCCATAGATTGAAACTACCAAAGTGACGCAAATTTTGCAAGGATTGGGGCAAAAAATGAATCGCGTGCCGGACGTCACTTACATTCCCCCCTTCCCTCTGTACACTATTGAGGCGGCTCATTTCAAGACCCTATCTCCCCCGTTCTGCCTCGATTATCT
>Ga0247727_10016609_pt1 | contig 11852 bp, 7 predicted proteins | sample WisWelCaveWW1625_FD_202498 | JGI IMG/M metagenome (GOLD analysis project Ga0247727, IMG submission 202498) | Biofilm microbial communities from Wishing Well Cave, Virginia, United States - WW16-25 | ecosystem: Environmental > Aquatic > Deep subsurface > Groundwater > Cave microbial mat | place...
CGCCATGCCGGTGACGCCCATGCCCGTGTCCGCGAGGAACGAGCGGCGTGACACGCCGGGGCAGCGTCGGTGTGTTGAGCGTTGGGGCATGATCGCGAGTTTCTGAGCTGTGCGGAGATGTGTCGCACGCCGTGGCGGAGGCGTCAATCTTCCGGTTTCTTCGGGCGCATCCCGGCACACGCACCACGAGCGACGAACTCCCTCTCCCCTCGGAGGGGAGAGGGCCGGGGGTGAGGGGTGGTTTGATCCTGCTTCACTCAGCCGGATACACCAGCGAGCGCCGCCACCCCTCACCCTCAATCCCTCTCCCCTCCGAGGGGAGAGGGAAGCCCGACTCCGGTTTCTGCTGGCGTCGTGTTCCGCCGTCTTGAATCCTTGCCGCATGCCCAAGTGGGCGAAGCTCATCATCGGAATCCTGCTGCTGCCCGTGTGCGTGGGCGCGGTGCTCGCACTCGTGAAGGTGCTGCGCGAGTTCGGCGGCGCGACTTCGACGTGGGTGCCGCTGCTGGCGGGGGCGGTTTGCTGGGTCGTCGTGTTCCTGATGCTGCCGAAGCCGATGTGGCTCTACGTGGTCGGCCATGAACTCACGCACGTCGTCTGGGCGTGGCTGTTCGGCGGGAGCGTGAAGAAATTCAAGGCGACGAGCGCGGGCGGGCAGGTCGTGCTCACGAAGAGCAACTTCCTCGTCGCGCTCGCGCCCTACTTCTTCCCGCTCTACGTCGTGCTCGTGGTGCTGGTGTTTGCGATCGGCCACATGATCTGGGATTGGGGGCGATACACGGTATGGCTTCACCTGATGCTCGGCGCTGCCTACGGTTTCCACGTCACGCTCACGTGGGAAACTTTGAAGACGCGGCAAAGCGACATCACGGGCCAGGGGCGGCTGTTCTCGTTCGTCGTCATCCTGCTCGGCAACGTGCTCGTGCTGCTGGTCGGCCTGCCGCTGCTCGCGCCACGCGTGGGAGTCATGCGCGCGCTCGGTTGGTGGATGCAATGCACCGGCGACGTGCTGCGCTGGGTGGGCGGGCGCTTCTGATCGTTCAACGAAGTCCGGCCGTCGCCCGCTTGCCTTCGCTGAACCTCTCTTCTAGCCTGCGCGCCATGTTCAACAGACCCGCACACCTCGCCGTCCTCTCGCTCTCAATTCTCACCGCGTTTTCCGCGCAGGCCGACAAGGTCGTGCTCGTCGCTGGCGGCGGCACCCAAGCTGCGACCGCGACCGCGACCGATGTGAAGCTCGTCGCGCCCTTCGGCGTGGATTTCGACCGCGCTGGAAATCTCTTTCTGGTGGAGATGGGCGGCGGCGAGCGCGTCCGCAGAGTGGACGCGAAGGGCGTGCTCACAACAATCGCGGGCACCGGGCAGAAGGGCTTCGCCGGCGACGGCGGCCCCGCGGCGCAGTCGCAGTTCAACGGCATGCACAATCTCGCCGTCGCGCCGAACGGCGACATCTACCTCGCCGACACTTGGAACAGCCGCGTGCGGAAGATTGACGCGAAGACCGGCGTCATCACGACGGTCGTCGGCACGGGCACGAAGGGCTTCAGCGGCGATGGCGGCGACGCTGTGCAGGCCGACTTCGGCAACATCTACTGCGCTTCGCTCGACCCGAAGGCCGAAAACCTGTTCCTCGCCGACCTCGACAACCGCCGCATCCGCGCGGTGAATCTCAAGACGGGCATTGCCCGCACCGTCGCCGGCAACGGCCAGCGCGCCGCACCCGAGGACGGCGCGGAGGCCGCTAAGTCACCGCTCGTGGACCCGCGCGCCGTGTGCGCCGATTCCGTGGGCAACGTCTATGTGCTCGAACGTGGCGGCCACGCGCTGCGCGTCGTCTCACCCGACGGCCGCATCCGCACGGTGGTTGGCACAGGCCAGAAAGGTTCGTCGGGCGACGGCGGCGATGCGCGGCTGGCGACACTCAACGGCCCGAAGCACCTCTGCATGGACCACGACGGCAGCGTCATCCTTGCCGACACGGAGAACCACGTCATTCGTCGCTACACTCCGCGCGACGGGAAGATCACGCGCATTGCCGGCAGCGGAAAGAAAGGCACCGCGGGCGTCGGTGGTTCGCCGCTCGAACTGGAGATGAGCCAGCCGCACGGCGTCACGGTGCACCGCGACGGCACGCTGTTCATCACCGACAGTGGGAACCACCGCGTGTTGAAGATTGTGAAGTAGGAGGGGGCAAGTATTCAGTGTTCAGTGTTCAGACAGGCCGCAGGGACTCGACCGTGAATCTGAAAACTGAATGCTGAACACTGAATGCTGAACACTGAATGCTTCCTCCGCTTGCCTGCATGAACCCCGCGTCCAACGCGCCGCCGGCGCACATCACGAAGCCGCTCGTGCCGCCGTGGTTCGCGTGGACGCTCATCTTCGCGCTCGGCGCGTTCATCGCGTGGTGGCGTCCGGGCGTGGGCGAGAAGGGCGTGAATCCCGAGGGCTGGCGCCTGCTCGCGATCTTCCTGCCGTGCATCCTCGCGCTGATGTTGCAGCCGGTCGCCGGTGGCGCGGCGGTGCTCATGGCGCTGCTCGGCAGCGTGTTCATCGGTGCGCTCAAGCTCGATGTCGCGCTCGCGGGCTACATGGAGCCGCAGGTGTGGCTCGTGCTCGCGGCCTACTTCCTCGCGCGCGCGTTCATCAACACCGGGCTCGCGCGCCGGATCGCGCTGCTGTTCATCCGCGCGCTCGGCGGCACGTCGCTGGGGCTCGGCTACGCGCTCGTCGCTTCGGACACCGTGCTCGCGGGCATGATCCCCTCGAACGCCGCGCGCATGGGCGGCGTGATGCTGCCCATCACTCGGAGCCTCGCGGAGTTGTTCAAGTCGCATCCCGGTGCGAGCGCGGGCGTGCTCGGCCGGTTCCTGATTCTCGCGCTTTACCAGACCGGCGTCGTCGCAAGCGCGCTCTACTTCACCGGCCAGTCGAGCAACCCGCTCGCGGCGAAGCAGGCCTTCGAACTCACGAAGGACCTGCCCGGCGGCCCGGTGGAACTCACCTACGGCTCGTGGCTGCTTTACGCGTCGGTGCCCGCGTTCATCTCGCTCGCGCTGCTGCCGTGGCTGGTCTTCCGCTGGGAACGGCCCACCGTGACGCAGACGCCCGAGGCCGCGGAGTTCGCGCGCGCCGAGTTGCTGAAGATGGGCGCGCCGTCACGAAGCGAGCGCGTGCTCGGCGTCATCTTCGCCGTGACCGTCGCCGCGTGGATTCTTGGCGGGACGGCTTACGTGACGCTCGCGGGACTGTGCGCCGTGTCCGCGCTGCTGCTCACGCGCGTGCTGTCGTGGGACGACCTGATGCGCGAGCACGCGGCGTGGGACGTGTTCATCTGGTATGGCGGGCTGGTGCAACTCGGCAAGCAGCTCAAGGAAACGGGACTGCTCGACTTGTTTGCCACGGGCGTCGCGGGACGCTTCGAGGGCCTGCCGTGGTTCTGGGTGTTCGTGGCGTCGCTGCTGATTTACTTCTACGCGCACTACGCGTTCGCGAGCATCACGACGCACATCATCTCGCTTTATCCGGCGTTCGTAGCGGTGCTTATCGCGTCGGGCGCGCCGCCGGCGCTCGTCGTATGCAGCTTCGCGTTCTTCGCGAACTTCTCCGCCGGCCTCACGCACTACGGCACGACGCCCGCGCCGATCTTTCATGGCGTCGGCTACACGACGCTCGCGACGTGGTGGCGCGTCGGGTTGCTGGCTTCGTTCGTGAACATCGCGGTGTGGCTGACTGCCGGGCTGGCGTGGTGGAAGGTGCTGGGGTTGTGGTGAGCGCGGCGGCCCCGGGATGGGACGGATGGGACCGATGGGACGAATGAGTGGTGTGAAATCCCGCGAGGCTACTGCTTCGAAGCCACCGGCGTCTCGCGTTTGACGACGAACTTCTCCTCGCGCAGCGTCTTGCCCCACTGGTCCACGCCGCGGACGGTGAGCGTGTTTTCGCCGGGGGAAAGGCCGATGTTTGAGAGGCGCCATTTGGTTTCCGCAGGCCATTCGAGCTTCGCCTTGAGCTGGCCTTCGACGATGACCTTGAAGATGCCGTAGGGCGCGGTGCCTTCGAGCGCGATCGTGTCGCCCGGAGTCGTGATGGACTGGCCGTTGTTAGACGTGACCTTGAAGTTGACCTTGTAGTTGTCGCCCATGCGTAGCAGCGCGAACTGCTCGCGCAGGTCGAAGAAGCGGCGGTAGGCGGCCATGTCAATGGTGTAGGCGGCGCTGGAGTCCTCCTCGGCGCGCATCCACGCCTCGATGCGCGGGGAGTTCTTGGCGTAGTTCTCGAGAATCTCGACGAGGTAGTAATGGAACAGGCGGCGGATGTAGGGCTTGTCGAGGAGGGCGTTCACGTTGCCGCCCCAGAAGCCTTCCTGCGACTTGGGGTCGAACCCGCCGAACGCGAAGTCCGCGTCCCACAGCAGGCACATCCAGCGGCCGTCGGTGGACTTGCGGTAGAAGAAGCAGTTGTGCGAGGTGCCCATCGAGAAGGTGTCGCTGTCCTTGGAGTAGCCGCGCACGGCCCAGTTTTTCAGGGTGAGCTCGAGGTCGAAGACGCGGCTGATCTCGTCCTCGGAGAATTTGTTCTGGCCGACGGTGCGGAGCATGTTCAGGAGGTGGTTGTAGTCGTCGGCCTCCTCGCCGGTGCGTTTGCTCCAGATGATGCGGTAGTTGTTCTGGTCGTCGCCGAGGTTGTTGTTGAGCACGGCGGTGCGCTGCGGGCCGCCGCTGTTGTCGTCCTTGTAGTAGAACATGTAGGTCGTGCGGTAGAGCTCGCCCTGTGCGCCGTCCTTGAAGATGCGGTTGAGGAAATCGTTGTTGAAGACCTCCGAGTCCTCGCGGAACTCGAAGTTGCCGTTGTTGATGACGTGGCGGACGAACTCGACCTGCGCCGTCGGGTGGCCGAGCAGGTAGAGCATGTAGTTGGCGAGGCGCGTGTGCGGGCTGTTCGAGTCCCACGTGAGCTTCATCCGGCTGCGGAAGGTGTGGTCGAGCGGCAATCGGAACTTCGCGCGGTTCAGCGTCACATCGCGGGTGAAGGAACTCCCGGCGGGATGGACGCGCGCGTTGTAGTAAATGTCCTTCTCGTTGACGATGAACGTGCCGTTGAGGTAGCGGTTCGACAGGCGCGGGAAGCGGAACTGATATTTGTTCGTGTTGCCCTGTGAGAGGCGGTCCATGTCCGCGGGCGCGATCACGAAGCGCTGCACCCGCAGGTCGCGCGGCACGGGCCGGCTGTCCACCGTGAACAGCGCCGGCATCTCGGCCCCTTTGCGTGGCAGCACCGTCGCGTCTCCGTGCGCCACGGCCCGGACGTAGAACTGCACGATCTGCGCCTCGCCCCTGTGCTCGACAAGCAGGGCCGTGTAAACGCCGTCGCCCGCAACTTCGTCGCCGTTCGCGCCGTCGTCGGTCATGGCCTTGGTCTGCCACGGTGCGTTGTCATCCACGACTGCGGGACGATGGATGAGGGTGACGGCGCCCTTCGGCAGCGGGATCACGGAGCTGACGCGCGCGGTGACTTTCACGGTTTCGTTCGTGCGCGGGACGGCGGGGTAGTGGGCGAGTTCGTCAAGCTGGGCGGCGGGCGTGGGCAGGAGGCGCGAGTTGGGCCTGCCCGGCGTGCCGAGCTTCGAGGGGACTTCGATGAGGAAGTTCTTCGCGACGCTCCAGTCCCAGGTGTGCGCGATGAGTTGCGGCCGGCCGCCGACCCACTTGGCCTCGAATCGGATTTCGTAAGGCTCGCCCTTCGTGAGACCGGGCGCATCAATCTCGACGCGGTTGACGCGGTTGTCGCCGCGGCCCTCGGAGATGATGTGGAGCTGGTTGTTCGTGAAGTGGCTGGCCCAGTGGTTGCCCTGCCAGAGCCAGCCGGTCGCGCTGGAGCCGTTCGTAGAAAAGCGCGAGGCGTTCGTCAGCACGTTCGGCGGCTGGCCGTTCTTCAGGAGCTGGATGTTCTGCACGATGACGTGGCCGCCCGCGGCCATGAAGAGGTGCAGTTCACGAAAATCCGGCGCATCGCCCATCGGGTTGAGTTCCTGATAGGCCGCGCGGTGTGAGTAGGTTTTGAACTGGGCCTTCTGCGCTTCGTTGCTCGCGGCCCACGCCGAGGAGAGCGAGTTGTCCATCTGCGGATTGCGCAACTCAAGGCTGCTGCCGCCGCCGTGCGCGAGATCGGGCCAGTCGCCGCCGCCCTTGTAATCCACCTCGTCGGCGAGGTTGCCCTCAGCGTCCTCGAGCCGCAGCAGGTCGCCTTCGTTGGAGAGCTTGCCCTCGAAATCGCCGATGACGTTGATGGCGCCATGCACCGCGCGCATCAGCGCGGCGTCGGCGGCAATGACGAGAAACTCGCCGGGGCGCAGGCGCAGGCGCTCGGGGAACTTGAAGTTGATGCCACCGTGCAGCGACCAGCCTGCGAGGTTCACGGTGGACTTGCCGCGGTTGAGCAACTCGACGAACTCGCCCTTCCCCTGCGTCGAGGGCGGCTTATACATGACCTCGTTGATGACGATGTCTCCCGCGCCTGGGGGACGCGCCGGGTTGTTCGTCGTCCCCTTCGTGGGTTTCTCGCCGACATACCATTCGCGTCCGCCGTCGGGCATCACCTGCCAGTTCTCGCCGTGCTTCGAGACGACGAAGACGCGCGCGTCGAGCACGATGCCCTCGCGGTCATGCACGAACACGCTGACCTCCTCCTGCTTCACGCCGAACGGAACGGGAAACGCCTTCGCGGCGCGCGGTGGCAAGTCGCCCTTCAACTCGACCTTGTCCGAGAAGTCCGCCTTGGAGGAGACGAACACGCCCGCGAGCGGAAAGTTCGTGCGACCGGGATTGAACAGCTCGATCCACTCCACTTTGCGTCCCGCCCGCGCGGGATCGAACTGGATTTCGTTCAGCCGCAACCGCCGCGCGAGCCCGGTCTGGCTCACGTTCGGCGCGGCGGGCGTGGGTTCCATGAACTGAAACCACGACGGGCTGCCCGCGGGCTTGCGTCCGACCGAGCGGCCCTCGGGGATGAACTCGCGCACCGCATTCACCACCGTCTTCCCGTCGGGCGCGGTGAGATAAACCGTCACGGGCGGCCCGGGCAGCAACCCCGCCGCCGCGAAGTCCACCGACGCGAACGCCTTCGGCCGCACGATGAAGTCATCGCGAATCTGATGGCGCGCGAGATTCGTCGCGAGGCTTGAGAGGTGGTGGCCGCGCAGGTTGATTGGCACGTTGCCGTCGTTGTAGAACTCGACGAAGCCCTTGCCGGCCGTGCCGGGGTGGACCTCGTTGATCGTCACGGCGCTCTGCGCGAGTTGCGTCGTGCTCGGCAGAACCAAGCGCATTCCGAAGCACAGGTCCGGGCTGTTCGGCGCCATGTTGTGGACCTCGACGGCGAGCACGTTCGTGCCGCGCAGGACGCGTGTGCCGGGGATGGTGATGACGCGCGTCTCCTCCGCGGGGTCGCCGACGTTCCGGTTCGCGACGGTGGCGGGGAGGATGTTCCCGCCGGGCAAGCCGATGCGGCCGATCTCCTGTCCGTTGAGATAATACACCGCGCCGTCGTCCAGAATCTGGTCAATGACGAAGTTCAGCTTCGATGCGTCGTTCGTGAAGACGAACTTGCGCCGGAAGTAATACGTGGTCGCGCCGAACTGCAGCCGCGTGCGGATGCCCGGCGGCGGGACCTTGCCCGTCTGGCTGAATCCAAACATGCCCACGCCCTGCGACCACGCGGTGTCGTTGAAATTCGTCGTGCGCCACAGCGGGTCCACGAGACGGTTCACCGCCCAATAACGCCACACGTCCTCGTAGTCCATCAGCACCGTGCCGGACTGCTGCGAGACGATCTCGGGATTCGCGACGGGAAGCTCGGTGGAGCCGAACGGGTCCGCGCCGGGGGCGATGTTGGGGCGGTTGCTGACGGTCCAGTTGCGCCAGTCGTCGATCTTCGCGTCGGGATTGCGCAGCACGAGGCAATGGCCGGTGCCGTTCGCGGCGGTGTGCCAGTTGCCGCGGTCGGAGTATTTCACCGAGCACTGGCTCAGGCCGTTCTTGTCGCGCAGGTTGATCTTGCCGCCGATCTTGCCGAGCCGTCCGACCCACGGGCCGAAGATGCGCACGTGCGCGGGAATCTTGTAGGCCGCGCGGACCGTCGCGGGGTCGGCGCTGGAGATGACAACGCGCTCGAAGGGCTTGAGGAACGAGGCGAGCCCGTTGGTGCGGTTGAACGCCGGGAACTCGAACTCCATCTGCCCGGTGACGCGCCAGTTCGAGATGTCAATCGGCGTCGCCGTGATGTTCGAGATCTCGATGTATTCCGGCAGGTCGCGCGCCGGGTAATACATGATCTTCGTGAGCACGACCTGCTCGGCGGATGCGCGCCCCGTGAACAGCGCGAGGGCAAGCGCCGTGAGCGTGAAGCTCAAGACGGAAGTAGCGCGTTGCATCGCGGGCATGGTGGCGGGTTCCTGCTTCCGGTCAACGGGGAAACTCTACATCGCCGCCTGCCGCGAGTCGAAGCCGGATTCGCGGCTCGTGGCACGGCGCGGGCCTTGACTGGCAGTGCATGAACAACGACTCTCTGCCCGTCCCTCAAACCCAGCGCCACGGAACATCCGTCCCACCCAAACAACTCATGGACTCCACCCCCGCCCCCACTCCGCATCCCTTTAACAAGTCGAACTTGAAGGTGGGCACCATCGTGGCCCTCGTAGCCGTCGCCATCGCGGTCGCCGTCCCCACGATTCTCCCGCCGCGCTGGCGTCCTCAGTTGGGGGTCAAGAACACCGGCACCAACGCCGTCACCTTTGCCTTCAAGGGCGAAAACTTCGTGTCGCAGCCCGGCCAGACCTGGGAGATGCGCTTCTCCGCCGGCGACACCCTCACCGTCCGCGCCGGGCAGGCTGCGGACGCCCCCTCTCAAACCCTCAAGCTGCCGGAGCGCAACCCCAAGCCGTGGTCGCTCAACCCAACCGTCCAACGCTGGACCGCCGAGGTCAACGCGGACGACCCCAAGAACATCCGTTTCGAGAACCGCCGCTACGAGGAAATCACCGCCCCCCCCACAGGAGCCGCAGCCGTGGCCGTGATGGGCGAAGCCTTTTTCGCGTTGACCCCATCCTAAAGACTTATGAGCGACCAACCCCAACCCGCACGCCCACCCCTGCCCAGTTGGGTGCCCACCCTGCTGATAGTCATGGGCGTGCTCCTGATGATTACCTTCCTCGCCCTGACTTTGCTCATGGCCACGCTGGATGGCCCGCCAATCCGCTGAAAAATGATGATGAGCGGTCTCGCGTGCATCGCCCTCGGCGTGTGGCTCCAGGCGAAATCCAAGCCAGCCCCCTGACCCTGGCGGCATGCTCCACGACCGAAGCGCTCAAGCGGCGTCGGAGCGCGGCCTTCAGGCCGCAGAAACGACCGTTCGCCAGGAACGCCTCAACACTTCCACACTCTCCCCGTCTTCTCGCACCTCTGCGGCATGAATGCCGCGCTCCTCCAATCTCGCGGCTTGAGTCCGCGGGCGCAGCCTGCTCCCATCCGCCTCATGCCCGCGCCGCCCACACCGCCCGGCCCGCCCCACAATCCCGGCCTGCTCAAACTCATCGAGGCCAAGCGGGAATGGCACTGGCGTCCCACGCCGGACGAACTCCGACATGGTTTTCGCGGCTGGCATGAACGCGGTTATCTCCCGCACTTCGACGCGCCGCACGTCACCCAGCTCGTCACCTTCATGCTGGACGATTCGTTTCCGGTCACCCGCCGCGCCGAATGGGAGCCGTATCTCAAGGAACCCGACACCTCGCAGCGCCGCCGAAAGCTCGAAGCGTGGCTGGACCGCGGTCACGGCGAATGCTGGCTGCGCCGTCCCGCCATCGCTGGAGCGGTCATGGCCGTGTTGCGTGCCACCGACGCCCGCGAGCATCGCCTGCGCGCCTGGGTCATCATGCCCAACCACCTTCACCTCGTCGTGGATGTGCTGGAAGTGCCCCTCGCCAAGCTGATGAACACATGGAAGGGCAAGTCCGCCCGCGCGGCCAACCAACTCCTCTGCCGCACCGGCCGTTTCTGGCAACCCGACTATTTCGACACGCTCATTCGCGACGAAGCGCATCTGCGCCAGGCTGTGCGCTACGTAGAAGCGAATCCCGTGAAGGCCGGGCTGGCGAAGGAATTGGATGCGTGGCTCTGGAGCAGCGCCAACCCCGAATAGGAGCGCGGCCTTCAGGCCGCAGAAACGTCCATCGGCCCGGCGCGAAACGAGGCGTGAAAACAATTCTGATTCCCCGCACTTCTGCGACGTGAACGCCGCGCTCCTCAAAGGCAGGGGGAAACGGTGATCGTCACGAGGACGCAAGGTTCGGTTCGCAGGCGTCCGTGAATCTTAAGCCGCGCGGTGAGCCCTATTTGAACTTCTCCAACTGCTTCAGGGTCTCGTCGAGGCAATACTTGATGTAGTAGTCGGGCTTGGCCGGGTCGGCTTCCTTCTCAAGCGCGCTGAGCGCGACTTCCGCGGCCTTGCTGGTCTTGAAGAAACTGCACGCGCGGATGGCTTCGAGCCGGACGCGGGGATGCTCGTCGCCGGCCTGCGATTGCAGGAGCTTGAGCGGGTCGGTCACCCGGTCGCGCCAGTAGCAGAGGACGCGCGTGGCGGCGGCGCGGGCGCGGGGGTCGGGCGAGCGGAGCATACGCTTGAGGAGCGGCTCGTTCACGACGTTGTGCCACTGGTGGACCCACAGCGCCTCGAGCATGTGGTGCTCGTAGGCATTGTCGGACTTGTCGAGCGCGTCGGACCACTTGCGGACGGCGGCGACGACCTTCGCGCTGTCGTGTTTGCTGAGTTCGATCTTCGCGCGGGTGCGCACGTCGTCCTCGGGGGTCTTGAGCACGTTGAGCAGCGCCTCGATGGGCTGGCCGTCAATCCTCACGACGGGCAGCAGTGGGCGGCCGTCGGCGGTGATGCGGTAGATGCGGCCGTGGAGCTTGTCGCGGTGCGGGTCGCGGATGTGGTGCTGCATGTGGCCGATGAGTTCCTTGGCCCAGTCGCAGAAGTAGAGCGAGCCGTCGGGCGCGACGGCGGCGCAGATGGGGCGGAAGTTGGGGATCATCGCGTTGTCGCCCTGTAGCAGGTTCTCGACGGACTCGCCCTTGATGCCCGCGCCGTCCTCGGAGAATTTCGCGCGGAAGATTCCCTGGAAGCCGATGACGTTGATGTTGAGGAAATTTCCCTGGAACTCCTCCGGGAAGTGGCGCGTGGAGAGGATGGCGGTGCCGGGGCACGGGCGGGAGGGGTTCTTCCAGAATTGTTTCAAGCCGCCGTGCTTGCCGGGGAAGTCAATCATGCCGCTGAACGCGGGCGCGAAGTAGTTCGCGTTGCCGGTGGCGTCGGTGATGAAGTCGTTGCCCCAGTAGTCGAAGACGCGGCCGTGCGGGTTCGCGAAGCCGTAGGGGACGTAGCGCTCGAACTTGTGCGTGAACGGCTCGTAGCGATAGACCGCGCCGTCAATGTTGCGCACGGGACCGGCGAGGGTCTCGACCTGGGTGCGGTGAAAGACGCCGTCGCTGAGAAAGGTGTCGCCGCCCGGCCCATAGCACATCGAGTTGGCGGTGTGGTGCGAGTCGGCGGAGTCCATGCCCATGATGACGCGCTCCTTCCAGTCGGCCTTGCCGTCGCCGTTCGTGTCGCGGACGAACCAGAGGTCCGGCGCCTGCATCGCGAGCACGCCGTCCTTGTGGAACTGGAAGCCGGTGGGGCAGTTGAGGCCGTCGAGATACGTGCTGACTTTCGCGGCCTTGCCGTCGGCGCCGAGTTCGAAGATGAGGAGCTTGTCCTGCACGCGGTCGGTGGGACGGAGTTCGGGATAGCTC
>Ga0247727_10016610_pt1 | contig 11851 bp, 6 predicted proteins | sample WisWelCaveWW1625_FD_202498 | JGI IMG/M metagenome (GOLD analysis project Ga0247727, IMG submission 202498) | Biofilm microbial communities from Wishing Well Cave, Virginia, United States - WW16-25 | ecosystem: Environmental > Aquatic > Deep subsurface > Groundwater > Cave microbial mat | place...
AAACCTGGCTTTTGGCATTATCGGCATTCGCAGCGAGTACAAAGGCCGCATTTACGATATCGGTCCCGACGTGCCGCCGATCTATCACGAAAGCACGCCGGAGAATCCCGAGACGTACCGGCCATTTTATATCATGCTGATTGGCAATCCCATGGACGTCGTTCATTTCTACGAACAATTTCACTGGTCGGGTCTGGAATTCAATGTCGAACAATTCGTCGTGTTTTCGCCGCATCTGGCAAGCCGGGTGGCCTCGTTCAACGGCGCGGTGATCGATTCGACATTGAATTTGACGGAAGTCGTGAATCTGCTTCGATACGATAAGTATGATCCGCGAGCAAAACAGTTTCGCATTCAGGGCAATCCCGGCGCTGCCCTTCTCGAAGCGCGACTGCAATACTCCCCGGCACCTAATACGATGGCTTTTAAGCCGAGCCAGATCGACGCTGATATTTCGGCGTTCCAATGTTTGCCCGACACGTTTTTTGCGAATCCCCAGGCCACGGCGGCCTTGAGTATTTCGCCTCTGCAATTTTCACCAAACGAGCTGCGAGTTCGAATTGAAATACGGCCTCCCATGCTGCCGAGCGCAGGGTTGTATTTTTACCAAATTATTCTGCGGCCGCAGCGGCAGGCCTATCAAATGCCGCCCTGGGTCACCGAATGGGACACCGGAAAAGGAACCGCGATAACCAATGGGGCGAGCCTCGGCGCTTTTCAAAAAAGCATCGGCGCCAGCACGTTGAATCTGTATAGTTTGCTCGACGGCCTGTGGAAAACCAATGTAACCATCCACCAGCCGCGCATTGCGACGCTTTATTGTCTTTTCAAAAAGGGATAAAAATCATATCGCCGGAGAAAACGCCATGAAAAAACATTTGACGAAACTTGGTTTGATGATTGTGGTGGTGTCATTTTTCTATTTTTTTGTTTTGAACATCTTCGAGGTGCCAATTCTTCTAGAAAGATTTATCTTCACAGGAGCAGGCGTCGTTCTGCAGAATTGGATCAAAAGCTTTCAATTCTGGGGAGGCATTGGGATCGCTGCGGCCTTTCTAGCCAGCATACTTTGGTATCTTCTGGCGCAATGGGTTTTTCCTGTCAACAATCCCTCTTCCGACGCCAATCGCCGAGGGCTTTGGTTTTTGTTGGGTTTGATTCCCTTATTGGCTGTCGTGCCGGCGTTTGTTTTTACGCAGCAAGTTCAGGCCGGAACATGGCTGGCCTATCTGCTGTACGTGGTGAATCCTCTGCTTTGTTATTATGTTGCGACCGTCTTGTTCTCGCCTTCGGCGCATAAATATGCGCCTCTTGGGGCGAGGGTTTTGCGAAGACTCTGGTAATAAACAAATCACTTGGAAGGGTGAAGAAAAATTATGAGTTATTACGTGATCGGTATTGGCGGCACCGGCGCCAAATGCGTTGAAGCACTGACGCACCTTTGCGCGGCTGGAATGCTGCCGGAGCAAAACATGTATTGTCTCTTTGTCGATCCGGATCGCGCCAATGGCAGTTTGGCGCGCGCTACCGTGACACTGCGGCAATATCAAGCTTGTCATAATATTCCCATGGGCAATCGTGAAGCGATTAAAATTTTTCGCACGAAAATAACCACGGCCGATCCTCATGTCTGGTCGCCGTTTTTAGACAAAGAGCGGCCCCAGCTCGCTGATTTCTTCGAATTCAGCACGCTGAAAACCAAGCATCCTCGCGCGGCGCAATTGTTTGACGTGTTGTACAGTGACGCCGAAAAAGAAACCAGCCTGGAAATGGGGTTTCGCGGCCATCCTTCCCTCGGCGCGGCGATTATGGCGCGAACGGTGAATTTGGGTGAAGCCGAACCGTGGTTGACTTTTCGAAAAATGATTTCGACGGATGCGGAAGCGGGCCAGGAAGCCAAAATTTTCATGTTTGGCTCGATCTTCGGCGGCACGGGCGCCTCGGGTTTTCCAACCATTGCGCGTTTGATCAAAAACGGCTTGCGGGCGCATGAAGTGAAGTTCACCAAGCTGGGCGGGGCTTTGCTTTTGCCTTATTTTACATTCATACCCTCCTATAAAAAAGAGGAGTTGCGCGCCGCTGCCGAGAGTTTTCTGATGAATACGCAGATGGCGCTGCAATACTATCACGGCCAGCAAAAAGAACATGACACTATTTATCTCTTAGGCGAGTCTGAGCCGAGTCCGGTGCGCTTCAGTATAGGCGCATCGGAACAAAAGAATGAAGCCCATTTTATCGAGCTATACGCGGCTTTGGCGGCTTATGATTTTTTCACGCGTTCGGACGGCCATAAAGGCTACGCGATGGTGGCGCGTGAAGAAAAAGACAAAATTGATTGGCTCGATATACCGGATGGCAAAAATAGCAGCATCATGAAACCTTTAATCACGCAGTTGACGCGCTTGGCGTTTGCCTATCTGGATGTTTATATCACCACTTTAAAAGATATTCGCAAAAGCGGCAAGTCGTATCGCGCGCCGTGGTATGTGGATTATTTCGAGCGCAACAAACACGAGCTTGATTCGACTATGCTGGAAACGCAGCTCTCCCAGATGGTCGAATATTGCAAATCTTTTCTATTGTGGCTGGCGCAAATTGAAACTTCGGCGAAAATGCGAAAAGTGGAGCTGATCAATCACAATCCTTTTGCTGAAGAGAAAACCACCGAAGACGGCAGTTTTGCCCAACTATTGGACGATCTTCGTGACAATGAGTTCAGCAATTTGGTGTACCCGCTTGGGGTCGCCAATCCCAAAGTATTGAGCAAAGTGTGGGAGAATATGTCTGACATGAAAGTGCGTGACCCCAACGCGCTCGGCCTCGGCAAGTTTTTCCATGCTTTGTATAAGTCGTGTGAATAGTTTTTTGAAATGGAGCAAATCTCATGCATCCCTTCCTGCCCAAGTTAAAAAGTTCGACCGACTCTGATAAAACGATGAAACTGGCTGCTTTTGACCGCCGCGGCTTCTGGCGAACAGGCGGCAACATCGATCTCAGCGAGTTGAGCAACAGTTTGGAAATCGATACCATCGATCCCAATTATATTGAAGTGGATTCCGTGCCGGACATGTGGGCGCGGCCGATTCTTTTTGAGATGGCTTTCTTCAATAAAAACCATTTGCTCCATAAGCGTTTTATCGAAGAGTGGCGCGGCTTGTTGGCGATGCTGGCGCTCAAAGAGATTCGGAACCTGCAGATTGACGCAGCCGAAGTCCGCATTCCGCGTCGCGACCAGCAGATTCTCCAAAACGAAGAGGAAAAGAAGCTGGCCGAAACCGCGCCGGATTTTATTCAGGCCTTGGCTGATTTGGCGCCCAAGGATTTTATTGCCGAAGACAGTGATTGGCACCGCCTGTATGTGATCTTGTTTCGCGGTCGGCCGATTGGCATGACTTCACCAACCACGCTGGTCTGCACGGCCGTCAACTATATGAATCGTATCTTTGATGATGTGAAATGGTTCAACGGCCGGTTGCTGGAAGATCCCGCACCCTATTTGAATGACTATGAAAAGATGTCGCTCGTGAGCTGGCTGGAAAAATTGAAGGATAATCTCTCGAATCACGCGGTGCGCCGTGAAAACCAGTTCATGCGCAACGACATTATAAAAGAAATTGATAGTTTTCAACATACCTTAGGTCGAGGCGAGCGAATCGATCCGGCGAGATTGAGTGGAACGGGCCTCCATTTGGAGCACGGCATTTTTGCCTATTTGGATAGACCCGTGAAGCAGCAGGAAGAATCGCCGGAGGTGTCTCACGTCAAGCTGCAGTCATCCCGTACCAACCCTGAACCATCAACATCGATACTTGTTATTGACCGCGATATTGCCAAGCAATGGAACATCCCCGAGCAAGATGTCGTTGTAATCGGTTCGACAACGTTGAGCTCGACGCCGTATAGTGGGCTTGGGGCCGACCGGACCAGATTTGGCGAAAAAACCTTGCGCGGCGCAGAGTGGCGCAAGCCGGAAATGTTTTTTACTCGAAAGCTTTTTTATGTGGCGGAAAAAAATGCTTTTCCAGGTTCTTTTGAAGTTGATGGTATGCGCGATTTGAGCTTTAAAGGACAGCCGATTACACCTATTTTGCCGATTCAGCCGTGGTTGTTGCAGTATTTGACACTACAAGATTTGCGTCGGCGCTTTACCTTTGAAAAGACGAATGACGGCATTATGGCGCGCCTTATTTTGCCGTTGCGAGGCAAAGATGGCAACAGCAAAGATTTTACAATTAAAAAAGAATATCGCAATGCTGATAATGAGCTGCAGGTTTTAAAACAACTTCCGGTCATGGAGGTTTGGCCTAATTTCAAAGCCAACAATTGGAAGGCATATTATACGTATTACGCACGAGAAAAATATTCGGATACTTTCTATGCTACACCGGTAGCGCCAGGCGCTCAACTCGAATCACAAACCAGCAAACACATTGAGTGTGAAACGCCCAATGTCGGTATGCGCTTAGAAAAAATAACCCGGTTGGATGGTTTTCCAGAAGCTTTTGAATGTTTTGTCGATCTTCCTACCACGGGTTTGGATAAATTCGAGACGATTCCCGCCGGTCTTATTTTGCTGCAACAACCCAAAGCTGTTCGCCAAACGGATGATTGGAAAATCGGTATTGATTTTGGCACGACGGGCACAAACGTGTTTTATGCAAAAGGTGATGGCGAGCCGCAGCCATTCAAGTTCGATGATCATTTCTTTCAGGTGACTAATTCGCAGGCTGAATTTCGCACGGACACGATTTATTATCGCTTTGTGGCGGGCAAAAAAAATGCAATAACGCCTTTTCTAACTATATATCACGATTTTCGAATTGCAAATCCCGTTGCGCCGATTTTGCGTCCGCTGTTGGACGGACATATCTTTTTCAAAAGCAAAGACGTCGAATTTGATGCGCTTAAAGAGGGTTTGTATACTAACTTGAAATGGGGGAACACGGTGGAAGATCGCAAAAGATCAGGTGCCTTCCTCACTCAATTATGTTTGCAATGCGCTGCCGAGGCAGTTCATAGCGGCGCGCGTTTCATCAGTTGGCGCTACTCCTTTCCGACCGCTTTCTCACCAGGCGAAACATTGTATTTCCAACAAGCTTGGACAAGAATTATTGATTTGTGTAATAATCTTACCGGTGTCAATACGATTTCGACAGATGTTACAGAAGGTACTGCTGAAGCCAATGCGGCTTTGGGGCGGGATGCCGAAACCTTGAAACCTCTACCAAAAACGGAAAGCGTTGCGGCGGGGCAATTTTTTGCTGACAAGCCCAACATTAAAACCGAAGCAGCGTTTGGCAATAAAGGCGTCTGCCTTGATATCGGCGGCGGCACTTCGGACATTTCAGTGTGGTATGATAACGAATTGCGCTGGCAGGCTTCTATTCGTTTTGCCGGACGCGAGATATTGTTGAATCTATTTTATCAAAACCCGTCGTTCTTGAAGCTGCTCGAGGCTGGTGTATCACAGTCTAAGAATAATGATGAAATTAAGTTTTATGCGCAGCTTGATGTTGCGCTCAAAGAAAAAGGCGATGAGTGGTTAAAGAACTTGCACATTTACACTGGTGAACCGATCGTAAAAGGTTTCATCCAACTCATGGCGCTGGCTTTGTCTGGATTGACGTTTTATGTCGGCCAAACGCTCAGTGCTTTGAATAGTGATAAAAAGATCAAATTCCCGGCGGAAATTCCTAATCTTTTTATTGGCGGCAACGGTGCCCGCATGTTTGACTGGCTGGCAGGTGGGAGCAGGTTTGACAACAAATCTCTTATCGCCGGTCTTTTTAAAGCTATGCTGCTGACCGGTTCGGGGTTTAAAACCAAAGAAACCGATTTTAAAATTTGTACAAGCCCGGAGCCGAAATCGGAAGTCGCCTATGGGTTAGTGAGCGATAAAACCAAGTTAAAAGGAACCGATCAACTTGTTCCGCTGGGTATGATTGCCGGAGAATGCTTTGTCGAAAAAGGCGCTGAACAACCCTGGCAAGCGAAATTGACGGCTGAACGATTGAATGCCGGCATCGAACACCCAGCCAGCGTCGAACAATTTCGAAGATTTCTTGATACCTTTAAAAGTTATACGAAATCCCCAAATAGTAGAGATATTATTAAAACCATTGAGGATGATGAAGATGTGCTTCGCGAGTGCCGAGATGTTTTGGCCCAAAATTTGGCCGCGGCTAAAAGCGGTAAACTTGATGACGTCCATGTTGAACCGTTTTTTATTATCATGTTGAAACATTTCTTAGATGTGAAAACCGCGCAATGGGCTAAATCACAGAAGCCGGTTTGAAAAATCAACCATAAAACCAACCATTCAGGTGTCTTGAATTTGATCACAGCGGAAATTTTTAAAATTAAAACGCTTGAACGAATCATGAAATTCGATTACTGAATTTTTTTTCACTCCAAGGATAAGTTGAATCTTATGAGACGAACGATAATGCCCAGCGCCCTGTTTTTAGGTATGCTGGTATTTGCACTAAACCTTGCAATAGGATATGCACAAGATCCTCCGGCAGAACAGAAACCTGCAGAACAAAAATCTACAGAACAGAAACCCGCAGAACAGAAACCTGCAGAACAGAAACCTGCAGAACAGAAACCTGCAGAACAGAAACCTGCAGAACAGAAACCTGCAGAACAGAAACCGACGGAAGGAAAATCGAGAATAAAAGGAGCTACTGCACCTGCTCCCGCCCAACCCGATAACCTTAAAATCGCCCTTGAGTGGCTTGCATCCATAGCCAAACAGATAGACGAATATCAGGATAAAATTGTCGCGCTTCGGTGGAATAATCCTCCTGAGCAAAACCAAAAAGAGATAGATGATATCGAGAACTTGCTGGAAGAAGAATACAGAAGGCTGCTAAATTCCAGTGAAAGAAAAGCGAATGTTCCCGCAGATTTCAAAGATGTTTTACAACGTTCACGTTTTAATACGGAAGAGCAATATGTAATCAGCCGGCTTGCTTTCACTCGATTGATTCTCCTCGACGCCAAAACCAAGCTTGCATTCTCTGAAAAATACGTCGATATTACCGGTCGTCTTCAAAAAATGGAAGCAGACATTGCCAAGTTGAAGAACAACTTAATTCTCTGGTTCGCTTTAATTGTTTTCGCTGTCGTGGCTCTCGGTTTCGGGGTTTGGTTAAATGGCCGTTCTTTAAAACTGCGTATTTCAGAAATTAGACAAACTATCACGCAGCAGCCGGAAGGCTTTTATCAACGCAGTACGAAGGCCTTTAGCCATGAAAGAGCCAAGCTCGTTGATGAGATTGATAAAAGGTTGCGCAAACCGGATGATAAGAAGTCTTTGCCGCCATCACCACCACCACTGCCGGAACCACGAGCAATAGAACAGTTCGTCACGGTGTACAACACGGCTGTCCGCGACGATTCCCGCTACGGCGATTTTTGGGATTACTATGGCAATGCACTGACAACCATCGGCATCACCAATTCCGAACAACGTATCGATGATGAAAAAATACTGCCGATTTTTGGCGAAGCGAGCAACGGCGAGCTTTGGGTGGTGGAGATAAAAGAAAATCAAGGTACCACCTATGCGGTAGTCCCGAAGATCGGCTCGCTTTATTCCGAGCGCAAATTCCGCCGCGCCAGTTTGGGCTACGTGTTTTACTGCAATGAGCGTGGAGAAGAAGGCCAAAAGATTACCGTCAAAAAAGCCGCGATTTTTGAGACTGATGCGCAAAGGAGTATGTGGCATCTTAAAAACAAAGGCGAAATCAGCCTGGGGTAGGGAGCATCATTGGCAGACAACTCGCGTTTTCATCATCCTGGCTCATTTCCTTCCTTACGATTGCACTGGCGAAGGATACCTACCGGCTTGTCGTAGTGCACAATATCTGCGCGTGAAATAATTTTGCAAAGAGATTTTAGCATGACCACTATCAGCCCCCCTTCCGAAGGAATCATAGAATTTCTGATACCGGATAATCCGGCCGCAAATCTTATTGTGGGTTTCCTGATTTTGCTCTTTGCGGCATGGTTTGTGGGATTGCTGCTTTCAAGGCGAAAACTGAAATCCGCCAAAAAGCAACTGCTCGCGCTTGAAAACGTCGATCCGCTGGTCGAGGCCCAACTGGCGCATTTTATTGACTCGTCCGCAGCAGAGAGAGAAGACCGAAACGAGAACGATGTATTCACCGGTTTTATTCGCAATCGGCTCGACGAACCCATTGCAGCGATTAGCGCACATCTTAAGAGTATTTTTTTCGCCGGATGGCAGGAAGGCCGTCTTGAAGCCGGCGAGCTGATTCGCCATACCGCGCAGCAGCTTTTTAGTTGGAACGCTGTGCTGCGGGCAACGCTCGCCACCTTCATCGTCATCGGCTTGCTCGGCACCCTCTTCGGCCTGGCCGATAGCCTGGCGGGACTTGCCCCGATTATGCAAAACAAAGTTGCCACCGGCGGCGCGGCGGCCACGAATGAAGCGCTGCAGGAGAGTTTGCTCAGCCTGCTGGTTAAATTAAAAAGCGCGTTCGCTCCCAGCATTTGGGGCGTCGGCTTGACCATCTTGGGCATCGCCTTCCACAGTTGGTATATGCGCTCTTCCGCTGCGCCAGTGCAGGAAACCTTGGAGCGACTCACCCTCACAATTTGGATTTCGCAGCTTTATCCCACACGCTCGCAAGCCCTGCAAGAAACATTGGAGAAAAGCTTTGACGCCGCCAAGAAGGTCGCCAAAGTCGCCGACAAAATCGAGTCCGGCTCGGAAGATTTCAGCAAAAATTTGGAAAAAGCGAATTCATTGACCAGGCATTTTTCCGAAGCGGCGTTAAGGCTCGATCACGTTTCCGATACGATCGACAAAGCCTTTACGGATCGTCTCGTTACGTTTTCGCAGGATTTCAGCGCGAACGTGCAGAAGCTGAGCAGCTTTGAAAATGAGCTCAAGTCGCTTTACGCACAAATGCAGCAGGAATCCGCGGCGTTTCATCAGACTTACGGCGATACGCTCAACAAGCAAAACACCTCGCTGCACGAGATCGTCTCGAGCATGAAAAGCTATGAAAACGCTTATCTGGAGAAGCAGGACAGCATCACCACAGATATGAAAAACTTTGTGAGCATAGCGACGGAGGCCAATAAAAGCGTTAGTGAAAAAAATCGCGAAGACACCAGGGAATTGAGCGCCAAGCTGCTGACGGAGCTGAAGGAATTGCGCGATGCTCTGCACGCGCGGCTCCACGACATTCAGGATCGATTCACCAAGTTGGGCGAGCCGCTGCAAGGCACCGCGGCAACGATCGAAGGCACCTTTCAAAATTTTGACCGCAATATCCGCACGATCATTCGCGACGATCTGATCCGGCACTTTAAAGAACAAAACGATCAAAACAAGTCGCAATTGGATTCTATTCAGGACTTGAATGCGGCGATTAAAAAATTGTTAACCCTTTTGACGGAAAACAGCGGAACTCAAGCGGCGCAATTGGCTCATTTGAATGCGACACTGGGCAATTTTACCCCCGCCCTTACAGCTTTCGGCGGCGCGCTCGGATCAATGTCCGGCGACATGAAAAAAGTCATTCGCACCTTGAATGAAATTAAGAATCTAAAGCCGTCTGATTTCCTGCCGGATTCTAAGAAGCCAAAACTTGACGAAGTAGCGCCTAAACCCAACGAACCGGTCGTCGTTCAAGTCGAGGGCAGCGCAGAAAGCATCTTAACGCGATCATGGAAATGGATTCGATCTTTGGTCATGGAAGAGAAAATAATGGCGGCGGGCAGCACTCTTCCAAAAGAGCCGGTTAACGCCGAAACTTCTGCTGCTAAGAAAGCGGATGAGGTAATTATTGTTAAAGACGCCGACCTCAAAATGGAAAAAGAGGTAACCGCGACAGACGACAAGACGGATAGTGCTGAAACCTCGCCTAAAAAAACAGACGAGGTGATTGTTGTTAACGACGACGATCTCAAAGTAGAATTATTGGACAATAAAAAGCATCCATAGAAGAGGTCGTCGAGTCGTATAAGGCATTAAATGAATTCAGAAGAAGACGTTTTTAGCTTCAACTTTTGGCCGTCCTTTGCCGACTTGATGCTGTCGGTGGTGCTGATTTTGATCATCGTGATTTTCGTGATCTATTCGGTGCTCTCCGCCGGCTCGGTTAATTTGCGGCACGTGCAGAATCGGCAGCGCACGTTCATCGAAGAGCTTGCCGGCCTGTACGGCACGAAAGCCGTGCCCGACGACACCGAAGAAGAGGTTTATTCGATCTCCATTCGCGGCGGCGCCAGTCGTGATGTGATCATTCGCAATGAGCCGACGTTGCAACGCTTCAGCTTTGGCAGCCATATTCTCTTTGCGCCGGACAGCGTGACGCTGACGGAAAACGGCCGGCAGGTTTTGCGCAAGCTGGGCGTCGTTTTAAAAAAGCAATTGCCGCTCATGAAAGAAATTCAAATTCAAGGACACGCTGATCCGGTGCCGACGCGGCGCTACCGCTCCAATCTGGATTTGGCGGCCTTCCGCGCCATGGAAGTTTATCGCTTTTTTCAGGACTCCGTCGGCATCGATCCGGCGCAGCACTTGATGTCGGCCACCTCGTTTGGCGCGTTCAAGCCGGTGCAGCGCACGGAGAATGACAGCACCTATAACCAACAACGGCTTGAAGCGGATAACCAAAACTTCAGAATGAAAGATCGCAACCGCCGCATCGAGCTGATTATTTTCAACCGGTTTTAGTTTGGGTTTTGCTGAAAGGATTATCTTGATCAATTAAATCTGTTTTTATTTCAGTAGCCAATATAAGGTCACGCGATATGGGATTGAAGCAAGCCACAAAGACGTTATTCGGGTTGATTATTCTGTATGATTTAACCCGAGCCGTTGCTTTTGCACAGAGTGGCGCAACGGATGTCAAGCCGCTGGATGTGATGCTTTTGATTGATAGCTCGCCGAGCATGGCAGGCACGGATCCGGATAGCCTTCGCATCAGTGCGGCGCATTATCTGATCGATTATTTGGAAGCGACCTCGCAAGTGTTGGGCGTCAATTTCAGAGCCGGTGTGGCGAATTTCGGCGGGAAGGTGAGGGAAACAATGCCGTTGCGGCTAGTTCAAGGCGGCGTTGTGCATAGCGCGCTGAAAGTAGAACAAATTTCATTTACGGACTTCAGGCCGCCACTGGATTTTGCGCTTCGGGAATTACGGCCACGCAGTTTCGGCACCGATAATCAAATGTTGGTTATTATCTTCACTGATGGCAATCCCGAGCTAAGTGAGCAAAAGGTTTCTCCGCAGGACAAAAGTCGCTACTTCAGCGGACAACCTATTGCTGGAGATTCGAGTTCATTCAAAATGAACCTTTTGGCTCGCGAACTCCAGGAGTCTGGCGTGGCATTGTTTGTCGTGGCTGTAGGAGATGCTAGCAATGATGCACAGTATTGGAGGCAGCTTATACCATTTCAGCATTATCGTTCCATTAAAACGACGACGAATCTGGCGGATGTATATCATCAATTTCTTACTGAATTGGTTGGGTTTGCCGGTGGTAAAGAGGCGATGTTGACGGCTGCGCGTGAGCATAAAGAAATACTACTGCCATATCTTGACCAGGTTATATTTTCATTTATTAAAGATAAAACTAATTCACGCATTACAGTAACTGATCCTGGCGGCAACATAATCCGCCCCACAATGGGCGGCAAACCGAACGAATTGCACGAAATTTATTCGATCCCCGTGCCGAGATGGGATCACCCATGGCAGATTCGCGTTGAAGGCAGCAATACTCGCATGTGGGTTGATCAGAGAATGCCGGCTTTGGCTCATACATTGCCCGGCCAGTCGATAGTGGCGGGTCAACCAGTGCTGCTAC
>Ga0247727_10016611_pt1 | contig 11849 bp, 7 predicted proteins | sample WisWelCaveWW1625_FD_202498 | JGI IMG/M metagenome (GOLD analysis project Ga0247727, IMG submission 202498) | Biofilm microbial communities from Wishing Well Cave, Virginia, United States - WW16-25 | ecosystem: Environmental > Aquatic > Deep subsurface > Groundwater > Cave microbial mat | place...
GCGCAGCTCCGCAGCCGGCCGACCACGACGCCATCGGCGGTCACGGCCTCGCCGCCGTAGACGGTCACGTACCCGCCCCCCACGAGCAGGGTGCGGATCCGTCGCTCGAGGCCGGCGGCTCGCGCCGCTTCGATCGCAGCTCTGCCGATGAAGTCTTTGTCGAGTGAGACGCAGAAGCCGAGGCCGGCCTGGTCGGGCGTGTCGCCCGGGGTTAGGTCCGTGCCGAGGTAGCGATAGCCCTTTTCCATGCGGAGCGAGTCGAGGACGCGGTAGCCGCCCGGGGCGATGCCGTACGGCGCGCCTGCGGCGACGAGACGATCCCAGACGGCTCCCGCAGAATCCGGCGCGACGTAGAGCTCGTAGCCGAGCTCGCCGACGTAGGTGATGCGTTGGGCGAGAACCGCGGCGGCGCCGATCCGGATCGAGCGGGCGGTGCGAAACGGGAATGCCGTCGCGGAGACGTCGTCGTCGGTGACCGCTTGCAGGACGTCTCGAGCACGGGGTCCCCACATCCCGATCACGCATAGCTCGTCGCTGGCCTCCCGCAACTCGACACCCGGTCCTGTGTGGAGTTGCAGCCAGCCGAAGTCGGCGTCGACGGCACCCGCCCCGGTGACGACGCGGAACAGGTCCTCCGCGAGCCGGGTCACGGTGACGTCGGCGACGATGCCCCCGCGCCTGTTCAGGAACTGCGTGTACACGACGCTGCCGGTGGGACAGTCGATCCTGTTGTCGCAGACGCGCTCGAGGAGTGCCAGCGCCTCTGGCCCCCGCACCTCGATCTTGCCGAACGACGTCATGTCGACCACCCCGACCCGGTCGCGGAAGGCGCGGTGCTCCTCCGCCAGCCGTTCGAAGTAGGGCGGCTTCGCCCATCCGAAGGCACGCTGGTCCTCGCCGGCCCGACGCGAGGGCGCTCCGGGCTCGAAGTAGTCGGCGCGCTCCCAGCCGTTCTTGACCCCGAACACGGCCCCGAGCTGCTCGAGCCGCCGGTGGAGCGCGCTGACTCGCTGCGGCCGCCCCCATTGCTCGGTGTCGAGCGGATAGCGGAGTCGGTAGTAGTACTTGTATGCCTCACGCGCGACTTCGGCCGCGAACGCGTTGTCGCGGTAGGGGCCGCCGAAGCGCCAGCAGCGGTACGGGCTGACGTCGACCTCGGTCTCGCCGGTCGTGATCCACTCCGCAAGCGCCTTGCCGATCCCGCCGGCGCCACCGAAGCCGTTCAGCGACAGGCCCGCCGCCAGCCAGAAGCCAGGCACGCCGGGCAGCGGCCCGAGCAGTGGGTTCCCGTCGGGTGTCATCGCGTCGGGGTGGCAGACGAGCTTCACGACGCCGGCGCCGGCGAGGAACGGGAAGCGTCGTACCGCACCGTCGAAGAGTTGCGCGAACCGCTCCTCCGCCGGTGGCAGCGACCGCCCGCCGTGCTCCCAGGGGACGCCGTCGACCCACCGGGCCACGGGGTCGGGCTCGTAGCCTCCGAACAGGATGCCGCCCGCCTCCGACCGGCCGTAGACGAGGTTGTCGGGGTCGCGGAAACACGGCATATCGCGGGGCAGCTCGTGCCCGACGACGGCCTTGAGCGCGATGTGCTGGTGGTCGACGGGTGTCGAGGGGACGAACCCGCCCACCATCGCGGCCACCTGCGGCGCCCACATGCCTGCTGCGTTGACGACGACCTCGGTCTCGATGCGGCCGGTGTCGGTGACAACCGCTGAGATCTCGCCGTGAGTGCCGCGCTCGATCGCCTCGACCCGGGTGTGCGGGACGACGGTCGCGCCGAGCTCGCGCGCCGCGGCGGCAAGCGCATAGGTGGCGGTGTGCGGGTCGACGGCGCCGTCCTCCGGCACCCAGACGGCGCCGAAGAGCGCCTCCGGGCTCGCAGCGGACATGAGCTCGAGAGCCTCCCCGGGTGAGAGCAGCTCGACGTCGAGGCCGATCCCGCGCGCGCGGCTGACGCCCCGCTGCAGCTCCACGAGCTGCTCGCGGCTGGAGGCGATCCGCAGCCCTCCGACGGTGTCGAAGACGCCGAGTGAGCGGTACAGCTCGATCGAGTAGCGCCGAAACTGCATCATCGACGGCGAAGGGTTGAACTGCGTCACGAGCCCCGCCGCGTGACACGTCGAGCCGCTCGTCAGCTCGCCCTTCTCGACGAGGACGGCGTCCGTCCAGCCGGCCTTCGCGAGGTGGTAGAGGACGCTGACGCCGGTGATGCCACCGCCGATCACGACTGCTCGTGCCCGCTGTGTCACCCTGCGGACACTACGTCGCCCGCGAACACCTCACCCAATCAGCCAGGCGCATGCCTGTTCGAGGAGGTCTCGGCTCACGTCGACCGGTTCACGCCGGACGAGCGGACGGACCGGCCGAACCTCGGCGCGGTGCACGGGAGCGACGGCACGCTGCTCGTCGAGGGAGGTGCGTCGCCGGGGCACCTGGCCTCCTTCGTAGCGGAGCTCGAGCGGCAGGGTAGGCCGCCGATCGTGGCGATCGCGCTCACGCACTGGCACTGGGATCACTCCTTCGGCTCGTCTGCGCTCGACGTCCCGGTCGTCGCACACGAACTGACGGCCCGCGAGCTGGCCGTGCAGGCGTCGTACGACTGGTCCGACGAGGCACTCGAGGAGCGCGTGCGAGACGGTCGTGAGCTCGCGTTCTGCGCCGACATGATCCGGGTCGAGCTTCCCGATCGACGCAACCTGAGGATCGTCGTGCCCTCGGAGTTGCTGCGCGACAGGAGGGCGATCGACCTCGGCGGCATCGAGGCCGTCGCCGAGCACGTCGGCGGCGACCACGCTGCCGACTCGTGTGTCGTTCACGTGCCGACCGACGGCACGCTCTTCCTCGGAGACTGCCTCTACCAGCGCCTCCACACGCCCGAGCCACTCCTCACCGTCGGCGGCGTGCGGGCGCTCGTCGAGAGGATCCGCCGCTTCGACGCAGGACACGCGATCGAAGGACACGCCGACCGGGTCGACGACCGGCACGGGCACCGCGCGAGACTCGACGAGCTCGAGCAGGCGGCGGATCTCGTCGAGCGTCACGGTCGCGCGGCCCTCGCGGCAGCCGGCGGCGACGCCGAGCTCACGGAGCTCGTCGGCTTTCTCCTCGTCGGCGAGTACGGCGACGTAGCCGCGTAGCCGTTCCAGCGAAACGAGCAGGCGAGCTTGCTCAGGTGACGACGGGATCGACCCTCAGGATGAGCTGCCTGCCGTCGGCGAGCGTCGTGCGGACGGCGACCTGGCCGGCGGCGTTCACCGATACCGGGTTCGCGGCGAACTCCGCGACACTGGAGTCGAACAGCGCATCCCCGAGGGCCACGATCCTGTCGGCCTCCGGGTCGGGGCCGACGAACAGGCCCAGGCTCCCGCACCGCGGCGTGGCGATGAAGATCACCGTGCCGGTGCCGGTGATCAGTGCGCCGCGATATGTCTCGAATGCTCCGTCGGGCTCGGTCACCTGCGTGATCACGTGCGCGTCGACCGTGAAGACCCCGGCGCCCCCACCGCTCAGCGTCGCTGCGAATGCCACCGTGCCGTGGTCGTCGACCGAGGGAAACCGCGCCAGCGTCGCGAAGAAGTCCCCCGTCTCGGCGACAGTCTCCGTGACGCCGTCACGGACGGCATAGACGCCCTCGACACCATCGCCGCGATCGGCCCGGAACACGACGGTCCCACCCCGGTCGATCACCGGTAGGCCGTGGAAGCGGCACCAGCGACCGTCCGTCTCCGCGACCGTTGTGACAGCCGCGCGGTCCGCCGTGAAGACGCCGCTCACCCTCGTCGCGCGATCCGCGCGAAAGGCGACCGTGCCGGCCTCGTTCATCGTGGGGCCCAGGGGGCCGATGCCTGCGAATCCACCGCGCGTGCCCGCAAGCGTCTCGAGGTTCCCCTCGCGGACGAGCAGCACGCCCTGGCCGCCGCCCGCGAGGTCACCGTAGAAGCTCGTGTTCCCCGCGCCGTTCAGGTCTGGGTGGCTCGTCACGCCGGCCAGGTGAGCCGGACCGGCCGCCTCCGTGACCTCGCCGCCGTCGCCGATGAAGACTCCCGTGCCCCCGCCCCGCAGCTCTGCCTGAAACGCCACCGTACCCGCGTCGTTGACCGATGCCACGTACGGTTCGAAGTCGGTGAACCGCTCGCCCGTGGTCGCGATCACCGTCCAGGAGAACGTGGGAGGGTTGCGACCCACGGGAGGCGGCAGGATACCTGCGGGCGCCCCCGGTTTCCTGACTTCTACCCGCTGCGGCGAATCCAGACGCCGGTGCCGGGGTGGAACTGGCTCCAGGCGAACCAGAACGCCTGGTGGCTGACCACGTCGCCGCCGTCATCGAGCTCCGCGCGCAGCCCGTCGCCGTCCGGCACGAGCCGCACTCCCCCGAGCTCGACCGTCTCTCCGGCTCGCAGCGCCGTCTTGGCCGCGGATGCGGGGAACGCGAGGGGCGTCCCGTCCGGTGCGATGACGCCCACGACGTGCTCCTGCACGGGCAACCGAGGATCGACGCTCCCGATCGGGAAGATGGGGCCGCTGTCGTCGCGACCCCGGAGCGGATCGGCGGGATAGTCGCGGCCGAGGCCACCGTCGCGGGCGACGATCGTCGTTCCGGGATGGGCCTTCTTCCACGCGCCCCACGTGCTCGTGACGACGGTGAGCTGGTCGAGTTGGACGCTCGCCTCCCGGAGCGGGCCCGAGACCGCGCGGCCGGTGAACGTGTCGAAGACCGACTTGCTACCGAGCTCGTACATCACCTTGTTCGAGCGCGATAACAGACCCGACGTCCGCAGAACGAGGTCGCGACCGCCGACGCCGTCGGTGAAGTAGGCCTGCGCGGAGCCACAGAGCGTGCAATAGGGCATGCCGATCCGCCTGCCGCCGAGCCTGTCGTTGACCATTTCGTGCACTTCCATGATGTTCTTCGGGTAGGCGCGGGCCTCGCCGCCGACGACGACGCCGAACACGATCGCGTCGTCGGGGTACCAGCTACCGCCGGCCGGGTCAGTGACGGCGGGGTCGTCGAGCGCAGGGATGCAGCCCTGCGGGCAGGGGTCCGGGTCGCCGAGCGGCCGGTCGTCGATGAGCACCCCGCCCCAGCTGACGATGCGCCAGTCGATGTCCGCCTCCGGGTCGGCGAAGAACGGCTCCCAACGAGGCTCGACGAGGGTGAGGCTTGCCGCCTTGTACCGGACGTAGTCCGGCGGCGCGGGCAGCTCCCAAGCGATCAACCGGTCGGTGACCGCCTTCCACGGTCCCTGCGCCAGATCGTCGGCGCCGAGCGTGACGCCGGTGAGCCGCTCGAATGCCGCCACGAGGTCGTCGGCCTCCGGGCCGATCTGGGCGAGCCGTAGAAGGTCGCTGACGACCCACGCGAGGCGCGCGTCACCGGAGGCGCCGATCGTCTCGACGGCGGCGCGGTCGACGCCGAAGCGGAGGTCGGCGAACAGCAGGTCGAGCGCCTGCTTGGTCTCCGGCTCGAGTGGGCCGGCCGGGGGCTCAGGCGGCTGCCCGAACGAGCTTGGAACCTGGCCTGACTCCCGCGAGCAGCCGGCCACCAAGAGGCCGAGCGCGACGAGGAGGACGGCCAGTCGGGGCAACATACGCCTAGGCTAGCCGCGACCGCGCGGCCGCAAGAGTCTGTTAAGGGGCGCGTAAGCGCGGGGGCGTGTCAACGCGCCAGGCGTCGAGGACGCCGCGGCGGAAGGCGGCGCGGAACGGGGCCGCGAGCTTCAGTCGCCCAGCGTGTGCGCTTCGAGCTTCTCGTGCTCGGCCGCGAGCTTCTGAATCTCGAGAGCCATTTCGCGGATGGCCTCCTCGAGGACATGGCTCCGTGAGATGAGCCCGGCGATCGCGTCGTGTGTCGTCGTCGAATGCCGAAGCGGCCACGACTCGCCCTGACGCTGGATCAACTCGTCAACCCGCTCGTAGAGGGTCTTGGTAGGTGTCACAACAGCGCCCATGCGCGTCTCCCTTGGCTGACACAACCATGATCCGCCCATCCGGCGCGCACGGCATCGGGGAAGACTCTGATCTTGAGCCGAGGTGGGAGATGTCACCCTACTGCGCGGAACCCGTCGGAGCGGTGGAGGCGGCGGGCTCACATCGCGGGCGCCTCTTCTCGTTGAAAGCGTCTCTCCCGATGGAGTTCGAGAACCCGGTGATACACGGCGAGGTAATCATCCACCATCCGGTTCGAGTCGAACCGACGCTCAACCGACCTGCGCACCGCCGTCCTGTCGATGGCGTGCGCCGCGCGCACCGCGTCGACGGCTTGCTCGACTGACCGTACGAGAAACCCGTTCTCGCCGTCGCGAACGATCTCGGGCATCGACCCGCGCGGGTGCGCGATCACCGGTGTTCCGCACGCCATCGCCTCGACGACGCTGAAGCCAAACGGCTCGTCGAAGCTGACAAGATGCAGCAGAGCGATGGCTCCGCCAAGGAGATCGCTCCGCCGATCGGGACCGACCGGGCCGATGTACCTGATTTGCTCCCCGTCCAGGCGCGGCTTCACACACCGCGCGAAATAGTCCTCGTCCTGGATGATCCCGGCGATCGTCAGCGGCACGCCCGCCCGCACGGCCACGTCAATCGCCTCGACCGTGCCCTTCTCGGGGTGGATCCTCCCGAAGAACAGCAGGTACTCGCCCCCCGTCGGGACGAGCTCGAACTGCTGCATGTCGATGCCATGGTGCACCGTGGCCACGTAGTCGAGCTTCGCGTGGCGATCCGCGTCGCTGATCGCCACGTAGTACCCACGCGCGTTGTACTGCTCGAAGACGGGCACGATCCGCTCGGACGAGAAGCCGTGAATCGTCGTCACCACCGGCGTCATAACAAGACCGCTGTAGGTGAGCGGCAAGAAGTCGAAGCTGTTGTGAATGACGTCGAACTCTCCAGCTCGCTCGAACGCGGCCGAGATGTGCAGGCTCTCCCAGACCTTCGCTTCCAGCGCCGGATCCTCGGAGTATCCCATCGGCGCCGTTCCCACCAGGCGTGCACCGGTGACCGAGTCGGCCGTGGCAAAGAGGGTGACGTCGAGGCCCCGCCTGACCAAGCCCTCGGTCAGCAGCGATGCGAACTGCTCCCACGGCCCATAGTGACGTGGGGGCACCCGCCACGAGATCGGGGCAAGTACCGCCACCCGGAGGTGCTCAGGCTCTGCTACTCCCGCGCCGGGCACAACTCTCATGCGCTGCGGAGGGCTTCTCAGGGTGTCGTCTCGAGCCGACCTGACTCGTACGTCTTCGGGCGGATCCCGAGCAGTCCCCTGAGCCTTCTGAGCAGGTTGCGCATGTCATTGCCTCTTCCTCGTCGCGTAACGAAGAGCTCGAGTGCTCTTCGCGGTGGAGTCAACGAGGAAAGAAGGGCCTGCGTCGCAGAGGCCACGATGGGCCCAGCCCCTAGGGCGTTAGCGCGACTTGGCTCGTTGGCGCTTACAGACTAGCGGTGAACCAGAGCCGGGGGCGGCCGACGCGATTCACCGGGCTTCGGCAGCACTCACCCGGCGACGGGCACGATCGTATCGAGGAGCTCGTCGAGGCTGGCTGTGGCGAGACAGATCGACGTGTCTGCGGCCCCGTAGTAGAGATAGACCTCGCCGGCTGCGTGGTCGTGCACCAGGCCGCAGGGGAAGACGGTGTTGGGTACGTCGCCCTGCCGTTCGTACGGTGCGAGTGGCGCGAAGACCCAGTTTGATGAGCGCCCGAGGACCCGGGTGGGCTCCTCCAGGTCGACGAGTGCAAGACCAACACGATAGATGGCGCCGGCAATGGTCTCCTTGACGCCGTGGTAGATCACGAGCCAACCGCGCTCAGTCTTCAAAGGGGGTGGGCCGATGCCGATGCGGAGCGAGTCCCACCAGGCGCCGCGTCGCGGCTGCAGTACCTGTTCGGGCGCGCTCCAGCTGCGGAGGTCGACCGACCGCGAGAGGAGTATCTCTCCGCGGGAACCGCCGAACGCGGTCATCGGCCGGTGGAAGAGGATCCAGTTCCCGGCTATTCGCTCCGGCAGGAGGGCCGCATTCTTGTCTTCGGGGTGCTTGACGATGCCGTACCGCTCGACGGTGCGGAAATCACTCGTCGTTGCGAGGTAGACGGCGGGCCCGGCAGGCCCGTACGCCGTGCATGTGATCACCCAGCGATCGAGCTCGCCCACCCAGACGGCGCGCGGGTCTTCGAAGCCCCACTGCTCGTTGCGGACCCCGTTGTCCGGCGCGAGCAGTGGCTCGCTTTCTACCGACCAGCCGTCGATTCCGTTCGCCGAGCGGGCGACGGTCAGATGAGAGATCCCGGTGAGAGCCTCCACCCTCGCGAGCAGGACCGTCTCGCCGCCGACGACTGCAGCGCCCGGATTGAAGACGGCGTTGACCGGATACGGCCAATCCGCGGCCGAGAGAATCGGGTTCGCAGGATGGCGTCGGAACAGTTCACGCTGAACGACGGTCATGCCGCCGTGGCTTGAGCCGCACGGCGACGGACGACGATGGGCAAGCCGGCCGCATCGAGCACGAGCTCGGCGCGGTGAAACGCCAGCGTCGATTCGGCGCCCTCGTTCGCATTCAGGTCGTTCTCGCCAAGGCCGTCACTGCAGCCGCCGGTCGCGAAGTCGTAGAGGGGACGGTCGAGGCGGTTGCGCCCAAGGAACCACTCAAATGCCCGTTGGGCACGGGCGCCGTGCTCGGGCTCTCCCGTGACGGAAAATGCGGCCAGCTCCGCCTCGACGAGCGCGGATGCGTCGAGCGGCTGCTCGTCCCCGAGCCCTGGAGCCAGATCATTGCGGTGGCGGCCGAGATGACCGGGCAGCCGCAGAACGTCGTCTGCAAGCCCGCACTCGTCTCCGAGCCATCGGAGCGTCTCGAGCCCGATCGAGACATCCCGCTCACGTCCGAGCGCTGTCCCACCGATGATCAAAGCGTGCGACAGGCGAGCGTTGTCGTAGCTGAGATCGTCCTCGAACCAGCACCAGCCCTCAGACGCGCTGCTCACGTGCGCGGCGGCGAGCTGCGCGACGAGCCGCTCGAGGAGCGCCCGCGCCTGCGAATCGCGCCTGTCGGGGTCGAGGCGGGCGAGACCAAGCACGGTATAGGCCGCCGTTCGGAGCGAGACGTCATCGCGGACCGAGCCGACAAGGACGGTGAGCAAGTTGCGCGCCGGCCCGACGACCGCGGGCGCCCAAGCTGTGGACAGCACCTCACCCAGGGCCCAGATCGACCGGCCGACGTGGTCCCCGTGATGCGGCTCGTCGAGCCAGCGCCGCTCGTAGCTCATGAAGTTGCGCATGCCACCGCCGCCCAGGTCGGTGGCGGCATGGAGAAAGGCCAGCGAGCGGTAGAGGATCGTAGTCCACGGCTGTTCCCCGTAACGACGTGCGAGCTCGAGCGCGACAACGGTGAGCCGCGCGACGTCGTCGACGCAGTAGCCGGTCTCGCGGTTGGGGATCACCCCGTGTGCGTGCTGCACGATGCCGACGTCGTCGGCAAGCGTGAGCAGATGATCTCTCCGCACGTCTGCGAGCTCGAGCTCCACCGCCGGCATCGGGGTACGTCGCGGCGCGGCGATCGACGCTTCGCGGAGCACGGACGCGGTTGCCTCGGCCACTGAAGGCCATGTGAGCCCTGCCCCGATCCGCCGGGCTTCCGCACGCGCCGACTCCAGCGCCTCTGGCTCCTCGACGAAGTCGCAGACTGCGTCGGCCAGGGCCTGCGTGTCTCCGAACGGCAGGAGCCGGCCGGCGCCCGAGGCGAGAACGTCCTCCGCGTACAGGAATCGGGTCGAGATCGCGGCGCAGCCGGCGGCGATGGCGAACGTGAGCGCCCCGGATGCGATCTGCTCGCGGTTGCGATACGGGGTGACGAATACGTCCGTGGCGGCGAGCAGGTCGGCGAGCTCGTCGATCGAGAGGAAGCGGTCGTCGAACTCGACGTGGTCGCCGAGACCGAGATCGACGACGCGTCGCTCGAGCATGAGACGGTACTGCTCACCTTCTCGGCGTGCGACCTGCGGATGGGTGCGCCCGGCGATCAGGTACAGGACTTCGGGGTGACGCTCGACGATCGAGGGCAGTGCCGCGATCGCTGTCTCGATCCCCTTCCCGGGGGAGATGAGCCCGAAGGTGGAGAGCAGAAAACGCGACTGCATCCGCTCGTACCCACCGTGCACGGGTGCGATATAGAGAGGGCGGCGGCCGCCGGCCTGCTCCTCGCGCCTCCGTCCCAGCTCTACCGGCGCGCCATGCGGCACGACTCGAATCTTGTGATCCGGGCAGGTCCCCGCCTCGACGAGCAGACGCCGCGCGGTATCGGTCATCACGATCACACGCTCGGCTTGCTCGCAGAGCTCGATGAGGACGTGAAGCTGATTGGGGGTCGGCTCGGACAGGATCGTGTGCAGCGTCACGACGAGCGGCTGGGCCAGTTCCTGCGCGAAGGACAGCACATACTCGCCGTCGGCGCCTCCGAAGATCCCGTACTCGTGCTGGAGGAGAACGACGTCGATATCGAGCCGACCGAGCAGCCTTGCTGCGCGCACGTAGTCCCCCCGAACTCCCTGAGAGACGGTCGCCAGGAGCTCCGGGTGCTGTGGGCTGGATGGCTCGTCGACGACGACGACGGAGCTGACGTCGTCGATGCCGTCGACCTCGAGCAGCGCGACTCGCACGTCGGACGAGAACGTCCCGATCCCACACGCGCGCGGAGGATACGTGGAGAAGATGGCGGTACGCACGACTCGCGCGCGCCCCTTTCAATTAGGTGTCCGACGTGTCGACGTCATGAGGCGTCAACGGAATCGGGTCGTACTACTCTACCCGAGCTTGACGCGACCCCGTTGGGCCGCTGAAGCCGATCCCGGGGCGGCGGCTTCAGGCGACGGCGCGCAGCGCGGCGCCGATCTCCGCCGTCTCGACACTCGCCGCCCCGACACAGCGGTCCGCCGCCCCGTAGGTCAGGTAGATCGTGCCGTCGCGCCGTGGAACCGCACCCTGGACGAAGACCACGTCGTCGACATCTCCGTTGCATTCCCACGGCAGCTCCGGCCGCAGGATCGGCTCCGGCAGCAGCGACACGACGCGGCCGGTCTCGTCGTCCAGCAGCGCGACCTTGATCGTGTACTGCGAATCGGCGTTGCGCTCGTGGTAGAAGAGCAGCAGTCCCGCCTCGGTGGGAACGGGCGGGGCGCCGGCACCGACGCCGAGCGCGCCGGGCGCCGGACGGATCACCGTGTGGCGGTCGAGCTCGCGCAGATGCTCATCCCAGTAGTCCGTGCCGGCCTCGTAGAGCTCTTCGAGCGAGTCGAAGACGGCGAGCTGCATGTCCGGGTGGATGCGGTGGATCAATGCGACGCGCCCGTCGCGCAAGTTGAAGAGGACCGCGTCCTTGTCCGGCAGCCCGTCCGGCCCCACCACGCGACCCGAGGTGGGGTTGAGCGCGAAGCAGCCGTCCGCGTACGCGAGCCGGTGCACCCCCACGCGCCAGGGCAGGCCCGAGACGGGATTGGGCAGGTGCGTGTAGGTCATCATCACGTGCTCGGTGCCGCCGCTTCGCACACGCTGTACCCGCGGGTCCTCGAGGCTGTGGACGCCTTCGGGGGAGCCGGCCGCGAGCACCTGCTGGAACTCGTAGTCGAGCCCGTTCGTCGACGTGAACACGAGCACGTCGGCGACGTAGTCGAGAAACCGCGGCCCCGGCCCCTTGTTGCGAACGTAGCCGTCCCGCACCCCTCGCGCGAACAGGTGGAAGACACCGTCGACGTCGATCACTCCCGCGTTGAAGATCGGGCCGTAGCCGGCGACCGCCCCGAACGCGACGACCGGCGTATCGCGAAGGCGCCGCGCGGCGACGGTGGGCGCGTCGCGCGGCGTTG
>Ga0247727_10016612_pt1 | contig 11849 bp, 13 predicted proteins | sample WisWelCaveWW1625_FD_202498 | JGI IMG/M metagenome (GOLD analysis project Ga0247727, IMG submission 202498) | Biofilm microbial communities from Wishing Well Cave, Virginia, United States - WW16-25 | ecosystem: Environmental > Aquatic > Deep subsurface > Groundwater > Cave microbial mat | place...
AACCCAGCCACTTTCGTGATCGCCGCCGTCAGCGTCGTCTTCCCGTGATCGATGTGCCCCATCGTCCCCACATTCAAGTGCGGCTTGCTCCTATCATATTTCTGCTTCGCCATGAATAATTCTCCTTTTCAGACACAGGACTTATTTCAGCAACTGAGCCCACAACGGGATTCGGACCCGTGACCTCACCCTTACCAAGGGTGTGCTCTACCGACTGAGCTATGTGGGCAATACGTGCTGCCGAGAACATCTCGGTAGTGGGCGGTGAAGGATTCGAACCTCCGAAGTCATCTGACAACTGATTTACAGTCAGTCCCCTTTGGCCACTTGGGTAACCGCCCGCGGATAAAATTTATTGGTTGACTGCATGATGATGCAAGATCAACCATTACTTCTTGTTGAGCCGACGACGAGAATCGAACTCGTAACCGCCCGCTTACAAGGCGGGTGCTCTGCCGATTGAGCTACGTCGGCACACCCAATTAAGCAGAGCGATTATACCAAAGCCATACTCAATGGGGAAGTGAACACAGGCAATTAAATTGCTCCCGCGCAAAGGGAGCACGGCGGTAGTTTAGCAGGATTCAGGATGATAGTCAAGCACAACAATCGAAACGCAAATCTTGAAATCAGACCCTTGACATCGAATCCATTAAGTTGTATAGTTAGAACAGTTGTTCTAAACAGGTGACACATGACCGATTTCAATCGTTACGAACTAATGCTGGAAGCCTTGGCTGAACTCAAACCTGAGATCGAATCAGCGCGCCAGATCAAACCTGCACCTGTCCTACCGCCTTTGAGCGAGGTCCTGAATGAATTCGGGCCGATGCCTCCCGAAGCCCTGTTTCTCGGCGTTGCTTCTGATGGGCTCCCTGTTTTACTTAATATGCATGACCCCATACCAGGACCCATCTTGATCACTGGCGATCCAGGTACAGGCAAAACAGCTCTGCTTCACACAATCGCTACAGCAGCCGGAAGGATGCATTCGCCTGAGGAATTGCAATTCGGCGCGCTGACCAATCATCCCGATGAATGGAGAGTGCTTGAAGGCGTTCCCAACAATGTCGGCGTCTTCCCCTTCTATAATCGGTCTTCTGAGGATTTTATTCTATCTCTTGCATCGTGGGCGCATGGAAACAAAACGAGTCAACAGTCCGTTCTGCTATTGCTGGATGATCTCGAAGCGGCCTCAAATCTCGATTTCGATGCCCGACAAAATTTACGCTGGCTGTTGCTTCGTGGACCGGCCCGACGCGTTTGGCCCATCATCACTCTCAATCCTCATCGAATGGAAAACATCCTGCCCTGGTTGGACGCATTCCGCACTCGTGTCTATAGCGCTATTCAAAACCCACAACATATTAAACAAATGGACGCTGAGAATGCGGAACTGGATTCTCTAAATACTGGATCGCAATTTTCAATGCGCGAAGGCGATCATTGGCTTCGATTTTGGATACCAGGCATGGACTAAATAAGGAGATTAATATGCACACTGGAATGCTTTGGTTCGATAACTCGCAAACAAACTTAAACACCAAAATTCAAAAAGCGATCGATTACTACCACAAAAAATATGGGCGCACTCCCGACCTCTGTCTGGTTCATCCAAGCATGTTAATAGATTCGAAGATCAAAGAAGAGAAGCCTGCCCTGGGTGCAACCGAAGGGATTACTGTTCGACCATACCGGCCTGTTCTACCAGGTCACCTATGGATTGGTGTTGAGGATCAGAATTAGTTCTGGTCTATGTTTCCCTCCTCACGAACCTCCCGCGGAACTGGCCTGCGGGAGGAATTCTTTAACCCACTGCTACAACAAGTGCAATCGAATGACTCTGACTATGACTGATACTCACGGACCATGTTGTTAATCCAATTTCTTTTGATTTTTGTTCAGCCATCCCATGCAGAGTCAGCACCGGCGCGTTTTGTTCATCGCCCAGAACTTCGATCTCTTTCCACGAAACATCCCCGATCCCGCAGCCAAGCGCTTTTGCGACTGCTTCCTTCGCGGCAAACCGACCAGCGAGCGATTCGGCGCGCTTCCCGCACTGTTCCAATTCAGCAGAAGTATAAATTCGCTCGAGATAATGCTTGCCATGTCGCGCAATCACTTCCTCAATACGGGCAATTTCGATCAAGTCAACACCAGTTGCAAGTTTCATAATCATTATTCCCCTCTCCTTTCAGGAGAGGGCTAGGGGTAAGGTTACGGCCCTGCCACAGCAATCGCTAACTTATTGGGGTCAATAAATTTTCGAGCCGTATTCAATACCTCTTCAGGCGTCACTTCATTCACCAAATCCGGGTAACGACGATAATAATCCAATCCCAGGTCATGGCGTTCAATGTTCAACAACGCGTTCGCCACACCGCCATTCGACTCGAGCGAAAGCGGCAGGCGTCCAATAAAATTCGCTTTGCTATCAGCAAGCTCGTCTGCTGTCACGCCGTCCTGCGCAAAACGCGTCAACTCGGTCACAATCAGATCAGATGCTTTCTTGACATTCTGCGGATTCACACCCGCGCTCACTTCCCACGACCCGGGTCCAATCCCCGCGCTCAAACTCGAATAAGCGTAATACGCCAGCCCGGATTTTTCCCTCACGACATCGCCAATCCGCCCCATCATCCCGAACTGTCCAAGAATATTATTCCCCAGCGTGGCAGACATAAACTCAGGATCCTTGCGTTTCGGTCCATTCGTTCCAATCACCAAATCGGATTGTGACTTCCCTGAAATTCGATGTGTCTTGCTGATTGTCTTCTTTAACAACTTTACATCAGGAAGTTGATTCGCATCCTTCTGACCCTTTACCTGCCAGCCACCCAATGCGCGTTTCACCTGTCTGACAGCCTCTTCCGCTTTCACTGCGCCGACGATGGCGATCACCAACCCGCGCGGACCATAATGTTCGCGATGAAATCGCACGAGATCATCGCGGGTTATCTTTTTCACTGTCTCAGGATGTCCATCCTCAGGTCGGCTGTATGGATGACCATTGAAAAGGATTTCGTCGAAGACCATCGAAGCCATATCGGAAGTGTCCTGCGCCCGGATGGCAAGGCCCGTCAGCAATTGCGCGCGCAATTTTTCCACTTCGGTTTTCTGAAAGGCAGGTTGTGTCAAAGATTCAGATAAAAGGGTGAGCAGGAGCGGCAAATCTTCTGCGAGCGAACGACCATGGAATCCGGATTTATGCACACCTGAATTGAACCCCAAACTTGCTCCCACCGATTCGAGTTCATTGTAAATTTTATCGAAACTGCGCCTCTTTGTGCCGCGCATCAATGCAGATGTGACAAAATCTGCCAAGCCCAGTTTTTCATCGGGATCAGATAAAGAGCCCGAATCAAAATACCCGCTGACCACAACAGACGGGCTGTTGAAATTTGAACGTGTAATTACGGTAATGCCATTGGGCAACACCTCACGGTGAATATCGTTGGGTCCGGGTAATGCTGAGTTAAGTTTATCCATGATTACGCCTTCCCATTCAGCGGCATATATGTGCCGACCACGCGGCTTTGGGGTTTGAAATATTCATTCGCGACGCGTTGAACATCTTTCACTGTTACTTTTGAGAGTTTATCGAGATAGGTCTGGAACCACTCATAATTTGCGAACATCTCAGCGTACCCCATCCAGAATCCCTGGTTGGTGATGTTTTCGCTGCCATAGGCAAACAAGGCGCGGGCTTGTTTGATCGCGCGGGTAATTTCCTCCTTTGAAACTTTCTCCTCCTTCACGCGCTGGATTTCCTTGTCCAGCGCGGCGAGCGTTTCTTCAGGTTTGCGTTTGGGGTGAACGGTCATACTGACGGTATAGAGGAAAGGGTCAATAGTGGCCTGCGCGCCGCCATGCGCACTGACCGCCAGTTCCTTGTCAACAAGCGCTCGGTAGAGACGCGATGTCTTGTTCGAGATGCCTCCGCTGAACATGTTGAGGTTGCTGGGTCCTGCAAGCAAACTATCGAGCACGCTTAAAGGGAAGAAATCGGGATGCGAAGCAGATGGGAAACGGTAGCAGACCTGGACGTAGGAAGTTGCGCCGGGCCCCTCTACTGAAAGACGCACTTCTCCCTTCTGCGCCGGTTCTTCGCGAGCCAGCCGCGCAGGTTCATTTCCGGTTGGGATTGATTCAAATAGTTCCTTTATTCGCGCAAGCATCGTATTTGTATCGAAATCCCCTGCCACTGCCATGATCGCGTTGTTGGGAACATAGAAGGCGCGATAGTGATTGTAGAGATCGTCGCGCGTCATCGTGCGGAGGTCTGCCATATCGCCGATAACTTCGTGATGATACGGGTGAACGCGAAACGCCGATTGTTGGATCGCCTCACCGAGCAGGAAGAGTGGTTCGTTCTCGTTGCCCTCGCGTTCGGAGATAATGACAGTGCGTTCCGAAGCGACTTCGTTCGAATCGAACCGACTGTTGATCATGCGGTCAGACTCGAGCCGCAATGCAATATCGATTTTATCGGCGGGCATGGTTTCGAAATAAGCAGTCCAATCCATGTAAGTGAACGCGTTCCACGAGCCGCCTTCGCGCGAGATGACTTTATCAAGAATGTTGGCAGGAAATTGCGGCGTGCCTTTGAACTGCATGTGCTCGACCCAGTGTGAAATGCCGGTCTGTCCCTGTACTTCATCACGCGAGCCGACGCGATACCACAGCCACGATGAAATGATCGGCGCGGTATGGACTTCTTTAAGCAGGACTTTGAGCCCGTTCGAGAGAATGGTTTGAGTTAATAAATTTTTCATGGGGTGAGTTGCTCCACAGGGATTTGAGTATTGGCAGTCGGGGAACAAACCTGCACGTTATTGATTAATGCATTCGGTTCAACGAGACAATAGAACGGCTTGACCACCTGTTGTAAACCGGTAAACGGTTCGTGCAGCTCGGTCTGATCGAGCGGGATGTCCACCGGCACATCCAACACCGCCAGCACTCTCTGGTCAACAGGCACGACCAAATTTTCAATGTTGACGGGCAAAATGGTGTTTTGCGGAAGAACAATCGTCGCGCGCGCGTTGACGATATTCAAGCCGCCTGTTTCCACTGTAACCAGTGCGCCGTTGATCGTCACATCCTGGCTCAAAGTTACATTGGTCGGTCCGCTGACGTTTAGAGTGAATTGAACGGGAATTTCTTTCTCAACGTGGATATTTGTCCTGATATTCGCCTCATCCATTTTGACAAAGTTTGTATAAAGGCCGCCAAGCAAACCGGAGACCTGGTCATCCGCAGTGAATTGGATCGCGCCGAGCATCTGAAGGGCAATCAACAGGATAATGATCAAAACGATATTTACAGTGAAGGACATTACACTGGCTATCGTCCAAAACGCAGGCAGGAATTTGTAATGCGATGGTTTGGATTCAGCCTCGGGAGCCGCGGAGCGTGAATCGGGGACCGCCGTTGGTTTGAGAGCGGGCGCTTTTGATGCGTTCCCGTGCGGTAAACGCGCCTTGATGGAATCATCCACGTTTCCGCCCAGCAGTTTGCTCATTTTGCTGGGTTCTTTTTGATTCGAAGCGGGCTGGGACATGGGACCTCCTCTATCTATGACGACTACTTATCAATCAAATCTTTACACTGGCATGCGCATTTTATGGTACAGGAAGCCGGATCGGGGCGAAATTTCAAAGCAATTCCCCGCAATCTTAGCATAGATATGGGTTTTCGAGCGGCATTTTTTGACGCTTCCCAGCCGTTTGGTCACAACAGGAATCCAGTTGTTACAAAATGTTTGCGACTCGTCTTGTACATGAATTTCTTTTTGGCTATAATCAGCCCGCTATTATCAAATTAAGGGCAGAAAACTTCAGGAGGCATTGTGACCAACCAATATTTCGTCGCCGTGATCGGCGCGGGACCCGCAGGATTGTTCGGCGCGCGCGAGCTCGCCAATTTGGGCGCGCGCGTCGCCTTGTTCAACCGCGATATCAAACCAGGCGGGCTTGCAGAATATGGAATTTACCCCAACAAACACACCATGAAGAGCGGCTTGCGCAAGCAGTTTCGCCAGATCATGGATTTACCAAACCTTGATTATTACGGGAATGTGACTGTTGGCGCGCAGGGCGATCTTACTCTTGATGACCTGCGCGCCCTCGGCGTTCAGGCAATTCTCGTCACGGCTGGCGCGCAAGGCACAAAATGGCTCGGCTTGCCCGGCGAAGACCTCGAAGGGGTTTATCATGCGAAAGATGTTGTTTATTTTTATAACAGCCTGCCTCCATTCAGCCAGAAATCGTTCCGCTTTGGAAAACGTTGCGCAGTGATCGGCGCCGGTAACGTGATGCTCGATATCACGCACTTCCTCAGCCGCGAAGAAAAAGTGGATGAGGTGATCGCTATTGTGCGTCGCGGTCCCGCCGAAGTCAAATTCGAAAAGAAGGAAATGGAATACGTGATCGACAACCTGGACAAAGCCGCGCTGGATGCGGAGATTCAGCGCGTTTCGCCGATCATGCAAGCGGTCAATCAGGACCCGATAGCTGCGCGCGCTTCGATACTGGAAGCCCTCCCGAAAGCGTTGCCCAAAGTCTCTGACACGCGCTTCCGTTTCGAGTTCCTGGCTTCTCCCGTTCAAATGATTGGAGATGCAGAAGGCAAGCTGACACAGGTTGAACTGGAGGATAATATCCTCGTGGCAAAGGACGGGGACACAAAAGCCAAAGGCACCGGGAACAAGCGTCGGCTGGATGTTGAAACGGTCATCTTCGCGATTGGCGACAAAGTGGATGAATCCTTTGGCCTGCCTGTCGAATGGAATGAATTCGTTAAGAGTCCAACTCCGCGCTTCCCTATAGACGGCATTTCATTTGAATCGCCTTTCGAAGATGTGTTTGTGGGTGGCTGGTCGCGCCAGGCAAGTTCCGGATTGGTGGGCATCGCCCGCAAAGATGGCACGAATGCATCAAAGGTGGTCTGGCAATATCTTCAGCAAACCAAACAGCCAATTGAATCAAAAGTGGAGGCCGTTGCCGCGCGCATCAGAAACCTGGGCAAGCCCGTCGTTTTGAAGGAAGACGTCAAAAAACTGGAGGCCGCCGAAATCGCCGAGGCACAAAAGCGCGGACTCGAAGCCTTCAGATACGATAACAATGATGAGATGTTGCAGGCGATGGGATTGAAGGAAACAGTATAGCTTCACTTCTTCCTTCTAATTTAAGAGAGCACACAAATTCCGTTCATGCTGCATAATGACTCCAGGGATTGGATGTCATTGCGAGGAGCGAAGCGACGAAGCAATCTCAACTAATCAACATCGTAGGAGATTGCTTCGTCGGGAAAAACGCCCTCCTCGCAATGACATAATGTAAGATGAAACGCGACCTCTATTTTAGCAAACCACTGATGAACGCGGCGGGATCACTGGGTTTCGCGCCAGACTTCCGAAGTCTCGGAGACTTCGGAAGTCTAAATGGATTCGGTGCGTTTGTGACGAATCCGTTCTCTCTGCGCCCGCGCCGGCCGGCCGCCAAACCAGAATTAATCGAATACCCAGGCGGATTCCTGCTCCATACGGGCTTGCCTAATCCTGGATTGAACGCGGGGTTAAAAAAATATTCAGCGAAGTGGACGCGCGCGGACTCGCCCATCATCGTCCATCTCATGGCGGATCGCCCTGAAGAGACTCAACGTATGGTGCGGATGTTGGAATCACAAGAGAATGTGATGGCTGCGGAACTCGGCTTTGCGCCCCTGCTTGCAGATGACATCATTATGCTCACGCTTGAAATGTGTGTAGGTGAATTGCCTTTGATTTTTTCATTGCCCGTTGAACAAGTGTTGTTACTCGGTCCGCGTTTGGTGCAGGCTGGCGCGCAAGCGATCAGTATCGCCGCGCCACGCGGTGCACTGTATTCCCCTCTCCCACTGGGAGAGGGCAGGGTGAGGGAATTAATCACTGGTCGCCTCTACGGCCCCTCACTTTTTCCTAAAACTCTTGAAACGGTAAGCAATGCCGCCAAACTCGGACTTCCCATTATCGGCTCAGGCGGAGTCTACTCAAAAGAAAACGCCGACGCGATGCTCTCGGCCGGCGCGCTGGCTGTGCAAGTGGATGCGGCGTTGTGGAATCCGAACTTTACTTTTGCGGCTCCAACAGCATGAGAGGGATGTGCCGATGCGCAGCGCGTTCCTTGTACTTTTCATATCCTGTGTAATACGCAAGAGCCAACTGCCAGTATTTTTCATATTCTTCCTTATTTGTCTCGCGCGCAATAAAAATTCCTGATCTTCCATTCCATTCCACTATACATTCTGGATGTGCTTTCAAGTTGTAATACCAATTTGGGTTATGCACCCGCCCAAAACTCGATGCAACGATGGCAATCTTTTCCTCGTCGAGCAAACCAACTAACGGACTCATACGCGCCTGCCCGGTCTTTGCGCCTGTGGTTGTAAGCTGGATCATCGTCCAACCCGCCAAACCAGAGACAGTATATTTGCCGCCAGTCAGCTTGAGAATAAGTTTATCTACAACATGAACTTTGTTCGCAAAAAACGCTGTGACAGAACGCAGCATAATGAATCGATGAATGAGGCTTTGAAAGGCGTTCGGCTTAACATCCATCATTTTTCCAGCCAGATCGTAACAGGTCCATCATTATGGATTTCCACCAGCATGTGCGCGCCGAACTTCCCAGTTTGAGTTGGGATTTCGCGTTCGCGCAACAACTCAACGAAGCGCCTGACCAATGGCTCAGCAATATCTGGCAATGCAGCATCAATGAATGAGGGACGCCGTCCCCTGCGCGTATCTGCATATAACGTAAATTGCGAAACGACCAGCGCTTCGCCTTTTACATCCAGGATCGATAAATTCGTCTTGCCCTGCTCATCTTCAAAGATACGTAGATTGGCTGTTTTCTCTGCGAGAAACGTGACCTGCTCCTCCCCATCTCCATGACCAACACCAAGCAAAACGACAAGGCCCTTCCCGATCTGAGAAATGACCTTGTCGTCAATAGTCACACTTGCCTTGGAAACTCGTTGTAATAGTACGCGCATAAATGGGATTTGTGGCCCGCAGATCAGTTTACTCGATCTTATATCCGGTTACTCTGATAAACTCTACTTTTTCTTCAGGCGTCATATGATCGTAAGTGAGTCGGATGGTAAAGCCGCCAATCAGGTTTCCGTCCTCTTCTACGATCACCCAGTCCAGGACATCATCCAGTGAAACCGTAACAGTGCGCCCTGTGTTTAAACCGGGTTTAATTGTGAGGCCGTCAATCATTTGTATCGTGAAGACGCCTTCGAAATAAGCCACAGGCTCGGTCCATATATCTTCACTCACTTCCCTGCCCGTGAATCGGACTTTTAAGCCAACAAAGGAATAGGATGGTCTTGGAGACAGAAGGGTCTGACGCAGAGTGTTCAGGGTGTCATGAGCCTGTTCTACAGCCGCATCGAACTGTTCATCAGTAACTGGCGTGCCTGAGACTGATGACTCACACGAAGTCACCAAAATCAGACAAACGATAAAAAGGATTTTCAAATGGAGAGACTTGTACAATTAGATTCTCCAGTCTGCGGCAGAACCACGGTTTGCGCTCGATAAGCCGAATCACGCTATTTATCAGATGTTACGGCAATTGAATTGCTTCCCTTACTTCTTCCATCGTCTTTTTGGCAATGGCTCGGGCGCGGTTCGCGCCATCATCCAATACATCCTGCACATAAGTAGGCTGTGATTCAAGCTCGGCGCGTTTGGCACGGAAAGGCTCAAGATGCGCGTTCAAGTTTTTCGCGAACAGTTTCTTACAATCCACGCAGCCGATCCCTGCTGTGCGACATTCAATATTAACCATGTCAATATCAGCCTGCGGAGAAAAGATCTTATGCATCGTAAAGACATTGCAGATATCAGGGTTGCCCGGGTCGGTGCGTTTGATACGCGCGGGATCGGTTACCATTTCTTTTACGCGCGCCAGCGTCTCGTCGGGCGTTGAGGCGAGTTCAATGTGATTGTTCAGACTCTTGCTCATCTTGGCTTTGCCATCAATACCCAACACTTTGAGAATTTCCGTGTGCTTCACCTGCGGCTCAATCAATACTTTTGTCTTATAGCGATAGTTGAACGAACGCACAATCTCACGCGCGAACTCAAGATGCGGAGCCTGATCTACGCCCACGGGAACCACATCTGATTTATAAAGAACGATGTCCGCAGTCATTAATATCGGATATCCCAACAAACCATAATTGACATTCTCGGGCTGCTGCGCAATCTTTTCCTTGAACGTCGGCAGGTCTGTTAATTTGCCCAACTGTGTCACCATTGAAAGATAGGTATGCAACTCCATCACTTCAGGGACATTCGATTGCACAAATAATATCGACTCTTCAGGGCGAATCCCAGCCGCCAGCCAGTCAATTGCCATTTCAAATGTGTTTTGCCTAAGTTCCTGTGTCGTCTCAACCGTTGTCAACGCGTGGACATCCACGATGCAGTAGACACAATCGTAGTCATCCTGCAACGCGACATAGTTCTGGATCGCGCCCAGATAGTTCCCCAAATGTTGCCGACCTGTTGGTCGAGCCCCTGAAAACACGCGTCCTTTTTTAGCCATTCGTCATCCTCTAATTATCGGTGGTCGAGTAGTCCCGCGTGCTTTTCGCAAAGCGTATCGAGACCACGTGTTTCAAGCAAGTTTTGTTTGTATGCTACGTGTTGGTCTCGATATGGGCTGAGAAAATCGCTCAGCCCTACTCGACCAACGAATTGTTATTCTCCAACCATTTTCCTCACCAGCCCCAACACTTCTCCAGGCTCGGCATGACGATGTGTTCCAAGTTTCGAGTATAACAACTCCCCGTTGACGGTCACCTCAAAACGACCGCCATCAGATGGCACGAGCGTCATATCTTCAATTATATGCTCATAATTCTTGAGCAATTCCTCTGCCAGGCTCACGGCCCGGCCTGTGTAGTGTCAGACCGCGCAATAAACGATTTCGATTTTCAGCATGCATCCTCCTCTGGAATGCAGGAGCAAGCTCCTGCACCTTCGGTCAAACAGCAAGCAGTTTGACTCCAAAATTCATTTGCAAAATTATATCATTGAGGCAACTCCTGCAAAAACGCTTTTACTGTTTCGTCAGCAGGCCGGGATTTGATCTGTTTCGCCGTTCCCACCTGTCGCAACATTCCATTGACGATCACCGCGATCCGATGACTTAACTTCGCGGCTTCATTCAAATTATGTGTGACAAAGACCGCCGTTCGATGATCCTCCGCCAGCAAAGCAGACAAATCTTCAAGCAGCCTTGCGCGCGTTGGAGGATCAAGCGCCGCGAACGGTTCATCGAGCAACAACAATTCCGGCTCCAGCACAAATGCCCGCGCAAGGCTGACCCTCTGCGCCTCTCCCCCGGACAGTTGGCCTGCCCGCCGTTTCGCAAGTGACTCTATTCCCAAGTGTTTGATCCACCTCCACACCCGCGCATGGATCTCCTCCTTCGGCGTGTTGCGAAACTTCAAGCCCAAGGCAATATTTTGCTCAACAGTCATATCCAACAGAAGAGGGTCTTGAAATACGAACGAAATTCTACGGCGATATTCAAGGTCACCTAACCCGGCTAACTGGCTCCCATTAAATATGACCTCACCAGCAGTCGGCTTCAATAAGCTTGCCAGCGCAAGCAACAAGGTACTCTTCCCCGCGCCGTTTGGACCAACAACAGCCAGGGTCTCCCCGCGTTTGATATCAAGCGAATCAATTTTGAGCGTGTCGCGCCCGTTCCGTTGAATGAGGACATTGCGAATTTCAATCATGTTATTTCCGTGGGGCGGATTGCCAATCCGCCTTACGACCCTTT
>Ga0247727_10016613_pt1 | contig 11849 bp, 14 predicted proteins | sample WisWelCaveWW1625_FD_202498 | JGI IMG/M metagenome (GOLD analysis project Ga0247727, IMG submission 202498) | Biofilm microbial communities from Wishing Well Cave, Virginia, United States - WW16-25 | ecosystem: Environmental > Aquatic > Deep subsurface > Groundwater > Cave microbial mat | place...
TGTCTTTCGCATCGGCCGGGATATCATCGAGAAACGCTTGGCGCTTCAGCAAGATTTCACGGTCGCCTTTTATCCGTTAGTGTCGGGTAGCTAGACCGACAGACAGTTTTTTGCGGTTTCGGCGCAAAAAGATGGTCAATGGCTGAATCTCGTGGATTGGACAAGAACCGACACGATCAAACCGAATGGGGTCAATCAGCTGGAAGTCATCGCGCGTGAAACGCACTTTACCTTTTTGATCAATGGGCAGGTCGTGAATGAAGTTGATGATGGTCTTTTCAGTCAGGGGTTGGTCGGGTTAGCCATGGAGGGGTACACGCCTGGGGAAAAAATAATTTTTGATTTTATGGACGTCACCTTGCGTGAGCGGCGTGGGGATGCATAGGAGGCATACAACGATGCGCGCGCTCGAACGGAGAAAGCCTCGAATAGCAACACCCTGTCAAGGGTTAACGACAAACCGCACTTCTTCACTCCTCACCACCTCCCCACCCTCCAACACCGCCTCAGCGCGCAAGGTGTGCGCCCCCGCCTCCAGCGCCCACCACCACTCAAACGGCAATTCCGTCATCGTTCCTATTGCGACACCATCCAACACAAACGTCACTGATCGCACTGGCCCGGCGGCGATGACACGGAAGGGGATTTGTTGATTCTCGCGCGGCAGGCGAGGCGAAATCTGAAAGACCGTGTTGGGGTCGGGGGAGGTAATTCGTAATTGGTAATTGGTAATTGGAGATGATGGCACGAGATGGGGAGGTTGGGGCAGGCCGTTTTGCCGCGCCCAGTCTTGGGCTTCGGGTGGCAAGACCAGAAAGACTTTGGGGATGATGAATTGCGAGGGCGTGTTCGCGTCGGCGAGTTGGCTAATGCGCGAGTCAATGTTGAATGATTGATACAGGTTATCGGGCTGGGTGGAGGCCGTGCCGTCGAGAAAAATTTCGGTCTGGGTGCGCGGACAGACGGGCGTGGGCAAGAGGCCGGAAGGCACACACACTTCAACGCGCACCAGACCGGGTGGCTCGGTGAACAGTGACTCGGGTTTGCCCGCCAATGCCTGCCGCATAAAGTCGTGCCAGATGGGGCCAGCGCCCGCCACGCCGCTCAAGTTCACCATTGGGCTGTTGTCGGCGTTGCCCACCCATACGCCGGTCACCAATTCTGGTGTATAGCCTATCGTCCAGTTGTCGTGATAATCCGAAGTGGTGCCGGTCTTCACCGCCGCGGGCCGCCCGATTTGCAGGACGCTATTGAAGCCAAAGGTCGGGGCGCGGGCATCGTTGTCCGAGAGAATATCGCTGATAAGATAAGCCACCCGTTCATCCAAGACTCGTTCACCCACGTGCGGCGTCCATCGCTCAATAACGTTTCCGCCTGCGTCGCTGATTTGCAAAATGGGCGTGGGCTCGACGCGCCATCCGCCATTGGCAAATACGGCGTAGGCCGTGGTCAAGTCCAGCAAACGCACTTCGCCGCCACCCAGGGTCAGCGCCAGCCCAAAACGGTCGGCATCGGCCAGCGTCGTCAATCCCATCCGCCCACCCAGACGAATCATGTTGGATACGCCCAGGTGGTCAAGCGCAATCACCGCTGGCACATTCAGGCTTTGCGCCAACGCCTGCCGCACCGAAACCGGCCCATGAAACGCGCGGTCAAAATTTTGCGGCGCGTAGGAAAAACCTTCTTTGGTGATGAAGGCGGTGGGGATGTCGAGAAGCATGGTGGCCGCGGTCCATGGACAATTCTCTAACGCGAAGCGTCCAATTCTCAAATTGCTGGAGACTGGACGCTTCGCGTTAGAGAATTGACACACTTCCGGCGAAAACGCCGCCGCATAAGTGATGGGCTTGATGGCGCTTCCGGGTTGGCGCGGGGCGGTGGCGAGGTTGATGGCACCAAAGATATTGGAATCAAAGTAATCGGGCGAGCCAAGCATAACGAGGATTTGGCCGGTGTATGGGTCGAGCGCAACGAGGGCGGCGTTGGTGGCGTGGTGCGCCGGGCCGGTCTTGTCTTCGGCAATCTCATTCAGATTGCGAATGACGGTGTTCTGCGCGGCGCGGGTCAGGTCGAGGTCAAGCGTGGTGGTGATGGTGAGGCCGGAGAGCAAAACGTCCGGGCCATATTTCTGTTCGAGGCGATTCCAAACGTAGAAGACAAAGTGCGGTGCTTCAATGGGGAATGGCGCGGGGTTGAAATGCAATGCTTCGGCTTGCGCGAGGCGCGCTTCTTCGGCGGTGAGGTCGCCCTGCTTGACCATCAATCCCAGCACGATGGCTTGTCGGGATTGAGCCGCTTCGGGATAAAGCAATGGGTCGTAGACGGAGGGCGCCTGGGGCAGGCCCGCCAGCAACGCGCTCTCGGCCACATCCAAATCGCGGGCCGATTTGCCAAAGTACGTTTGCGCCGCCGCTTCCACCCCATAAGCCAGATGGCCGTAATAGGTTTGGTTGAGATAAAGCGCGAGGATCGCGTTTTTGCTATACGCCCGCGACAAGCGCCAGGCCAGAATGGATTCGCGCAGTTTACGGGTGAGGGTGCGTTTCGCGCGCTCCTGCGGATCGAGCAAGACATTGCGCGCCACTTGTTGGGTGAGGGTGCTTCCGCCCGCCAACACTTCACCGCCCGTGAGATTGATCCACAACGCGCGCACGATGCCCACCACATCCACGCCCGGATGGGTATAGAAACTCGCATCTTCGGTGGCGATGGTGGCGCGTTGCAGGGCTGGCGGAATGTCGTTCAGTGGAATGGTCGTATGATGCGCGCCGGCCGGGTCCGCAATTTCATAGAGCAAGCGCCCATCCCGCGCCAAAATTTTTGTAGAGGGGATAACGAGGTTTTGGGTGAGGCGGTCGAGGGAGGGCAGGTCAACGAACAGCCAATTCCAAATGACCAATGACAAAAGGAAGAAGGAAGAAGGAAGAAGGAGGAGCAAGGCGCGACGATGGGACTGGCCGCGCAATTTTTGGAGTGGCATGGAACGCGGAGATTAAGCGTTCGCGGGTTGCATGAGGCAGGTCAGGTCGCCCAGCCCCTCCAGCAAAACTTTGAAGCGGCGCAAAAAGGCGCGGCCAATGAGGAAGCGGGTGTTACTAACGAAAGTCTGGATGATAAGGCGGTGACTTGGGAGTGTTGGGTGAACGTTGACCTCCGCCCACGCTTCTAAGAAGCGAATTTCCTCTCCCGTAACGGTCAGGCCAATTGGGGTCACTTTTCGGCGCACCCGGTGTTCTCCCAGGTTAAGGGTCTCAAATAGATCATAGGGGGATCAGAATTTCGCCACGATAGCCCGTGTCCAGTTGCACCAACTTGCCAGCCGGATGATGAGTTTGACCCGCGCGGCTCTGAATCTGTATTTTCATTGCGGGCCGATCTGATGTGGGCCAGCAAATTAGTTGAACGTCATTTGCCATCCAAACTCCACTTCCGCCGGTTGGTCCTCTCCAACCTGCATCACAATCCGGCCATGTGCCTCCGGCGCTAAATGCTCAACGGCCTCCAATGAATCGCCGACATCCTGTAATTGTCCGTGCGCGATAACAAACCATTGACCCCCATGGTCACGTTCCAACTCAGGTCGGAGCTGTTCGTAAGCCTGGTCGTTTTCCAGCCGTTCGGTTTCAATCAAAGCCAGCCGCCGCTCCCGATGTTGAGCCAGCCACAGCTCCGCCGCCTCGACAATGGCGCGTTTCACGCCCTCTTCTTCATACACCAGTTTGGCGGTGCGTTCAAACTCTTCCTGCAAGGGTTGGGGTAATTCAGCAATAAGCATGGCGAGATTCTCCAGATCGGGTTCCATCCAAATTATACACCCGACGGTGGCGTGGCTATCCGGTATAATGCCCGCCGATGGATTCTTTAACGACGGGCGCGCGGGCGCTTCTCAATTTAGATTTAAGCCCTACGCAAGTGGCGGCCTTTCAGGTGTATGCCGACGAGCTCCGCGCCTGGAACGACAAGGTCAACCTGACCGCCATCCGGGACTCGGCCGGCATTCAAGTCAAGCATTTTCTTGATTCGCTGTCGCTATTGAAGGCCCTTCCCCGACTTCGAACCGGGGACTCTGGACTTAAGTTAATTGACGTTGGCACCGGTGCCGGCTTTCCGGGCCTGCCGCTCAAAATCGTCTGCCCGGATTTACGGCTGACGCTGGTGGAGGCCACTGGCAAAAAAATTGCGTTTTGCGAACATATCATCGCCACGCTCAAGTTGAGCGGGGTGACGGTGGTGAAAGCGCGGGCCGAGGAAATGGGCCAAGACCAGGCCCATCGCGAACACTATGATTGGGCGGTGGCGCGCGCGGTGGCCGAAATGCCGGTGCTGGCCGAGTATCTCTTGCCGCTGGTAAAACGCGGCGGCCACGCGCTGGCCCAAAAAGGCGAAACCGCGCCGGTTGAAACACAAACCGCCGAGGGGGCCATCAAAAAATTGGGCGGGGAATTAGAACAGTTGATTCAGATTGAACTACCCGGTGTGGTGGAAACGCGTTTCCTGGTGGTGCTGAAAAAAGTGGCGGCCACCCCGCCCCGCTATCCGCGCCGTCCGGGGGTGCCATCCAAATCCCCATTGGCCTAAATTCTCAATCAAAGCACCCGCACTTCCGCCGAGGCCGCGCAAGCGGTGGGGTGTGCCATCGGCCAAATCGCCAAATCCATCATCTTTCGCGCGGCGCACAGTGACCGGCCCGTGCTGGTGTTAACGTCGGGTGCCAACCGGGTGAGCGAAGCGGTGGTGGCCGAGTTGGTGAGCGAACCGCTAAAGAAAGCCGACGCCGATTACGTGCGGACGCGCACCGGTTTTGTCATCGGCGGCGTGCCGCCGATGGGCCATGCCGAGCCACCCATCACTTTCATTGATGAGGACTTGTTGCAATACGCCGAGATTTGGGCGGCGGCGGGCACGCCGAATGCGTTGTTCAAATTGACGCCGCAGGAATTGTTGACGCTGACAGAAGGGACAGTAGCGCGGGTTGCGGTTATACCGGTTCCATAGCACCGACTGGTTTAGCCCGACGACTCTCGATAAACATCTCGGCTAAGGTGGAAGGCACAATCCGACCCAACAACTCGCTGACCGTGCCGACTTGCCAATCCTTGCCTCGGCAAAATTCTACAATGGCGGCTAAGGCATCCACCTCCTGATAGCGAAAATGATAAAGAAACATATCCCCGGCTTTCACCTGTTGGCAGAAGCTACTTAACACATCGCGCCCGGTCGGGTTAGGAGATTGGTTCATCTTGTTCACCCGATTCCACATCACCACCGTCATCCCGAAATCGGCGGCGGCCTGTTGAAGCGCAGGTTCGCTCCACCCACTCCCACACGGCGGACGAAAATACGGCACCGTGTTTAGGCCAAGGCACGACCGGGCCACGCGCATAAACTCTGACAACTCATTGGCCACGGTCTCATAGGGTTGGCCACCCAAAGGCTGATGCCAGTAGGTGTGGCATCCAATCTCATGCCCGTCGGCTACCGCCCGTTGCCACGGAGCCGGGTTAGCCTCAACAACCTGCCCAATGGGGAATAACGTCAACCGCACATTTACCTCACGGCACACATCCAGAAAGCGAGTGACATTGACATACCCATCGTCAAAGGTCAGGGCCAAGCGCGGCAACGTTGGATCGCCACTGAAAATCGCTTTGGCAGTTGGTGCCGCCGCTTGAACCGCACACACGGGCCAGGCCAGACTGGCCAGCGAAGCGGCCCCGAGTTTTAGAAATTGGCGACGAGTAATGGTTGACATGAGAGCCTCCGTAACTGGCTCTCACTGTAAGAGTTGAAGTTCACCGCTGGTTTTCGGGGAAGTTACCGGGGGGTTACCAATAAGTTACGGTTCCGGTTAAAAACAAAAGCCCGCCGGGGCGCGGCGGGCTGGAGCAAACTGATAAATTATTTGGCGCTGACTTTGATGACCTTCGGCTTGGCGGTTTCGGCCTTGGGCACCCGCAGGGTGAGCAGGCCGTTTTCGACATTGGCTTCGGCGTGCGCGCCGTCCAATTCCACCGGGAAGTCGAGCGTGCGGGTGAAGGTTCCGTAGCGGCGCTCCTGCAAGAGCCAGGTGGCTTTCTCGTCTGCGGCGGGCGCTTGAATTTCGACGCGCAGGGTCACGCGCTCGGCCAGCACTTCCACTTGCACGTCTTCGGCGCGCAAGCCCGGCACGGCGGCGGAAACGATGAAATCATCGCCCTCGGCGCGCACATCCACCGGCAAGGTGTAAGCGGCGCGGTGCGCGAGACGAGCATCGTACACGCGGTCCAAAACTTCGGGGGCGACCAGGGGGCGGTAGGTTCGTAAAGCAAACATTGTGTCCTCCAACATAGGTGGTGAATTCGATCCAAATAAGATACGGTTATCTTACTGGGGCCGCATTAGAAATTTACCAACGCCAGATAGGAGGTAAATTAACAGCCCGTGTCGTTTGGATGGGTCAGGGGTTTATAATGGCATGACCATGGAATTGCCTGCCCGCGCTTCGCCTATCGCTCACGAACCCTTTCTCCAAAAATTTGCGCGCTGGCTTCTTCGCCGCATGGGCTGGCGGGTCGAGGGCGCGTTGCCGTTCCAGCTCACCAAATTTGTCATCATCGTCGCCCCCCACACCTCCAACTGGGATTTTGTGGTCGGCCTGATTTGCGCCTATGCCATCGGGTTGTTGTTGCGCTGGCCCTATGGCATCATCGCGAAATCGTCGGCCTTCCGTGGACCCATGGGGCCTGTGATGCGGGCCTTTGGTTGCATCCCCATCAACCGCGGTGCGGCGCAGAATGTGGTCGAGCAAATGGTGGAGGTGTTCCAGCAACGGGAGCGGCTGATGCTGGTCATTGCCCCCGAAGGTACCCGCAAAAAAACGGATTATTGGAAGTCAGGGTTTTATCGGATTGCACTGGGCGCGCAAGCGCCGGTGGTGATGGCGACCCTGGATTTTGGTCGCAAAGTGGGGCGCATCGGCCCGGCCTTTCTGCCCTCCGGCGACCTGCAAGCCGACACACCGCTGCTCCGCGATTTCTATTCCAACGTCACCGCCCGCCATCCGGAAAAGGTGGGGGAGATTCGGTTCAAAGAATAGAAGAAACCCGGTTTCTCGCTTTTGGCGGAAACCGGGTTTCTTATTTCCCTCACGGCGCGGTCACAGCCCGCGCTTCCAGCCCCTTCCAACTCACCGACATATTTGCATTGGTGCGGTCATATAAGAAGAAGCCATAGAAGCCACCGGCCAATGTCGCATCCTGGGCGGAGAACAGATACTGGTCGTTGATGTAGAACCGCATCTGGTCTTTGTTCGCCCAAACCGTGATCGTGTTATCAGCATTCGCGCCGGGCTTAATCGCGGACGAAGCCGTCCAATCTACGAGTGTGATCAGACTGTTGCCCTGCATCAACTCCAGGCGGGCCGAACCATCACAACGCAGTTTGAAAACATAGAAGCTATAGGCATTGGTCTCCGCCTCCACGTTGCCACGAAATAGCAGAGCGTATTCGTCAGCGTCGGCGCACACATTGGTGTGGGCGCTCACGCGAATCTGTTGGTTGCCCACCTTCACCGTGTCATTGCTGATGGTGAAGCGCCAGGTGCCGCTTTGTTTCGCAACTGCATTGAGTTGCTTCTGTTCGCCCGATACTCCGAAACTGGCGGCATCATCTTCAAAGGTCCAATACCAATTGCTGGTGCCATCCAGCGCATCGCTAAACACTACGTCCCCCACACCCTCATTTGGATCGGGCGTTGGCGGCACGGTGGCGGTGGGTGGTGTGATAAGTGTTGGCGTGACCGTGGGCGCTTCGGGCGTGGTCGTCGGTTGCGCGGTAGCAGTTGGTGCGGTCACAGCGTCGGTTAGGATGACGGCCACCGCCGTCTCGGTGGGCAGGGCTTGCGTCGGCACGCTCACTAGCGTAAACGGGGTGGGCGTGGCTTGCCGTCCACACGCGGCCAGGGCTAATCCGGCCACGGCCAGGCTCAGGGTTAAACGAAAGATACGCATCGAACATCTCCTCCAAACAGAATGGACTATCTAACAACGCTTGGCAGAATACCAGATGGAGATTACGGCCCTTCGCGGTTGGTATGACAATTTGGTAATGGGATATTACCGATTGGTAATAGGGGCAGGCGGCCTATTCGTCTGTCAAGTTGGAAAAGATGAACTCGGAATCGAGGCTTTAGCCGGTTGGCCCGGTTGAAAATCTCGATTCCGTCCATCAGAATCAGGTGAACTGAGTCCTACTTGGTTGACTCAAACGCTTCAACCACCGGCCCGTCCACCATCTCCGCCGGAAGTTCCAGCCCGAGCACATACAAGGCCGTTGCGCCGGTTTGAGTGGTGGTGATGAGGCCAGTCAATTCATAATTTACGCGCACGCCCGGTCCGGCGATGATCCATGGGATGATCATGTCTTCGGGGCGGTTGGCCCCATGCACAAACCCCAATCCGCCATGGTCACTCGTCACGATCACCGTCGTCTGCGCCGGCAGGGCGGCCAGCAGGCGTCCCACGGCCTCATCGGTTCGAGTCAATGCGTTGAGATAACGGTCTGACATCCAGCCATACAAGTGGCCGAAATAATCCATATTGGGAAAGTGGACAAACATCACATCAAATCCGACCTGCGCTTGCGCGATGGCCTGGTCGGCCACGTCCTGATCTCCGGCCAGCGCAAAGGTATACGAGTCCACGTCGCCGGGCGTGTTGAGATGCGCGAACTTTTCTTTGCTCACCACCATCACGGTCCGCCGACCAGCGGCATGGGCCACCGAAAAAATTGTCGGCACGGTAATCGTGCCAGCGTTGGGGCGATAGTCGTTCCATGTCAGGCCGTGTGTCGCCACCGGGCAACCGCACAGCATGGAGGCGTGCGACGGCAACGTGACCGGCGGGAAGATGGTCTGCGCTTGCCAGGAATACGCGCCGCTCTGCGCCAACGTCAGGAAATTTGGGGCGCTCGTCTGAAACAACGCATCCGGTCGCAAGCCGTCAATGGAGATGATGACGACTTTGGACGGGAGCGGCGTTGGAGATGGCGTTAGGGTTTGAGTCGTGGTAGCGGTTAGGGTTTGAGTTGTGGTAGCGGCTGGGGTTTGCGTTGGGGAAGAGGTGATGGTGGGCGTGAGCGCGGGGAACGTGGTAAGACTTGGGGGAGAGGTAGGCGTATTTAAAACCGCCGTTGCCGGCGGGCGGGCCGTACATGCGCCCAGGCAGAGACTCAATGCGGCGACGAAGTAGTTTAGATGTTTCATACGGGTTTGATCAGGAACTCACGGAGCGCGCGGGCGGCGGGGCTGAGGTAATGGTCTTTGTGCCAGACCACGCCCAGCGACCGGCGCAAATCCTGGTCGGTGATGCGAAGTTTGCGGATGTGTTTGGTGCCGCCCCAGGCCAGCTCGGGCACGATGGCGACGCCCAGCCCTGCGGCCACAAACTCGAGCGCGCTCTGCATCGCGCCGCCATCCAGCGCCACCTTAGGTTCAAAGCCCGCGCGCCGACACGCGCTCAACGTCACCTCGCGCAGTTTGTAGCCTTCGGCGAAAAGGATAAAGGCTTCGCTTGCCAAATCGGCCAACTTCACCGAGCGGCGTTTGGCCAGCGCGTGGTTGGCGTTGACGGCCAGGACGTAATGCTCATCCAGATAGGCCGCCACTTCCAGTTCGGGCGGCAGGAGGTCGGTCACCACAATCGCCAAATCCAGTTTGCCCTCGACCATTAATCGCACCAGTGATTCGGTTCCGGCTTCGCGCAAGGTGACTTCCAGGCCCGGATAATCATGCTTGAAGCGGGTGAGTTGCTCGGGCAAACGGTGCGTGCTCACGGTGGTGGGCGCGCCCAGGCTCACGGTGCCGTGCGTGAGGGTGATGCGCTCGCGCACTTCATTCTGCGCCGCTTCCACCGCCGCCAGGATGCGGCGCGCATGGGGCAACAACGCCTGCCCGGCCTCGGTCAGTGTCACCCGCTTGCCAAGGCGGTCAAACAGCCGCACGCCCAGATTCTCCTCCAGCGCCCGAATTTGCTGGCTAATAGCGGGCTGGGCGACGTGCAAAGCCTCGGCCGCCCGTGAGAAATTGAGCCGCTCGGCGACGGCCAGAAAATAGGTGAGGTGGCGGAGTTCCATTGACTAACTATAAGCAAAACTTATCGTTATCAACTATAGCATGTCTTGGACTTCTAAGGCAATCCGGGTAAAATGATTGTGCAATTTGGAGCAATCAGGGCCGATTTATCTGAAACCGGCCCATACCGCAGGAGGCGCGCATGGCATCCTCAACCAACCCCCTCAGCCCCATCCTCGGCGACCAGCCGCCCCCGCCCCTGTTAACTCATGCACAGGAAATTGAATTGGCCGGCCGCCTCTCGGCTGGTCAACTGGCCGCCCGACAACTGGCAGGCCGTGTGGCCGACCCCAAACGTCGCGCTTCCCTGCGGCGGTTGGTCGCCGAGGGACAAGCCGCCCGCGAAGCGCTGGTTATGCACAACCTGCCATTGGTGGTGAGCGTGGCCTCCCGCTTTCGACATTCGGAACTGACCTATGATGATTTGATTCAAGAGGGCATCCTCGGCCTGCTCAAAGCCGCCGAGAAATATGACCCGAAACGCGGCACCCGTTTTGGCACGCTGGCCGTGTGGTGGATTCGACAGGCCATTGGCCGGGCGGTGGCCAACACCGGCCGCACCGTGCGTCTACCGGTGAACCGCGCCTGGCGCTTGGGTCAACTGCGCCGGGCCGCCGCCCACCTCACCCAGGAAACCGGTGAGACACCGGCGGTGGCGGACATGGCCAGTGCGGTGGGCGTTTCATTGCAAATGGCGGAAGCGCTCCTCCGCGACGGCCAACCCCTCATCTCATTGGATGCGCCGCCCGATGCCGATGACCGCGCCCTGCTGGAGCGTGTGCCGGACCCCAGCACCCTCAACCCGGAAACCATGGCCACCGAACGCAGTCTGCACAACGTCATCGAAGACTCGCTGGGGCGATTAGATGAGCGCGAGGCGCAGATTTTGCGGATGCGGTTTGGGTTGGGCGGGGGCGAGGCGCGGCCACTGCGTTCCATCGCCGCCGAGTGGCGCATGAGTCCCGAGGGCGTGCGCCAAATCAGCGAGCGTGCCATGAGCCACCTGCGCGAAATGCCGCATGTGCGCGCGTTGAGCGTGTATTTGGAAGAATAGCGCCGCGTTGTCGGAGGTTCGCAAGGTATGCGTCTTTCACCGGAGGTCTTTCGACAAAAATTGCTCTACGCCCACACGTTTCTCGCCGATGTGTCTCTGCACGATGTGTGGGCCATTCACTTAAAGGGCGGCGGGCCGGGCCGCACCCTGCATCGCCTCCAACCCCTCCTCCAATTCCAAAACATCGAACGGGTTCATCCTATTGTGCGCGGCCTGTTTGCTGTGCGCTTTGCGCTGGGCAAACTCTTTCGCTGGGATAACGACACATCTGATGTCGCTCCCGCGTCCGCGTCTTACCTCCACCGTTTGCCCGCCGCTGACCACGCCCGGTCACTGACCAAACCCGGCACGGTGAACGGCGGTTTCCGGGTGATTTACGAATTTGAAAACGAAGCGATGAGCGAAATCATCAACGGCACCGTTCACGCTTTTTCGTTGTTGACGATGGAGTCAACGAATGATGGCTATCAAATCTGCTGGGCCATCTATGTCAAAAACGTAAACTGGCTTACGCCGTTCTACATGGCGCTGATTGACCCTTTCCGGCGGATACTGGTATATCCTGTTCTCATCCGGCAAATGGAGCGAGCGTGGGCGGAAAGGCTGCGAGGCGATGAGGCATAACTTAACTAATTGGATCATTCGCACTGATGTAAACCTTACACGCTGGATGGCGCATTACGGCGT
>Ga0247727_10016614_pt1 | contig 11848 bp, 12 predicted proteins | sample WisWelCaveWW1625_FD_202498 | JGI IMG/M metagenome (GOLD analysis project Ga0247727, IMG submission 202498) | Biofilm microbial communities from Wishing Well Cave, Virginia, United States - WW16-25 | ecosystem: Environmental > Aquatic > Deep subsurface > Groundwater > Cave microbial mat | place...
CGCCCCGGCCCTTACGGCCTGTGCGGTGCGGCGTGTCACCTCACTTACCCACAACTCCTTCTCCCGCACAATCTTGGCGCACTTTTTCCCGCAACTCGTTCACAATGAACACTTCCATTTTTCTCCCCAAAACACCCCTTTTTACCCCTTTTGCCTTCAAACACTTGCCGCCACACATGCGTACAACCCATTTCTTTTGATAACGTTCTGCAAAACCGGGGGGGGGGTACCCCCCATCCCTGGCCTTCTCCAGTCGTGCGCTCAATTCCTTGGGGCTCCATCCTCAATCCTCAACCTTCTGGGACGTTCAATGTCCTTTGTTTTCATTGTTTTACATCACAGTTTATGGGCAATTACTTGCTATCCGCTTTATTTTCAACACTATCCACCATCATTCACAAAGGGGGGGGTACCCCCCCCTCTTATTCCATACAACAATCTTATTTTCAATGACTTGCTTCAAAATCAACACCGTAAAAACCCCACTTCTATGCCGCTTTTCATTGCAAAACTGCCACTTCTGCGGCCCTTTGGAGAGCAGACCCTGTGCTCCTCTTATCCCCGGCTGCGTCGCTGCCGCCCACAGCGAGCAGGTCCTGGGTTGCTCCTTGCTTGCTGTGAAAGGATGCACGCATGAAACTGTTTGCGGCGGAGCCACCCGCCACACCCTTCAACCGAATGGCTGAACACTGCCGTCCATGCGGAAGGGCGCGACGCGACGGGAAGCATTGTGCTATGGTTTGGGCCCGACCACACCTCTCCCAGGCCGCGACGCTCCGACGCCGCGGATGGAGGACATCATGAAAGCCATCCAGTTCACGCAGCACGGCGGCCCGGAAGTTCTCAAGTACGTCGAGGTGAATGAGCCCACCATCAACGCCAACGAAGTGCTGGTGCGCGTGCGGGCCTGCGCCCTGAACCACCTGGACCTGTGGGTGCGCCGGGGGCTGCCGGGAATTCGCATTCCGATGCCCCATATCCCCGGGAGCGACGTCTCCGGCGAGATTGTCCGCGTGGGGGAGCTGGTCAGCGGCGTGAGTGTGGGGCAGAAGGTGCTGCTGGCGCCGGGAGTTTCGTGCGGGCACTGCGTCCACTGCCTGGGTGGGGCAGACAATCAGTGCCGGAAATACTCCAACTTGGGCTACATGATTGACGGTGGCTGCGCCGAATATGTGCGCGTGCCGGCTGTGAACGCATTCCCTATCCCCGGTGACCTGACGTTCGAAGAGGCTGCGGCCGTGCCGTTGGTGTTCCTGACCGCCTGGCATATGCTGAAAACCCGCGCCCGGTTGGCGCCGGGCGAGGAGTTGCTGGTGCTGGGGGCAGGCAGCGGGGTAGGGAGTGCCGCGATTCAAATCGGGAAGCTGCTGGGGGCGCGCGTTATTGCCACGGCTGGCAGCTCCGCCAAATTGGCCAAGGCGCGGGATCTCGGCGCTGACGAAACCATTGACCATGGCAAGCAGGATATCGCCGCAGAAGTGAAGCGCCTGACCGCGAAGCGCGGCGTGGACGTGGTGTTCGAGCATGTGGGCGCAGCCACCTGGGAGGCCAGCGTGGCCAGCCTGGCGCCCGGCGGGCGGCTGGTCACCTGTGGGGCCACCACCGGCTACGAAGCGCGCGTGGACATCCGCTACCTGTTCAGCAAGCAGCTCTCGCTGCTGGGGTCGTATATGGGCAGCAAGGCGGAGTTGCACGAGGTCCTGAAATTAATCGGGCGGCGTAAACTGCGCGCGGTCATTGACCGCGTGATGCCGCTGGCGCAGTGCGCGGCGGCGCACGAGTTGCTGGAAAAAAGGGAGCAGTTTGGCAAGATCGTGCTGAAGCCTTAGCGGCGTGGTGACTCGCGGTTGGCGGTATGCGACAATTGGCGTGGAGCGGAAATGGGCCAGACGCTGGGTACAGGGGTCACGCTGGAACGGCCGGGAGAAGGCGCATCGGCGCTGTCGGACGAGGGCTTTATTTTCACCACCCTCGACAAGGCGGTGAACTGGGGGCGGAAGAACTCCATTTGGCCGATGTCGTTCGGGCTGGCTTGCTGCGCCATCGAAATGATGAGTATGGCCGCGTCGCGCTATGACGTTTCGCGGTTCGGCGCCGAGGTTTTCCGGGGCTCTCCGCGCCAGTCCGACCTGATGATTATTGCCGGGCGCGTCTCGCATAAAATGGCGCCGGTCATCCGCCAGCTCTACGAACAGATGCCGGAACCCAAATGGGTGATCTCGATGGGGGCGTGCGCTACGTCCGGCGGGGTGTTCAATAACTACGCCATCGTGCAGGGCGTCAACCAGGTGATCCCGGTGGACGTGTACGTGCCGGGCTGCCCGCCGCGCCCGGAAGCGCTGCTGTACGCGATACTGCAACTCCAGAAAAAGATTGAAAACGAGCGCGGCAGCTTCAAAAAAGCCATCGGCTGGGCGTGAGGAGGAACGCGGAACGCAGACCTGAGAAATCAGAAATTAGGAATTAGGAAAACTAAGACGCTCCGCTGCAACGGGGCGTTTTTCCTTTCAGGGCCATCAACTAACGCAGAGGCGCGGAGGAAGCGGAGGAACGCAGAGGGAGCGAAATGACTTCCGCCGCGCCGGCTGGAGATTCCAGAGTCCCGCCGGGAAGAGCATGTTCGCGCCGCACGTAGGCCATTCCGATGGCGCAGTTCAGCGCGGGAGAAAACGCCGCGCTGGTAACGTGGCCGATCTCCTTCTCTCCGGCAGACAACTTCGTTCCTGGAGCGGGCGGCTCGGGCGTGGAGAATCTCAGCCCGACGCGGAGGCGGTTCACCTGGCCGCGGGAGCGCACGCGTTCGACGATCTCCTGTCCCGTATAGCACCCTTTCGCATAATTGATGTGGCTGTGCTCGAGGCCCGCCTCGTGGGGAATCACCTTGTCGTCGAAGTCGTAGCCAAACCAGGGAATGCCGGCCTCGAGGCGCAGCGAGTTCCAAGCGGCACAGCCCATGGACGCGCCGTTATGGCTGCGGACAGCCTCCGCCAGTGTTCTCCAGAGGTCCGGCAGGAGGGCGCGCCGGGCAATGACGGCTGCGCCGGTAGATCCGAAATGGGAGCTGCGAACCACTCGGCAGGGGATGGCGCCGAGTTCCACCTCGCTGTGGGCCAGTTCCTGCATGGCATCGAGCTTCAGGCCGCAACTCTCAAGGAGAAGTGCGGCGGCTTGCGGACCTTCGATGGCGAGAGAGTCCAATTCCGCCGACGCGTCCGTCAGCGTCGCATCGTCCATAATCAGATATTTTTCCAGCCACGCGACAGTCTGCTTTGCAACCTGCACATGGTGTTCGAGAAGAAAGCGCTCCCCCAGGTTGAAGCAATAAAGCTCGGCCAGGATGTGACCCTGTGGATTGAGCAGCAGCCCTGCTGTGCCCTGACCCGATGGCAGGTCTTTGATGTTGTTGGTGAAGATGGCGTTCAAATAGCGCACGCGGTCGGGGCCGTCGAGCCAGGCGTAGGAATAATGGCCCGTGTCGAACAGGGCCACCGATTCCCGCGCGGCTCGGTACTCCGCCGCGGTGTCGGTGAACCGGTCCGGGAGCATCATTCCGTGCCATTTACCCAGCGTGGCAGCGGCCGCAGCATGTACAGAATGAAGCGAAGATACAGGTAACATCGCGTAGGCGCCAGGGACGCAGCGCAGTACAATTCTAGCAGAGGCGAGAATCGGCGGCCGGAAAGGATGGGATGCAGGCGCCTCATCCATTCGGAGAGTTGACGGACCTAAGAAGTCAAGACTGCCCTCAGGGGCTGAAGCCCCCGCCGAATGGTAAGTTGTTCGGCACGGCTGATCCCAAAGTTTCGGGACGTGCCCTGACAAAATCGGCAAATCATGCCGGAGCGAAAACACCTCATGTCCAACGCTGACAACCATACGGGCGCTGGAGGACTGATCCACGAAATCATTCCTGTGGGTTGGCTGCAGTGCAACTGCTCGATTCTGGGCGACACAGCCACGCGCGATGCTGTGGTCGTAGACCCCGGGGACGAAGTGGAAAAGATCCTGCAAGTCATCGAGCGGCACAGACTGAAAGTCCGCGCCATCCTGAACACCCACGCGCACATTGACCACGTTGGCGGATTCCGAAAACTGAGGGCCGTCACGGGCGCGCCGGTGTTGATGCACGAGAGAGACCTCGAGCTGTATCAGATGCTTGACGTACAGGCAAAGATGATCGGAATGCCCGCGCCGGAGCGGGCGGAAATCGAGGCGACGCTGGAAGAAGGGCGCAGCGTGCGCTGGGGCAGGTTTGAGTTCCAGGTGCTGCACACGCCGGGACACACGCGGGGAAGCTGTTGCCTCTTCATGCCCTCTGCCGACGGGGTCTCTGCAACTCTGCCAGCGGCGGAGCCAGGCCGGCTGATCGCCGGAGACACGCTGTTCGCGGGAAGCATCGGGCGAACGGATTTATGGGGTGGGTCGTATGAGGGAATCCTCCGCTCCATCCACGAGAAGTTAATGAGGCTCCCCAATGCCACGGTGGTTTATCCCGGCCATGGTCCGGTGACGACTATCGGGGATGAGCGTGCCACGAATCCCTTTCTCGCGGGCCGGTAAGCTCCGGCGGGAGGCCAGACTCCGCCCCCATCCGGGCTCCGCTGCCGTATGGCGGGTGAGGGCGCGTGGCATTCTTTCCTGGACATACGCGAAGGGGTACTATCGGACAGCGGCCGCGCCCGGAGACGCGCGAAACCGGAAAGCGCCACAGGCGCTGTTGTCCGATTGGAAATTCTGCCCTGCTGGCAGCTTTACTGGAACCGGGGGGGCCACCATAATCCGCGATGCACTACGTCTCACGGTACGATCGCTTCCAGGCGCCCGGCCCGGAGGGCGCACCCGTCGCCGTGGAATTCCGGAAGGCTGGGTTCCTGGCTGCCGGTGATGAGCCCGAACTGTATTTCTTTCAGGCCGGCGCACGAGAGGTGATTGTTGGGGTGTCCGGGGAGACGCTTCGCTGGTTCCAGAGGGAGCGGCGATACTTGAGCCGGGAAGAAAAGATCGACATCGCGGGGCTGCGGCTAAAACAGCGGATGGAATCCGGCGCGCTGCTGGACGCGGAGACGCTGCATATCCGCGGCGCGGAGCTGGAGCATCTGGCCCGGTTACTGGGCCTGGCCGTCTGAGGGACAAATGCGAAAGACCGATCTGGTGCGAAACCCGAGAAAGGACCGGACGATGCGCACGTCGCAGATTGTGTTCGGCGAACGCCAGCACCTGTTGCGCGTGCTGGATTCGCTGGAACGAACCGAGCTGCCCGAAGACCGGCGCATCGAGGAACGGCAGACCATCGAGGAATTGATCCACACGCGCACCGTGGAGCTGAACGAAATCAACGAGGGCTGGGATCAGAAAGTGAATACGGCGCTGAGCGCAGAATCCAAGCCGGCGGAGCTGGAGCGCCTGGCCCAGCAGGCGCCGAGAGCGGACTTTTACCTGCTGCGGTTGATCAGCGAGCATCCCAAGGTCCCCGCGCGCACGCTGGGCGAGCTGGCCCGTCATCCCTATCCGGCCATCCGTGAAAACGTGGCGCGCCACCCGAATACCGACGGGCCCACACTGGCGCGGCTGAGCCGCGACCGCAGCCATCCGCTGTGGTACCTGGTCGCGTTCAACCCCAACACCCCGGCCGAGCTGCGCCGTAAACTGCAAGAGAAGATGCGCCGGCTGGGCGAGGCGCCGGGGATGAAGTAGCAAGGCACGACCGATTCGTCTGCTTCCTTTCCTCTGTTCCCTTCGCTGGTCTAAAATCTGTGCGCCACGGGTGGAGCCCTCGGTGAACATCGCCAGCCATTTCATGGATGCGGCCGCAGATCGCTGGCCGGAGCGCGTCGCGATTGCCGGCGGGCCAGCCGAAATCAGTTATTCCGAGATGGCGGCGCTGGTGAATCAGACCGGCCACGCGCTCCGGAAGCTCGCTTGCCGGCGCGAGGACCGCGTGCTGATTGTCCTGCCGGACTCGGTCGAATTCGTGGCTGCGTTCTTCGGTGCGGCCAAGATCGGCGCCGTCGCCGTGCCTGTTAATCCCATGACGCGGCTGGCGGATTACTCCTACTACCTTGCCGATTGCACACCGACCGTGGTCGTGGTCCACAAAATCGCGCTGGCCGAAGTTCTTTCCGCCCTGCCGGCGTCGAAACCGGCGCAGTTGCTGCTGGTGGGGTGTGCGCCGGCGGAGACTCCGCCGGGCGCCGAGCGCTGGGAGGAGATGGTGGCGGGAGAGAACCGCACGCTGGCCGCGGCGGATACCAGCGCCGGCGACATGGCATTTTTCCTGTACACCTCTGGCAGCAGCGGGCAGCCCAAGGCGGCCATCCATCGCCACGCGGATATGCTGGCCACTACGGAAGGCTTCGCCCGCAATGTGATGGGCATCCGTCAGGACGATCGCATGTTTTCCGTCTCCAAACTCTACTTCGCCTACGGCCTGGGCAACGGGATGTATTTCCCGTTTTCGGTGGGCGCCAGCACGGTGTATCAGGCCGAGCGGCCGCGGCCGGAGCGCGTGGTGGAGATGGTCCGTCGGCACCGGCCGACGATCTTTTATTCCGTTCCGACGTTTTACGGCGCGCTGCTGCGCGAGACCTGCGAGCCGGCGAGAACTGAGGCGGATTTCACGTCGGTGCGGCTGGCAGTCTCCGCTGGAGAGGCACTGCCGTCTGAGATTTTCGCCCAGTGGCAGCAGCGGTTTGGGATGGAAATCCTGGACGCCATCGGGTCCACGGAGATGCTGCATATGTTCATCTCCAACGTCCCGGGGAAGTGCAGGCCGGGTAGCTGCGGAGTTCCCGTGCCCGGCTGCGCCGCCAGGATTGTGGACGAAACCGGCCAGCCTGCCGTCGATGGCGAAATTGGCAATTTGTGGGTCCAGGGAGGAGCAGCGTTTGCCGGTTATTGGAACAAGCCGGAACTGACAGAGCGGACCAGGCAGAGCGGCTGGGTGTTGACGGGAGACAAGTTTTTCCGCGACGCGGAGGGTTTCTACTACTATTGCGGGCGCGCCGACGATATGTTGAAGGTATCGGGCATGTGGGTGGCGCCGACCGAAGTGGAGAATGCGATTCTAGGCCACCCCTCTGTAGCCGAGGCCGCAGTCGTCGGGATGCTGGAGGAAAACGGCCTGACAAGGCCGCTGGCGTTTGTCGTTCCCCGCGGAGAAGCGCTTCCCGGACCGGACCTGGCCACGGAGATTCTCGCGTTCGTGAAAGGGCGGTTGGCCGCGTATAAGTGGCCGTCAGCAGTGCGATTTGTCCCGGAATTACCCAAGACGGCGACGGGGAAGATTCAGCGGTTCAAGCTGCGGGCCTAGACTCGCGTTCCCAGGGAAGACAAATTGGCTCTTTACGGCCTGAATTGTTAGTATAGATTGGCTGGAGGAGAGAGCCAATGGTTCCCCTGCAACTCCAACCGGAAAGCCACGTCCCACTCTACGTTCAAATCCGCGACCAGCTCCGCGCCCTGGTCAGCAGCGGGGAATTGCGCGCCGGCGACCGCATTCCGGCCAGCCGCGAGTTGGCCGGCCAGCTCGGCGTGCACCGCACCACGGTGGCCAATGCCTATGCGGAGCTGGAGGCAGACGGCCTGATCCGCGGCCACGTGGGTCGCGGCACTTTCATCCTGGAGACGCAAGCGCCGGGGCGGATTTCTCCGCCACCGCCGCCCCACAATGGGCAGGCCGGGGTGCGCTGGGAGTCGCTGTTTGCAGACGAGCGGGGCGAAGAGGCGCTCAGCCGGCTGTGTCCTACCACGTTGCCCAATGCGATTTCGTTCCTGAATGCGCGCCCGGCGGATGAGATGTTTCCCGTCGAGGAATTCCGCAACTGCTGTAATGCGGTGCTCAGGCGGGACGGCAAGACGATCCTGCAGTTCGGGAGCGCCGACGGCTACGCGCCGTTGAAAGACACGGTACGCGATCTTCTGCGCCGCGGTGGGATTCAGGCCGCAGAGGATGAAATCTTGATTACCGATGGCTGCCAGCAGTCCCTGGACTTGCTGTGCAAGGCCTTCCTGCGCCCGGGAGACACCGTCATTCTGGAGAACCCTGCCTACCCAGGAGCCATCGCCATTTTTTCCGGCGCGCGGGTGCGCTGCGTTGGAGTGCCGGTGCAGAACGGTGTCAACGGCGGCGAGCCGGGGATGGACATCGGGGCACTGGAAGCGGCCCTGCTGCAGAACCGGGTCAAACTGATCATCACGACGCCAGACTTTCAAAACCCCACGGGCACCACGATGCCCATGGCCGCACGGCGGCGGCTGCTCGAGGTGGCCGCCCGTCATCAGGTGCCGGTGGTGGAGGACCATATCTACGGCGGACTGTGGGCGCGCGGTAAGAAGATCCCGTCGTTGAAAGCCCTGGATCGGGCGGGCGTGGTCATCCACGTGGACAGCTTTTCAAAGGTGGCCTTCCCGGGACTGCGAGTCGGTTGGCTGGTCGCCCCGAAGAATGTTGTGGACCGGATGCGCCTGGTGAAGCAGGCGGCCGACCTACATACGGACAACCTGTCGCAGGCGGCCCTGGCGGAGTTCGTCAAACGCGGGGGGTTTGAGAAGCACCTGGCGCGGATGCGCAAGATCTACGCCACGCGGCTGGCCGCGATGGAAGAGGCGCTGGAGCGGCATATGCCCGAAGGCGTGGAATGGGCACGTGTCGAGGGCGGAATGTCGGTCTGGCTGATCCTGCCCCCGGGGTTCGATGCCAGCGAGCTGCTGATCCACGTGCGTGAGCGCGGCGTATTGTTTGCACCGGGGCGTTATTTCTACTTCCAGCAGCCGCAGCCCAACACTTTGCGTCTGGCGTTTGCGGCGCTGGACGAGAAAAAGATCGGCCGCGGCGTGACCATCCTGGGCGAAGTGCTGCGGATGGAAATGCGAAAGAGGGAGCGCGGGGCGCGGCGGGAGTTTCGCGGCAGCGTGGCATTGGTATGACCGCACAGGCCAATCCGGTGAATGTCTGCTTCGGCTGCGGCAGCGGAAACCCGCAAGGAATGAAGCTGAGCTTCGAGCACGACGCGGCGCGCGGCCGGTTTGTGGGACGGTTCCGGCTGGGCGAGGTGTATCAGGGCCCGCCAGGATTCATCCACGGCGGGATCCTGGCGACCGTGCTCGATGAAGCGATGGGGAAGGTGAATCGGGTGCACGGTGTCCGCGCGGTCACCGCTGAGCTGAAGGTGGAGTACCTGCGTCCGGTCCGAGTGGACGAGGAAATCGTGGCGGAAGGATTCCCCGTGGAGCGAAACGGAAGACAGTTGTACTACGGAGCGGAAATCCGCAATACGGAGGGCGACCTGTTGGTGCGGGGAATCGGCCGGTTCGTCGAAGTGGACCCGGCGATGTTCGGCCGGTAAGGAACGGTAAAGGAGATGCGAACATGGAATTCCTGGGCAGCAACGAGTGGCGTGTGAAGGTGGGCCTGGCGGAGATGCTCAAGGGCGGCGTCATTATGGACGTGACCACCGCGGAACAGGCCAAGATTGCCGAAGAGGCCGGAGCCTGCGCGGTGATGGCACTAGAGCGGGTGCCGGCAGACATCCGCAAAGAGGGCGGCGTGGCGCGGATGGCAGCTACTAAGGTCATCCGTGAAATTCAGGATGCAGTGAGCATCCCGGTGATGGCCAAGGTGCGCATCGGGCATTTCGTGGAAGCCCAGATGCTCGAAGCCCTCGAGGTGGACTTCATTGACGAGAGCGAGGTGCTGACTCCCGCGGACGAGGAACATCACGTGGATAAACACGTTTTCCGTGTGCCGTTTGTGTGCGGGGCGCGGAATCTGGGCGAAGCGCTGCGGCGGATCGGCGAAGGCGCGGCGATGATCCGCACCAAAGGCGAAGCCGGCTCCGGCAATGTCGTGGAAGCAGTGCGGCACATCCGGGCCATCGTGGGGGAGATGAAACGCTTGACCACCCTGCGCGATGAGGAGCTGTTCCACGAAGCCAAAGAGCTGCGCGCGCCCATCGAGATGGTCCGCTGGGTGGCCAAGAATGGAAGGCTGCCCGTGCCGAATTTTTCCGCCGGCGGCATCGCTACGCCCGCCGACGCCGCGCTGGTGATGCAGCTTGGCGCAGCAGCCGTGTTCGTGGGCAGCGGGATTTTCAAGTCCAGCGACCCGGCGGTGCGCGCGCGGGCCATGGTCAAGGCGGCAACGCACTTCAACGACCCCAAAGCCCTGCTGGCGGCGAGCGAAGACCTGGGCGAGGCGATGAAGGGCCTGGATATCCGCCTTCTGGACGAGAAGGAGCTGCTGCAAACACGGGGCTGGTGAGAAAAAGGTAAAAGGAAGAGTGAAGAAGGAAGATGTCGAAGCGCTGATTTCAGACTTCCAATTTCAGTCTTCCAACGGCAGCCAGAAATGAGAGTCGGAATACTCGCGGTGCAGGGAGACTACGAAGCGCACGGGAAGGTGCTCCGGCGGCTGGGGGTGGAGACCGTCGAGGTGAAGCGTCCGGCAGACCTTACTGGATGCGGCGGAGTGGTCCTGCCGGGCGGGGAGAGCACCACGCAGCTGAAGTTTCTCCGGGAGGAAGGGTTGGAGCCGGCGCTGCGGCAGTTTTCAGTTGAAGGTGGGGCGTTCTTCGGCACATGCGCCGGGGCTATTCTTCTGGCCAGGGAAGTACGAAATCCGTCGCAGGCGTCGCTTGGGCTGATGGACATCGTTGTGCAGCGCAACGGTTACGGCCGGCAACTGGCCAGCGAAGTCCTGCGGCAGATAACGGCGTTGAACACGACTCCGATGGAGATGGTATTCATCCGCGCGCCCATCATCGAGGCCGCCGGGCCGGATGTTTGGGTCCTTGCCGAGCGGGAGTCCCGGCCCGTACTGGTGCAACAGGACCGGATGCTGGCCGCGACGTTTCATCCCGAGCTGACGTCCGATACCACCGTGCACGCCCATTTTTTGGAGATGGTTCGCAAGTCTGTTACTCTCCATGGATGCCTGGTTCCTGCCTGAACTCTGATTCCTGTGGCGAAGGTTTTCGACTGTGAGCGATGAGGGACGCGCGCCAGCAAAGACCCGCGTGTTGTTTGTCTGCGTGGGCAATACGTGCCGGAGCCAAATGGCCGAAGCGCTGGCGCGAGAGTTGGCCGGCGACGTCATCGAACCTTCCAGCGCCGGGATTTCCCCCTACGGGAGTATCGTGCAGTCCACGCGCAAGATTTTGCTGGAACGAGGCATCCCTCTGGACGGGCAGCGCTCGAAAGGACTGGGCGAAGCCGGCCCGCTGTTTGCGGACCTGGTTATCAATATGACGGGCATCCCCGGCTTGGCGCTGTTTCCGGACTCGCGCGTCGAAGACTGGAACGTGACCGACCCCTACGGCGACGAACTCGGCGCGTACCGCGAAGTCTGCGACGAGATCGAAGCACGCGTCAAGGAACTCGGTGCGCGCCTCCGCACGGGCCGAGGGTCCCGCAGTTGACACCCGCGGCTTCATCCCCGATAGTCGGAAAAGGAGACTGACGAGTTCACGCAGGCGATGCCGCGGCCGCGCACCAGCGTTTCGCAGGAAGACTACCTGAAGGCGATCTGGGAAATCGTCCAGGAGGAGCAGGTGCCGATCTCCGCGCGACTCGCGGAAGATTTGGGCGTGACTCCGCCGGCCGTGACCGCCGCATTGAAGCGGATGACCCGCCACGGCTACTTACGCGTCGTTCGCGGGGGGCGGATTGTCCTGACGCCGAAAGGCCGCAACGTCGCCGAACATTTGGTGTTGCGCCACCGCCTCGCGGAAAAACTCCTGACGGAAGTCATCGGGCTGGAATGGACCCGGGCACACGAAGAGGCCGAGAGGATGGAACACGCCATTTCGCCGGAAGTGGAGAAACTGCTGCTCAAAAGGTTTGGCAGCAATGG
>Ga0247727_10016615_pt1 | contig 11848 bp, 8 predicted proteins | sample WisWelCaveWW1625_FD_202498 | JGI IMG/M metagenome (GOLD analysis project Ga0247727, IMG submission 202498) | Biofilm microbial communities from Wishing Well Cave, Virginia, United States - WW16-25 | ecosystem: Environmental > Aquatic > Deep subsurface > Groundwater > Cave microbial mat | place...
AACGCCCGCAACAAACTCTCGCGCAAATGCTGCGGATAATCGCGCGCGTTGGGCTCGGGAATATCGGTGGGAATCACGATGAGAGCTTGCCGGCCATAATCGAACGGCGCACCGAGCAAGGTCGCGGTTTTTTCGAGGCGCTTGCCTTTGCTATCTTTCAGCGCGCCGGAAACTTTTTCAGACAGGCCGAGGCTCTTTTCCAAATAGTCGAATGACTTGCCTACCGCCAGCGTTGCGGAAGTGAGCACCACCGTCGGAAATTTTTCAAACACCGCGGCTTTGAGAATCGGCGCCACCTCCAGCGGCGCGCTGCGCAAGCGCACGATGTTGCCCCATCTCGATTCTTTCACTTCCAGCCAGCGAATATTTTTTTCATCATTATCGAGCAGAACCTTTTCAATTTTCTCCGCCATATCCAGCAGCCGATCGGCTTGCGCTTTGATGTCGACCGCGAGCGAAGCCGCTTCGCTGCCCATCTGATATTCGGCAATGTCGCAAAGCTTGAGCACCTCGCTGAGATGATCGGCGCATTCGCGCATTTCTTTCAGCAAAAAGGGCGCGAGCTGCCTGGCGATCTCCTGAAACATTTTATCTTTTACGGCCGCCGGCGTCAAGCGCAATTTGATTTCGGAAAAATTTTCGCCGCCGGCGGCGCTGCCGCGATTGCCTTTGCCGGCCACCCAATGAAACAGCTGATCCATCAGCTCTTTGAGGCGAAATTCCACATGGCCGATGGCCGGCTCGCACACCATTTCGATTTGCTGGCGAAACTTGTCGATCAACGAGCGATTGATTTTGCCGGCGGCTTTCTGCATTTTCGCCATCGTGAAGGGAAGCACGCCGGTGGTTTTTGCATCTTTGACGCGATACAGCTTGTGCAGCGTTCGCAAAATGCCGTGATAACTCGTCGCCGCGCCGAAATAAGACGACGCCACTTCTTCGATATCGTGCGCCTCGTCAAGAATGATGCGCTGATATTTCGGCAGCACCGCCACTTCGGAACTCTCGCCGGCTTCCTGCCGCACCGAAAGATCGGCGAAGAGCAAATGATGATTGGCGATGAGAACGTCCGCCGAGGCGGCACGCCGCCGCGCATTGTAAAAAAAGCATTCATGATAAAACGGGCATTTCGCGCGCAGCGTGGTGTCGCTCTCCGATTGAATCTTTTCCCAAACTTGTTCTTGTGGAATGAAGGCCAAATCCGACTTGCTGCCGTCGGCGCTTTTTTTTGACCACGCGATAATGTCGTGCAATTCCTGCTGCTGCGCCGGCTCGGTAAAAAGGTCGGGTTGAAATTGCGCTTCGGCAAGCTTGCGTTTGCAGGCATAATTGGTGCGGCCCTTCACCAACTCGGCGCGAAACTTGAGATCGAGCGATTGCTGCAGCAGCGGAATGTCTTTGTTGATCAACTGTTCTTGCAAATTGATCGTGCCGGTAGCAATCACTGTGCGCTCGCGATTTTTCACGCTCCATTCGATCGCCGGCAGCAGATAGGCCATCGTTTTGCCGGTGCCCGTGCCGGCTTCGATGATGGCGATTTTATTTTCATTAAACGCTTCGGCTACTTTTTCAAGCATGACTTGTTGCTGCGGCCGCGACTCATAATTTTCCAATTTTCGCGCCAGCGGCCCTTCGGAAGAGAGCAGCTTTTTCAATTGTTTCTCCGAGAGCAACACCACTTCTTTCGGCTTCTGCGCCTCGACGACGACGTAAATCTCGGTGACGCTGTTGTTGATGATGAAAAAGCCGATGCCCTCGTTGCCAAGCTGCGAGGCAATCATCGCATCCGGCTCGGATGGCTGCAACAGGCCGGAGGGGTGATTGTGAATGACAACGTCGCCGGTGTGCGCAATATTCGTAATCGCCGGCACCAGATTTTTATTGCCGCGCGCCACCACCTGCGCCGATTCCACCATGCCTTTGCCGTCGGTTTTGCCGAGAAAAAAAACTTCATTGCCGCCGGCATCGCGAATGCACAGCCGCATGTAGACGATAGCCTCGTCGGAGAGGCAGGATTTAATTTTGTTTTCGGAAGACATGTTGAGATTCGTTATCGCACGCTCGCATGTAGGATTGTCAAACCGATGATTTGATCTTCATCATATCGAATAATAATATCGTCATCGGTAATTTCGCTGTCCGTTGCAAAACTTGGCTTCTTGAAATTAATGTATAGGGTGTCCGCCTGTTGATCGTAGGACATCCATACGAAGCCTTGCGGCGATTGTTTGACGGCAGGCACGAGTCTTAAATATTCTTGCAGGTTGGCTACGGCCATAACTGCTTTCTCCTGTTTAAAGAAGCGGTTCTGCGGGTTAGAAAAGCGGTGATGATGAAGCCGTCGTTGACAAGTTCGCGATATGCAACAACCAGAAACTTGCCCGGCTCCAGTTCCCGAACAGCAAGCAACTCTCCGGCGCCACCTGCCATGATGCGCACCGGTTGCGCGATTGTTTCAAGCACTTCCAGACGCATGCCGGCAAGCTCGCTATGCTCTTCGGTAATATGCACCCAACGCTCGTCCGTCAATCGAATCGGAATGCCGTTCTTTGAAATAACGGTGGCGATCATTCTTTCTTCCCTCTTTGCTACCTTTCATGAGCTTATCTAGAATATAATATTTTTACGCGAAGAAAGCAAACATTGACTTCTTGATCAAAATTCTGTAAATTGAAAACAAAAAAGAGATAAGTCATTCCGTAAATTTTTTGAAAATTTTCCTCGAACAGGCGCGATCTCCTGAATATTTTGTGCGTCGTGTTCATTTACGTATTGATTAAACCGGAAAGCATCACCACACCAGCCAAACATCCGCGCGCAGCCAATCGCCGGCGGAGACGCGCCGATTCTGCATAAAAAAAATGCCGGCCCAGTTTTTATTTTTTTGCAAACGCCATCCGAGCAGCGTGAGGTTGCGGGTGTAATCATGGCTCACCAGACAGAAGCCGCCCGGCAAAGCATAAAAGGCATTGAAAATATTTAGTTCATTCCAACGCGTATAACTGAACGCCAAACGCGGCAAAGGCGCCAGATGAAAGCTCTGGCTCACAAATTTCGGATGATCAACGCGCGAATACGCCGCGCGTAACTCAGGCACGCTGACGGCATAAGTTTGTTTGTCAAGGCTGCGCGCCAGGCTGAGATGGACCCCGCGCCAATTGGTCTGGCAAAGAACTTTTTCGACTTCCACTCGAACAAAATTTAATTTGCGCCGGCGAAGGTGTTTCGTGACATTTTCGGCGGCGACATTCGCCACGCTGCCGGCCGCCGACAGGCGAATAATCGCGGTCTGTTTGGCGACCGGCATTTGTTGCGCAATCGCGACCAGCTCCGGTATTGACTCGAGGCCGCTCACGGCGGTTCGATCAACCAAAAAAACGAGCCGGCGCATATCGTTGATGACACGTTGATCGTCGCGAAAATAAGGATGGACCGGCGCGGCATGATAACCGGCGTCGAAGCGCGGTTTCAAGCGTTGTAGTGCGGAGGAAATAGACACGCGTGGAGGAGCCGTGCTGTCGGCGGCAATGCGGGAAGAATCCGTTTGCGACTCTATTGCCGGAGGCTTGACCTCTGCGGACAACATGAGATGTTGTCCGGCGGCAATATTTGCCAGAGCGAATAAAGATTTTAAAAATACACCACCGAACAGACTCCATCTTGCAGGCATGGCGCTTCCGGTGAAAGTATAAGATTATCTTATGCCGTCCTCGATAAATTCATGTCCTGATTTCTTGTTGAATATCGCGAAGGTTGAATCATGATGATGCTGCTAACCGGCGTCCCCCATTATATCTATGGAAGGAGAAAAAAGCAAGCGAAATTTTAAATTGAAAATTTCAATTTAAAATAAAATAACTTCGAAATAAAAAAGGCCCAGGTTTTTCAACCCGGACCTCTTGGCTGTGAGGGGGAGCCACAACTTTTATGTGAACGACTGCTTGTTTTCACGAAAAACGCGTCCGCCCAATTTTAGTTCTCGCAAACGTCACTGTTTGCCGAGACGGAGCAAAGTCCTGTGGTTGGGTGAACCACTTTCTTTGGCCAGACGCGAGTTTCATGTCGTCCCGATTGTCGGGGCGATACCATGCTTCCTGCAAGGCCTTCCCGATGAGTAACATCCTTGTCTGCTCGCTAATGGGAAGTTCACATCGAGATCGATTGCAACGTCACTGTTGCGCGATCTTGATGTTTGCTAATCATTATTGCCTTTATAACAGGCAAGACGTATGCCAAAAGTTTGAAGAAAACGCGGGGAATGAGACGAGGCAAGATTGACACTTCTAAGTTTTTTAAATTCCTAAAGTTGTCATCGACGATTCGGCGGCATCCACACTTTCGTAATGATCTTAAAAATTGTCTCACCCTGGTGCAAATTTCATTTTCGAATTCCAAAACCGATATTGGCAAAATTGCCGCTCCGAATTTGAAATTGCTGAAGATTACTTCACCCAGATGAGCGTTATGCCGGTGTTGCCAATTCCTAAATCGTTATCGGCGGCCTGGCCGCATTCATCGCGCATCTCCTGGGTGTCGTCATCAAAAATATTGTAATCTTCGCCGTTGATGATCGCGCGAAACCGCCGGCGAAATTGGAACGCCCAGTTTCTCACGTTTTCCTTCGTGCTGCCGCCGCGGCCGTGGCTGCCGTAACCGTGAATGACTTTGATCACGCGCAGCGTTGGCGAATTTCGCACTCTGGCAAAAGCCCCATCAAGTTCATTTTCAACCTGTTGAGGCGATCGTGGCGGATGGCCGACGTCGAGCGCGAGCATATAAGTTGCGTTCATGGTTTTAATTTAACACGAGCAGGGGTTTGCTGCAATTAGAATCTTTAAAATAAAACTTATTGACATGCAATGGAGTTTTTGCTACATTCTGCCCTATCAAATTTCCTTCCAATTGTATTTGGGTTTCGAAAATCCTGCACTTTATTAATATGCTGTACTGATGAGAGGACAAAAAGAAATCAGAATTAAACTTGCGCTTGCCATTGCCTCTTTGATCGTTGCGCTTTATCTCGCCGAGTTTGTCGTGAGTTTTTTAGATACACGATTTAGCCGCACGCGTGAGAATATTGCCCGGCGCAGTGGAATTCCCTTCGATACGAGAACCTTGCGTGAAGTCATTGATGATTTGCAAACGAACGGAATCGCGGCCTGTCCGATTGTGCCGCCTTCTCTCGTGGTTGATTTCAACGGCATCGGGAATGGGAATCACCGGCTCTTCTCTCTTGGCGGTGTGTCGCGAACCACCACCGTCTATTGCAATGAATCCGGCGATTATGCGATCTACGAGAGCGACGAGCATGGCTTCAACAATCCGGTTGGAAGTTGGTCGCAAAAGCCGAAAGTGGTGTTGATCGGCGACTCGTTTGCGCATGGCGCGTGCGTCGGGCCCGGCGAAGACATTGCCGGACAACTGCGAAAAATGGGCGTCGGCGCGCTCAATCTGGGCATGGGAGGCTGCGGCCCGCTCCTCGAGCTGGCCATGATGAAAGAGTATGTCGAATTTCTTCAGCCGGAATTCGTGCTGTGGATTTATTTCGAGGGCAATGACTTGCAGGAAGTCATTCATGAAAAGACTTCTTTTTTCGCGCGATATTATTCCGACGGCAGCTTCTCGCAAAATCTCGTGCACCGGCAAGCGGAGATCGATCGGGCGCTGGTTGAATTTATGCAAAGATATAAACAGAAGGAAAGCGAGCGTATGGAAGATGAAAAGAGCCGGCGGGAAAGCAAATGGCTCGGCGCGATCAGGCTCGAGGCCATACGAGCGCGATGGTCACGAGTGACGGCCAAATCCCCTCGGCCGGAGCCTCCGGCTCATGCTGATTCCATGTTCGCGACGATCATCGCCAAAGCGCAAGAGAAAACTTCGTCGTGGGCGGGAAAACTTTGCGTCGTCTATCTGCCGGAGTATTATCGGTACGCCGGACAAGTCAATCACGACCATTTTCATCAACGCCGCGAGGTGCTGTCTATCATCAGCGGGCTGGGTATCCCCATCATCGATATTCACGAAATCTTTTCGACCTCGCCGGATCCATTATCATTTTTTCCATTCCGAGTTTACGGACATTATACCGCGCCAGGTTATCGTTTGGTTGCGGAGGCGATTTTCTCTTATTTGCGAAGCGAGTCGATTCAAGGCAAAAACTGATATGAATCGCTTGTTTTATCAAAAAGTTTCTTGATTGGAAAAAGAGGTTTCGCTACATTTCAATATTAATTTGTAACTATCCATGAAGGGCGCCGCCAACCATAAAATTCCGGTGCTATGGAAAAGCGCAAACAATCACAAGCTCCTTGCCTCATCCTCGCCATAACTTTCGAGCTATTTGTTTTAAGGCACGTTGCTCTTGCACAAACTTACAAAGTCGGCATTCCGGTTTGTGACACGGTGAGTACGGTAACATCTTATGCGCATGATGGAAGCTGCGGCCCTTTTGATAATTTGACCTTCAGGCTTAACAGTTCACTCGTGCCTCATGTAACTGGGCTCAAGTTTCAAGTCGTCGTTACAGCTATTGCTGGTAGAATATGGTCCAACCTCTCCGACACAGTTAAAGTAGGCGATGTATTGCCATTACCAGCGCCGGTTGCATCAGGGAGGTTAATTATTTTTCTGGCCGCCTCTAGTTCTTTCCGGTTTATTACCAGGGTTGTTGGCACGCCGATGAGTGCGTATGAAAGTTATTTTTGCAAAATTAGGGATGGACTTACTGCGGCAGTTTGTTTTAATTATGTGGATTATTTGGGAACAGGACAGCTTTGTCAGGTGCAACCCCCAACCTCGATCATCCGTGTTCCGGAAAATCACCCAACCATTCAATCCGCCATTCACGCCGCCTCTTTTGGAGACACCGTGTTGGTGTCGCCTGGAATTTACCGCGAGAATATCAGCTTTCTGGGCAAAAATATTATCGTGGGATCGCTGTTTTTAACCAGCAGCAATAAAGCGCACATTAAACAAACCATTATTGACGCAGACAGCGGGAGTGTCGTTACCTTTGCCAATCGTGAAACTAAAGCCGCCGTCCTTTGCGGTTTTACCATCACTGGCGGGACGGGAACTAAAATTGATTCTGCAAAGAGTTTTGTTTACGGTGCAGGTATATTGATTCGTGACGCCAACCCCGTCATTAAAAATAACTTGATTACGCGGAATGCGACCTGGCCATCATGTTTTGGCCGCGGCGGAGGAATCGCCATCATGGATTCGGCTAATCCGTTTATTGCCGGTAATACGATAACCAGGAACGATATTTTAGGACCTTGTTCCCATGCGGCATATTATGGCGGCGGAATCTGGGTAGATGCGACTTCGAATCCAATTATTGGCGGAAGCCTGAATAATGCAAACGACATTTTTTCTAATTCTGCCGTTTATGGTTTGGAACTCTACCGTGAAGGCGCCAGCAAAGTGATTAATGCTCAGTTTAATCATTTTGGGGGCGGATGCCCGCCGGATTCTTTGGATCCGTTTGCGGTTTGGCCGCAAAGGCAATTTGATCTATCAAACTGCTTAAGAAATCCAGTTACCAAAGTTAGCGACAATAATCACCTTTCTCCTCCAACCAATTTTCAACTCTTCCAAAATTACCCCAACCCCTTCAATACCGCAACGGTCATCGAATTTTACCTGCCTCGTGCGAGCCAGTCCCGCCTCGAGATATTCGATCTTCAAGGCAAGAAGGTCGCAACACTGGCCAACCGGAAATTTGCGGCCGGAGAATACAAAATGAATTGGGAGCCGCAAGGTTTAGCCAGCGGTGTTTATGTTTATCAATTGCGCGCGAACGATTTGGTTGAAACCAGAAAACTCGTGTTGTTGCGATAGAAAATTAAACGAACGGCTCAGTGCAACATAAATGTTGCATGGCGATGTATTCTGCATTTTTTTGCAGGCGCTCGTATATAAACTGCATGTGCGCTGGGAGATTGCGGTTGTGGTTAGTCGCAGCGGCAAGATTTCCACTGCGAGGCGAGAATAAATAGAGGACATCCAGCCAAAGGATAGCACATGCAAAAAATTTCTTTTGTGTTGACCCGAATTTTTAAACTGGCAATTTTCGCCGGTCTGGGGATCTCATTACAAAGCTGCGAAGACGCTGCTATCACCAACGCCGATAAGCCGGCGCGGATCGAAGGCAAAATCCTGGATCGCAGCAGCTCGACGCCGATCGAAAAAGCTTCGGTTCGCGCTTTGCCGTTCAATCGCGCTACGGAAACGGATGCCAGCGGCAAATATTCCCTGTCCATCGAGCTGGCCGATTCCAACGCGACGATGGTGACTTTGATCGTTTCGAAAACGGGTTTTGAAAACGATACGTTGGCGGCGTTGATCATTAGAAACAACCGCGTTACTCCGGCGCCTGAAGTTAAATTGGCCAAAATGGGCGGCAACTCGGGCCAAACTTCCGGCGAGGCCACCAACATCGTGCTCGTCAAAATTTCCACCGGCAATATTTTCGTCGCCGGCTCCGGCGGCCAGGCCACCGCCGATCTCATCTTTGAAATTCGCGATGCGAACGGCATTCCGGTCGACGCGCCGCACAAAGTTACGTTGAATTTTAAAATAACGGGAGGCCCCGGCGGCGGTGAGTCGATTTCTCCGGCTTCGGCAGTGACCGATGAAAATGGCCGGGCAAAAACGACGGTGGCCAGCGGCACGATTGCCGGCGCCTTGCAAGTGGTTGCGGAGATAACGAGCAAAGCGATTTCCGCCGCGCCGGTTCCCATCGCCATTCATGGCGGCCTTCCGAATAAAGAACATTTCTCGCTCGCGGTTGAAAAACTCAATATCGCCGGTCTGGTTTATTTCGGCTTGCAAGATAAAATCACCGCGTTTGTCGGCGACAAATATTCCAACCCGGTGCCGCCGGGAACGATCGTGCAGTTTCGTTCCACCGGCGGAATTATTGAAGGCTCGGGAGTGACGAGTCCTCTGGGGCAAGCCTCGGCAATTTTGACCTCGGCGAGCCCGGTGCCGGCGGATGGGTTCGTCACGATCACCGCCGAGACCGTCGATGAAAAGCGGGCAAAAATTCAGGCAACGGCGAGAGTTTTGTTTTCCGGCGTGACGCAGCTTGCGGTGACGCCGACAACGTTTAGTTTGCCGGCTTTCGGATCGCAATCTTTTACTTATACGGTCGGCGACCAGAATGGCAATCCGCTCGTTGCCGGCAGCACGTATACGGTGAGCACTGATGAAGGCAAGGTATCGGGATCGATCAACGTCACGATGCGCGATACACAATCCAAAACGGCGACCGCGTTTTCATTTGTTTTAACGAATAACAAGCCCGACAGTCTCGTGGCAAAAGACGCCACGGTGAAGGTCGAAGTCAGCAGCCCCAACGGCGACGCCGCGAGAATTATTACGGGGAAAATGCTGAAAAAATAAAATTATTCTCGCATTCGTTTGATCACGACGACGGTCGCGTCGTCTTCCCAGTTTTTGCGATGGCCATATTCAAAAACCGTGTCGAAAATTAAATCCAGAATTTCCGGCGCGGTTTTTTGCTGATGGCGGGTGATAAGTTTTTTGAGGCGCGGAATGCCGAACTGCTCGCCGTTGCGATTGAGGCGCTCGAAGATGCCGTCGCTGTACATCACCAGAACCGCATTTCGATCAAAGTGGGCAATGGCGCGCCGGATGGCGATTTCCGGCAGGGCGCCGAGGATCGTGCCGGTCGCTTTTAATTCCTGGATTTGTTCGCCGCACACCAAAAGCGGCGCGGGATGGCCGGCGTTGACATAGATGAGATTGCCGCTGAGTTCGATCTCGCCATAAAACAGCGTTGCAAAACGAGTGGAAAACGTGCTGCGATGCAGAACGCGGTTCAGCTTTTTGATGGTGTGCACCATTTTCATTTCCTTTTCCAATCCCATCCGCAAGCCGGTCACCACGTCGCGCACCGACATCGCCGCCAACAGGCCGTGGCCGCTGGCGTCGCCGATGCCGACGCCGAACACCTCGTCGTCAAATTCAAAGAAGTCGTAAAAATCACCGACCACGAGATCGGCCGGCGTCGAGCGCGCGGCGATTTGATAGCCGCGAATTTTCGGCGTCGTTGCCGGCAATAAACTGCGTTGAATCAGCGCCGCCTGCTCAAACTCGTTTTTCACCGCATCGGAAAACAACCGATAATTGAGCGCCGTGCGCACCGCATTCAAGCAAAACTCAACTTCCTCGCGATTCCAGCCGCTTTTCAATTCAAAAATAAAAATCCAGGGTTTGCCCTTGCGGCGAATATAAAACGCCGCCGGAATGGAATATTCATCCTGTATATTGATTTGCGGATCGATGCTCAACGCCGGATCGTCGTAAATGTAACTGCCATTTTCCAAAACGCGTTTGACCGCTTCGGCGCGGCTGGAAAGTTTGGGCATGGCGCCGGAATGTTTGGTTTTGCCCGGCGGGCTGATCAACACATAGCCGTCGCCGCTTTCTTTGTAGAGCCGGCCATTGGCGATATGCAAACTTTCGCCGAACGTTTTTTCCAATTCGATCGCAATCGACGAAAGAAAATACTGGCTGGTTTTCTCTTTGCCGATTTTGGTGATGAGGTTGTCTAATTTCCTGTAAAAATCTTTTGGCGTAATCATAGTAATTTTTAGCCCGCGCTCCTTATAAAATATTCCAACACGTGAAAAAGCCATTCCAATTTGGAATGGCTTCCTATCAACTTACGAAATTTTGCGCAATTTGTCAACGTGAGAAGTTGCGCATGTCAATTTAGTTGGCGAATGGCTTTTCCTTTGTTTTCAACAATCGCATGCCATTAACCGTCACGAGCAGAGACGCGCCGGTGTCGGCGATGACCGCCATCCACAGGGTGGCAAAGCCGGGCAAAGCTAGAGCTAAAAAGATGCCTTTCAACACGAGGCTGACGGCAATGTTTTGCTTGATGACCCGCATGGCTTTGCGGCTGATTTTAATAGCAAACGGCAGCTTATTCAAATTGTCGGACATCAGCGCGACATTGGCGGTTTCGATGGCTTGCGTGGCGCCGGCAGCGCCCATCGCGATGCCGACGTCGGCGCTGGCGAGCGCGGGCGCGTCGTTGATGCCGTCGCCGACCATGGCGACGCGCTCATATTCATTTCGCAGCGATTTCACCGCTTCCAATTTTTGATTGGGCAGCAACTGCGCGTACACTTCGTCGATGCCCACAACCAGCGCAATCGTCTGTGCCGTGGTCGAATTGTCGCCGGTGAGCATGATGCTTTTTTCAATGCCCAATTTTTTTAATTCGGCAATCGCAGAGCGGCTGGTGTCACGTGTTTTATCGGCCACCGCGATGTAACCGGCCAAATGCTCGTCGCTGCTAACAATCATGGCGGTGCAGCCATTTTTTTCCACGGCGTCGAGGGTGTTGCAAATAATTTTGGCGTGCGGATGTTCGGCATCGAATAAGGCATGACTGCCAACGATCACATTTTTGCCATTCACTTTGCCGCGCACGCCGCGGCCGGTCAGCGTTTCAACTTCTTCAGCGACGTAATCATTATGCTGTTGGTGCTCATCGGCGGCCGTGACCACGGCCTGCGCTAATGGATGCTCGCTGCGGCGTTCGACCGCGGCAGCAAGCTGCAGCACCTCTTCGCATGAGGCGCAGACATTTTCAGTGGGATGCACGCAATCAAACGAACGCAATTCAACCACGATGGGCTGGCCGTGCGTCAGCGTGCCGGTTTTGTCAAACGCGAACGCGCGCACTTTGGCCAGCGCTTCGAGATAAGCGCCGCCTTTGATGAGCACGCCGTGTTTGGCCGCGGCGCTGATGGCGCTGACAATCGTCACCGGCGTCGAAATCACCAAAGCGCACGGGCAGGAAATC
>Ga0247727_10016616_pt1 | contig 11848 bp, 11 predicted proteins | sample WisWelCaveWW1625_FD_202498 | JGI IMG/M metagenome (GOLD analysis project Ga0247727, IMG submission 202498) | Biofilm microbial communities from Wishing Well Cave, Virginia, United States - WW16-25 | ecosystem: Environmental > Aquatic > Deep subsurface > Groundwater > Cave microbial mat | place...
AAGCATTAACTGGCCATGTATTTATGAGCTACAGCCGCACTGACGAGGAAGTTATGCGGCGTATTACAGCATTCCTTCGCAAACAGGGAATGAAAGTATGGGTGGACAATGAGAAATTGGTTCCCGGAACGCCTATTTGGGAAACAGAAGTAGAAAAAGCAATTATCAGCGCGAGTGCAGTAATAGTAATTCTCTCACCCGACTCAAAAGAGTCAGTATGGGTGAGACGAGAAATCAGTTATGCCGAACAGTATAGTAAACGCATCTTCCCTGTGTTGGTACGCGGCGACGAAGACTCTTCAATAACTTTACGCTAAAGGTCTTGAAGTCCTTTAGGGCTTCGATATTGGATGGAAAAGCCCCATCTTTCGCCCCCGAAACTGATTCCCCACAAGGGGCTGTGCCTGCTTTACTAGTTTCAATCTCCAAGCTGGCAGAGACTGAATACAACCTGAGCGCAGACCGCTATCGTGAAGTGATACGTGTTGGAAAACAAACTTACCCGTTGGTGAAATTAGAGGAAGTAGCAACGCTATATAACGGACGCGCTTATAAACAAGAAGAACTTCTTGAAGATGAAAGCAAAACTCCAGTATTGAGAGTAGGAAATCTTTTTACAAATAACAGTTGGTATTATTCCGACCTTCAACTTGATGAAAATAAATATTGTTCTGCGGGTGATTTGCTTTATGCTTGGTCAGCATCATTTGGTCCATTTATTTGGGATGGACCAAAATCAATTTATCACTACCACATTTGGAAAGTTGAACATTCAGACAAAATAGAAAAGAAATTTCTATATCACATGCTACAAAAAGCCACAGAGGCAATAAAAGGCGAATCGCATGGGATAGCAATGCTCCATATGACAAAAGCAAATATGGAGAAAATCCAAATCCCCCTGCCGCCGCTCGAAACCCAGCATCAACTCGTGGACGAAATCGCCGCCCACCAGCGCGTCATAGACGGCGCGCGTCAGGTTGTTGAAAACTGGAGTCCAGATATCGAACTTGAACTCGAAAATGTTCTAAAGAACGCAGAAGAAATAATTTGGAAAAGAGTGCCTTTAGCAGAAGTTTGTGAGCAAATCACGGATGGAACACATGTAACACCGAAATATACGGAGAGCGGCGTTCCGTTTTTGCGAGTGACCGATATTACTGAAAGCAACGACAGCAAGAAATATATTTCCATAGAGGAACATGGGCAATTAATCAAACGTTGTAAGCCAGTAAAAGGCGATGTTCTTTATTCGAAGAATGGCACAATTGGCGTTGCTAAACTTATTGATTGGGATTGGGAATTTAGTATTTTTGTAAGTCTGGCAATGCTAAAACCAAAACGAGATATTCTTGACGGAAAGTATTTGGAATTCTTTTTGAACTCAGATGACGGTTACGCACAAGCAACTGCTCATTCAAAATCTGGAACCGTAACTAATTTGCATTTGGTAGAAATCAAGCAAATGGAAATTCCCCTGCCGCCGCTGGAAATCCAGCGCGAAATCGTCGCCCGCATCGAGACCGAGCGCGCTATTGTCCACGGCAATCGGGAGTTGATCCGCTTGTACGAGGAGAAGGTCAAGAAGGTGATTGAGCGGGTGTGGGAGGGGTGAAAATAGACCCTAAGGGTTTTTCTCGTGAATCTTCGTCGCGTCAAGCAGGAGAGTCTTGCATGATAAGTCGCTTGCGAGTCAAGGAAACCCTTAGGGTCTGGACTAGCATCGAGTCTGAGCGCGCCATTGTCCACGGCACCCGCGTTAAGTCTTCTTCAACACCTCAATCGCCTTCTGCAACCTCTCCAACACCTTCGCGCGCCCGATGATCTCCATGCTCTCGAACAGCGGCGGGCTGACCTTTTGTCCCGTCACGGCGACGCGGAGGATGCCAAAGACTTGATTGGCGCTCAAGCCGGATGATTCCACATAGGCGCGCATGGGCGGCTCGGCAGTTTGATGGGAAAGATCGGGCAATGACGCAAGAATTTCATAAGCCTTTTTCGCGACCTCAGAAGATTGTTTCGCGTCGAGTCCTTTTGCGATCAGGTCATCGGGGTTCGGTTCGACGGTCTCTTTGAAGAAAAAACTTGCGAAGGCAAGAGAATCATCCAATGTGACGAGTCGTTCGCGGATGAGCGGAGTCACCCTCAGCAAAGTATCATCGTCCACGGCGAGTCCCGCGTCAGTGAGATACGGCTTGATGCGCCGCGTCAGGTCCTCGGTCGTAAAGAGGCGGATGTGAGTCCCGTTGAAGTGATCCAGTTTTTGGAAGTTGATCGCGGCAGGCGAAGGAGTCAGGGTATCAATCGTGAATCGCTCGATCATCTGGTCGAAGGTCATCACATCGTCTTCCGCCACGCCCCAACCCATCAACACGATCCAATTCAAAACGCCTTCAGGCGTGTATCCCAAGCCTTTCAAGTCATCAATAAAAATGGAATGACCATCCTTGATGGCATCCGCGGCTTCGCGTTTGCTCATCTTGCCCCTGCCGCTCGGTTTGAGAAACACTGAAAGATGCACCCACACCGGCTCATTCCAACCGAAGGCGCGCATAATCTGAACATGCAGCGGAAAAGTGGACAGCCACTCGGAGCCGCGCAGCACATGCGTGATTTCCATCTCGTGGTCGTCCACCATTGCGGCGAGATGATACGTGGGCAAGCCATCGGACTTCATAATGACCGTATCATCGAGATATTTGTTTTCGGTCACAATGTCGCCGCGCAGGTGATCGTGCGCGGTCGTCGTTCCCTCTTTCGGCATCTTGAATCGGATGACATATTTTTCACCCGCGGCAACGCGCCGCGCCGCCTCATCGGGATCGAGCGCGCGGCACAAGCCATCATATTGGACTCGATCCACTTTGCGCGCTTCCTGCTCCTTGCGGGATTGATCGAGTCGTTCCGGTGTGCAAAAGCAGGGATATGCGCTTCCTTTCTGGATGAGGACCTGCGCGTGTTTCAAATAGCTTTCGCGCCGCTCGGTCTGACGATACGGACCGAACTTGCCTCCATGCACGGGGCTTTCATCGGGCGTGATGCCGAGCCAATCCAAACTGCGGATGATCTCATCCTCAGAGCCAGGCACGAATCGTTTCTGGTCTGTATCCTCGATACGCAAAACGAACTGCCCGCCTGTTTTGCGCGCGAGCAGGTAATCAAATAATGCAGTGCGCGCGCTTCCAAGATGGAAACGTCCGGTCGGCGAAGGCGCTATGCGTGTGCGTGCAGGTTGAGGATTCAAAATTATTCTTCCAAGACATCCGGTGGTCGAGTAGTGGCGCTACAGGCGCCACGTATCGAGACCACCTGTTTGATTCAAACCTTATGTTTGCATCCAACCCGATGGTTTCGACACCTGCATGATTTGCCAAGCAAATCACGTGCTGGTGCAAGTGTACAGCCTCGAAGTGCACTCGGCTTACTCAACCATCAGTGTATTATCAAAAACTAAAACTCCATCTGCCGGTGCCGCATTGCGACACTTTGGACCAATCCAATTCCAAGCATTAACGATGTAAGTCCGCTGCCGCCGTAACTGATGAACGGCAACGGCAAGCCGGAAACAGGCACGATGTTCAAGTTTACACCGATATTGATCATTCCCTGAAAGAAAATCAACGTCGCCACGCCATACGCGATGCACATCCCTGCTACATCGCGCGCCTTTTGCGCGGTGCGCAGGCACCTCCAGATCACCAACACAATCACGAGAATGACAAAGAGAGCGCCGACCAAACCAAACTCCTCCGAGATGGCGGAAAAGATAAAGTCGGTATGGCGTACCTTCAAGAAACGTAATTGCGTCTGTGAGCCATATCCATATCCTTCGCCGAACCATCCGCCGGAGCCAATTGCAATGAGCGCCTGTTGGACGTTGTATGTCGCGCCGAAGGTCGCGTTCGGGTCGGGCAGGATAAAGGTGACGATGCGCTGTTGTTGATATTCCTGGAGGAAGGGCAGACGAATCCCTGCAGCCGAAAGTATAACGATAGTGGCCAGGGCAAGAAAGCCAATTCCGCCAAAGGTGATCACATGCTTTAATTGCAACCCATTGAACCAAAGCAATGAAACAAGGATGACCATAAGCACGATCACGTTGCTTAGATTCGGCTGGAGCAGAATCCAGATGGCAAGCCCCATTACCCACAGAAAAGCCACGAACAACCATTGCAGGTCGCGCGGCGCGTTCTGCGTCTTTTCAAAATAACGTGCCAGCAATAATATCGCCGCGATCTTTGCAAACTCAGTCGGCTGGAGGAACAACACGCCCACCTGAAACCAGCGCGCCGCGCCGAACACTTCCTGCGCGCTGAGGTATAACGAAAGGAGCAGAAGACTCATGACAATAAATATCGGACGATATAACGCCATCCAATACCGATAGTCAATTGCGGCGACGATGAAGATCAGGACGAGACCCGCGAGGGCGAAGTAAATCTGACGGTTGATGAGAGGCAATAGCACTTCATTCCCCGCCACCGCCGAACGGATCATGGTTGTGCCGAATGCGGTCGCAAGGACCACCGTTCCCAACAACCAAAAATCAAAATATCGCCATGAAATGTCTCGTAACATAATCGAATTTTCTTGCAAGTTGCGCTTCGACTACGGGGATGAAGATCACATCCCCTCCGCTCAGCGCGAAAGTATTTTTTATTTTGTCTTTCTTGTGCGGCGGCGCGGCGCGCTCTTGAGGGGAATATCCGCGACCAATCGCTGTGAACGCCCGTCATGTTCCACACCAATCTGCATGGATTGCGTGTCGATCTCTACGTGGCGCGATATCGCCACGATCAAATCATCTTTAAGGGAATCAAGTTCGGCAGGAGTCAGATCCGTACGGTCATGGATGAGGACGAGTTGCAGGCGCTCCTTGGCGCTATCAGCGCTGTTTTTCTTCCCGAATAATCTCTCGAAGAAGCTCATGTTACTTCCTCCCCGCCAGCCGCTGAATGCGTTCCCATAAACTTCCCTGGCTATCAAGATCAAGGAACGGCACTTTCTCGCCTTTCAACCGTCGGGCAATATTGCGAAACGCCTGTCCTGCTTTGCTCTTGGCATCATGCGCGACAGGCGCGCCGCGGTTCGAACTGATGATGACATTTTCATCCTCTGGCACAATGCCGATCAACTCGACCGCCAGCAGGTCAAGCACATCTTCAGCGGAAAGCATATCGTGGTTCTTTACCAATGTCGGATTCAAGCGATTGATGATGAGCGCGGCGGGACCCTTCTCTTCCGCTTCCAGAATGCCGATGACGCGATCCGCATCCCGCACCGCGCTGACTTCGGGGTTGGTAATCACTAAAACGCGGTCCGCGGCGGCGATGGCGTTCCTGAACCCGCGCTCGATGCCTGCGGGCGAATCGATGAGCACGAAATCATAATCCGCGCGCAGGTCCTTGATCAAGCGGTTCATGTCGCTTGGGGAAACAGCATTTTTATCGCGCGTCTGCGCGGCAGGGATCAGATACAGATCTGGCAATTTTTTATCGCGTATCATTGCCTGTTTCAAACGGCAGCGGCCCTCGATCACGTCCACAATATCGTAGACGATTCGGTTTTCCAAGCCAAGGATCACATCGAGGTTGCGAAGACCGATGTCGCCGTCGATACAAACAACTTTCGAGCCGTTCGACGCGAGCGCGACGGCAAGATTCGCTACGGCAGTGGTTTTCCCTACTCCGCCTTTTCCTGATGTAATGGTGATGACTTGTGCAGGCATGTAGTTGTCCTAATAGGAGTCTTGTCACTCTGAGGGAGCGTACTCTGCGACCGACACTTGCACCTGGCGCAAGTGCAGGCGAGAGTCTCGCTTACAATAAGAGAGATGCTTCGCGGAGTTTATCCTGAGCGAAGCCGAAGGGTTCAGCATGACATTTCGTAGTTAATTTACCCAGGCGACCAGAACTCAGCCTGTAGTTTTCCATTTTCGTTGATGCGTGCGATCTCAGGTCTCGGATTCTCCTGCGGCTTCAACGCAGCCGAGACCTCCTCCGCGATACGCAGTTGTGTAGGCGAGAGATCAAGGGCGCAGATCATCGCATCCTTATTTCCCTTCGACCCCGCGTGCACCATCCCGCGCAAGCGTCCCCAAATGATGACGTTGCCTTCCGCGATGATTTCTGCGCCGGGGTTGACATCACCGAGAACAACGACATGACCTGCAAACTCAATTCTCGTCCCCGAGCGAAGCGTGCGATCAAGGAATAACGCGGTCTCATCACCGAGGTCCTTAACTGAAAATTGACGCGCCTCTTCGGGTCTCGGTTTGGATACGCGGGTTGCCAGCCCAAGCAACTGGGCGGTTTTTTCTGTTGTTGGCGATTCGCTGATCACTGCCCAGAGAAAAATTCCGCGCTCCGAAAGTTGATCGCGTAAATCCACCAGATCATTGACATGCAAAACCTGGCTCGCCACATCCAAAGCCAGGCGCGCGCCTTTGAAGAAAGCAGGCTGCGCATCCACTTGAGTAAGGAAAGCAACGCGCTGTTCATCCCACGGCGCGTCATCCAATGAGACAAGCAATCCGTCGCGCAAGCCTTTGATTTGGATCAGGGAATTCGTCTCATTCATGGAATACTGCCAATTGTGATGATGCGTCGCACACTCGCCCCGCATGGGGACTGCAAAGGTAGGTCATCTGATGAAATTATAGCATGAAGTCAATGCAGGCTTTTAACCGCCAGGGCTTTGGCCAATATCAATGGATTTGAGTTCAAAATAAGCCTGCATCACACGCGCGACAATGGGCGCCGCGACCGTTCCGCCTTCGCCGCCGTTGTAGGCAAACGCCATGATGATGATTTCCGGGTCATCGAAGGGCGCGTACGCCAGGGTCCAGGCATGTGTGGGCCATGCGCCGAATTGACAGCGATTTGCAATACGAGCCACGTCATCGCAATATTCCGCGGTGCCAGTCTTGCCGGCAACGGCAATGGGAAGCGGGTAATCTTCCAGGAATATGTCATGAAGTGTGCCAAGATCCTCGGTCACAGCGAGACGCGTCCCCGTGCGTACAGCATCAACGGTTGATGGTTGGACGGTTTTTATGTTGCCAGTTTCATCGCAATAGCCAATTTCACAACTGAACTCTTTGATCCTTGGAGTTTCAGTAATATCCCATTTCATGTTGGGTGTGAATGGCGAGATTTGATAACTCCCCTCGGGCGGAGATAATAACGCATCCGAGGGGTCGGCTAAATTTACCCACATCGGCACCACGTTCCCCAGCCTGTTCTTCACATCACGAACTTCATAAACGGCAAAGTTTAATGGGTCGAACCAGATTGGGATGACGCGTCCTTCGCCATCCTGCACTTCACGAACAACAGTGGGCTGCATTAACTTACCGTGATTTGCGATCGTCGCGCCAGACATGAGAATCTGCAACGGGGTGCCCAGGACATATCCCTGCCCCACGCTCGCGATATATGTATCGCCTGTAGACCAGTTCTCACCCGTATTGATGCGCTTCCATTGAGGCGATGGGATCAAGCCATCCTCTTCACCGGGGAGTTGAACACCAGAACGAGCGCCATACCCGAGCGCACGCGCATATTCACCAAGGCGGAAAATATTCAATCCTTCCTCGATCTCTCCCTCAAATCCACCGCCGAGTTTATAAAAGCACACATTGCTTGAATAGGCAATGCAATGGAAGAAATCCAGGGAGCCGAATCCGGCTTCGTTGATTACGCCGCCGCGATCATAGATCCAATCCACGAAAGGGCGTATATTCCGCCCCGGAATACACGGATCATTGGGGGAAAATCTTTCGCACAACTCCAGTTTTCCAGGGGTTTGAACGATCTCGCCCGGCTCGATCACCCCTTCATTGAACGCGCCGGTTGCCGTGGAAAGTTTGAACACCGAACCGGGAGCAAACTCGGCAGAAACCGCATTGTTCACTAACGGCCGGCGCGGGTCTTGAAATAACTGCTCGTAATAATAGCCTGGAATAAAACGCGCCATGCGGTTGTTTTCAAACGTTGGGTAGGAGACCATGGCAAGGATTTCCCCTGTCTTTGGATTCATGGCAATCACTACTCCACTTGAGATACGATTCGTTCCAAAGAAAGCATTCCAGGAATTGATCTCATCAATGAGCGCGGCTTCCGCCGCTTTTTGCAGTCGCGTATCAATGGTCAGGACCACGTTATTACCGGGAGCGTAGGGGATGGGCGGTTCAAGGTTGCGGAGCACCAAGCCTGCAACATCTCTTTGAACAACGCGAAGTCCATTCTCGCCAAGCAGAATGTCATCCAGCGAAGTTTCGACGCCGGCATAACCGATCTTATCGCGGTTGGGGATAAAGCCGCGCTCGCGGTAATTCGTTTCGAGCGCCGCGGGAATGGGTCCCAGGAAACCGACGACGTTCGCGGTCAACGATCCAGTTGGATAATCCCGGATCGGCTCGATCTCCACAGAGACGCCGGGCCAGTCCACAGACCTTTCGCTGATCACGCGCGCAAGTCCTTCGCCGATATTACAGGTAATTTTCACCGGCGTATATGGAGCAAGCGAATCACCCAGCGCCACCATATCCGCAATACTCGGACCGGACACACATGCAGAAAACAGTTTGGCGTTATTGAGAGTCTCTTCGGTAACAGGTCCGCCTACCGGAACACCCGTCAGATCGGAAACTTCGCGATAAATACGCTGGATATCAGCCTCGTCATCGGGCAGACCGGCGGGAGTAATCACTACATTGTAAGAAGCGATGTTGCGCGCAAGTATATAACCATTACGGTCATAAATAATGCCGCGTGGCGCAGGGTCGCTGATGGTGTTTGTATAATTATCAACAGCCTGGTCATCCCAACTTCCTCCGCTAAAGACTTGCAATGCAAGCAGACGCGATGTGATGACACCTACGACGGCAACGAGCAATCCATATACGATCAACACGCGCCAAAGCGGGACCTGGAACTTGTTTGCCGATTGCGAACTCATTCAACCTCCGGGAACGGGTACACCCATCTTGCCAGGTCGCGCATAACTGCATACGTGGGGATTGCGAGAAGCAGGTTGAGCAAAACGCTTGGCAAAGTGAGCAAACCAAGAACGTCACTTACTGGCAGGGGAACGCCCGATAAACGTAAAACCGTCAATGACAACAGGCTGGCGATAATTGTTCCAACAAAGGTGACGCTAAACATGGCGAGCAATGGAGCCTGCCAGACACGCCTTTGCAAAATTTGCGCAAGCGCCACCACAACAAAATAACCCAGGATCGGCGCGAACCAGGGCAGGCCCGAAACAAATCCGACCAGCAGGCCCGTTGCTGATGCCCAATGCCAGGATGTTTCAACCTCCTCCTGCAAAGCCCATGCCGCCAGCATGACCAAAGGCAGGTCTGCCATGCCCGACAGTAAAGATATGCGGCTGACGATCGCGGTTTGCAGAATAACAGCCAGAATAATTACCGGGAGCGCTATCAAATTACGCATTCGATCAAGGGATGGGAATCAATGGAGAAATATCCACTGGCTTGAAATTGACGATCACGAGTACGATCTCAAGGCGATTAAAATCCACAACTGGCTGAACGGTAGCTTGCTGGAAAAGATCAAAATCGCGCGAGCGAACGTTTACCACCTGCCCAACGATCAGATCCGGAGGATAGCCTCCTCCGAGCCCTGATGTCAATGTCAGATCTCCAATTTCAATGCGAATATCCTGTGGGATCAAATCAAGCGTAACGTCGCCAGTTACAGAGCCGACGAGCGACGCTTCTGTTTCTGCGTTTTGCAGGCGGACGTTCACGCTCGAGGCGGGATCAGTAATCAGTTGGACACGAGCCGCATCTGCAATTACCGCATCCACTCTGCCCACCAAGCCTTGACCTGTCACAACGGGCATACCGCGTAGAATTCCATCGTTCGATCCGCGGTTGATGATCACATAATGGAGAAACGGACTTGGGTCGCGCCCGATCACCGCGGCAGCTCGATATGTGTTTTCAGGATTCGCGCGCGAAAAATCCACGAGCGCTGCAAGGATTTGCGTCTCACCGACTTGTTGCTGTAATTGAATAACCTGCGCCTGCAGTTCTGCGTTATCGGCCTCCAAATCCGCATTACGTTGACGTAACGATGCAATGTCGCGAGGCGCGGTTAGAAAATCCTGCACTGCCACGAAGCGCGACGAAAACCAGGATTGCAAATTGACCAACGATACGGTGAAGACATTGGAAGAACTGCTGAAGTAACCTCCGAGCGCCAACGCCATCACTCCCCCCGCGACCAAAAAGATGATCGTTGTTTGAAGCGTACGTGAAAATAAATTTCTCATGTTCGATAATACTCAATCAGAGACAGGCTCCGATGGAGTCTACGTTCCATTAGTACCTTACACGTTGTGACGCGTACTGCCGCGTTCCAAACCGACCAGATACCGACTCAGGCTATCAAAATCTTCAAAGACCATGCCTGCGCCGCGCGCAACACATGTGAGCGGGTCCTCTGCAACCCACACGCGCAACCTCAGTTCATCCGTCAAACGATCGGCTAATCCTTGCAATAAACCGCCGCCGCCCGCGAGACAAATGCCTATATCCATTAAGTCCGATACGATCTCGGGCGGTATCTCATCCAACGCATCACGGATTGTATCCACGATCACTTGCACGGAACCAGCCAATGCTTCGCGCATTTCAACGGAAGATATCTCGATACTTTCGGGGAGGCCTGTAACGAGATTACGCCCTCGCACTTCCATCGTTTTTTCAGGTTGAAGCGAATAGGCCGACCCAATCTTCCATTTGATCTGCTCCGCGATCCCCTCGCCCACGAGGAGGTTGTATTTGTTCCGCAAGTACTGGACGATATCCTGATCCATTTCATCGCCAGCCACGCGCAGTGAGCGTGATGCAACAACACCGCTCATGGACAAGACTGCCACTTCGGTTGTGCCGCCGCCGATATCTACGACCATGCTCCCGCGCACCTCCGCCACTGGAAGGCCTGCTCCCAACGCTGCCGCGATCGGCTCCTCGATCAGATAAGCCACACGCGCGCCTGAAGCCATGACTGCGTCGTAGACCGCGCGTTTTTCAACCTCTGTTACGCCCGTTGGGATTCCAACCACCACGCGCGGACGAGGCAACGGCACCACACTCTGTTCATGGACCCGGCCAATAAAATATTCCAGCATCACCTGCGTTATATCAAATTCAGCGATCACGCCATCACGCAAAGGGCGTATCACAGCGACATTGCTGGGCGTGCGACCCATCATCTCCTTGGCTTCGAGACCTATGGCTAGCGGCTGGCGTAACCGCTTGTCAATCGTCACCCAGGAGGGTTCGTTAATAACGATCCCCTTGCCGCGCACATTTACCAGTGTATTCGCGGTCCCCAGGTCAATTGCAATATCCAATGAAAACAGGCCCAAAAGCCAGTTGATCGGGTTAAACGCCAAATTCGGCTCCTCGATGAGGGTATCAAAGCAAAATACTTGCTAAGGTATTATACCTAACAATTCGTATCCCCGTGACTTGCAAGGGTGTTAAAATAGCCAGAGACAAGAAAAAATCCCCTAACCTTCCGAGGAGGAACCATGTCGAAGATTGCAGTTGTAACAGATAGCACCACCTACATGCCGCCCGAATTGGTGAAAAAGCATAATATTACGATTGCCCCACAGGTTCTAATCTGGGGTGACCAGGCATACAAGGACGGCGTAGATATCCAGTCCGGGGAATTTTTCACCAGGCTTAAGACTGCCAAAGTGATGCCCACCACATCACAAGTCGCGGTGGTCTCATTTCAAGAGATTTTCCAGGATTTGGTAAATAAAGACTTCGAGGTACTTGCCCTGCTTGTTTCATCCAAACTTT
>Ga0247727_10016617_pt1 | contig 11848 bp, 6 predicted proteins | sample WisWelCaveWW1625_FD_202498 | JGI IMG/M metagenome (GOLD analysis project Ga0247727, IMG submission 202498) | Biofilm microbial communities from Wishing Well Cave, Virginia, United States - WW16-25 | ecosystem: Environmental > Aquatic > Deep subsurface > Groundwater > Cave microbial mat | place...
AGTCCGGAAATAGTTTTGGGGGCAGGAAATTACCTGGTGTTTTTATCAAATCGCGAAGTCAATATGCTCAACAGAGATACTTTTGCAAAAATCGCCAATATCTCACTGGACTTGGAACAGATTGGCGGCACTATCGGATTGGTTGGAGGAGAAGCTCGTCTGCTGCTGCCCAAACAATCCGGAGGTATTTCGGGTCTGGAAATATCAAATTTGGTCAATAAGCGCGAAGTCCTCTGTCGCCCCGGACCGATCTCTTCAATTTTAGTTTATAATAATAATCTTTTTACCGGCGGCGGGGGAAACCCTCTGGAAGTTTATGAAATCGAAAGCGACAGTCTGCTGGCGCCTTTACTGATAAGAGATACGATAACAAGCGTTACGGATTTGGAGATTCTGGAAAATCGGTTGTACGCGCTCTATGCCAATGAGCAAAGAATTGTAGTTTTTGATATGGCCGGATGGGGTGGAGTGATTGAGCCGGTTGATAGTTTCTTTATCTCGATAGACAAAGCTGACCAATTAATAGTGCAAGATTCACTCCTTTTGGTTATTGGAAGAAGTCAAATTGAACTCCGGTCAGGCGACGTCGGAGAAGTTATTTGGGACATTGGCAAACCAATCGCCCACGCAGTAGCTTTGAATAATGAGCTCTTCGTTACCGACAGATTGGGCGGGATAACTGCTTATGAGATTCAAAATGATTTTTCACTATGGCCATGCGGTGAAAGGGATTTGACCGGCACCGGCTGGGTTATGCAGGAATTTAACAATAGATTATTTGTCTTCACCGGAAATACTGCGACTGTCTTCGAGAGTTGTCTGCAACTGGACACGATCGTTCGATTGCCATTTTTCGTTCTCGATGCGGCAATGAAAAATGACACACTCTACACTATTGGTCCTGCTGGAATTGCTAAATATGATTTAAACAGCGGTCTGCCGATTCTGATTGAATCCGGCGGGTTGGGTGGAAGTCAAATCTCTGCTTTTGGCGGAGTCATGGCCACCACTGATGGAAGTTCCATACATCTCTATTTTGAAGGCGCTCCCTCGGGCGGTGAAGACGTTGATGCAGTCGTAGCCAAAAGAGTCATTCTTCACGAGAATTATCCGGAACCGTTCAATGCGGCCACCACGATTCAATTTGAATTGCCTTTAAGTTCCGATATTAATCTCTCGATTTTTAATCTGTTGGGTCAACGAGTCAGGTTATTAGCTGACCAGCACTACGCCGCCGGCAAGTATTCCATCAACTGGGATGGCACTGACCAATCAGGCCGGGAAGCAGCCAGCGGTGTTTATTTCTACAAACTGGAGACAGAACTCGGGATCTTAAAACGCAAGATGCTTCTGATAAAGTAATACTTTAACCAAGCCGCTTATCCTATTTCTTATTCTTTTGTTTCAGATTGCGTAAATCAACTTCGTAAAACGTCCCGTTTTCTGCGGTATCGGCTCGATTCAAAATAGTCACCCGGCTGACGTCAGTGAACCCGAAAGGACTAGTAACCATTGATTTGACAGCATTGTAGGCATTGGGATAATAAACTGCTGTCAGAAAATGGTCCCAGCTTCTGGCTTCAGCCGGAGGTGGAAACGAGGCGCGCCCTTCCATTCTAAACGTGTATGTCCCGGCCGATGCAAAAAAGATGCGCGTCACATAAATAGGGAAATATGATGTGCCGGTATTGGCATATCCGCCCAATCCGGCAACGGTGTAGTAAGGGAATTCCGATGGGCCGCCTTCATCATTATCTATTTGCACCAGGATGTTGTTCGGTCCGGTGGTGCCGCTAAGCAGCACGTAACATTTGCCGTGCAAAAGGATATAACCGTCGGCCGGTGTAGTAATATCAACAGTGACTAAATCAGTCATTTCACCGGTGAATAAAGCTACCTGGTCAATGTTCAAAGCGGCGGTCAAACCCGGTTCGTCCAAGATTTCAAAATTATCAATAGCGGATTCGGGCAATATCACTGACTGATTGGCGGTGTCGGTGCCGGAAAACTTGATTACTTCAGTCTCGGCCGTATCGAGAATTGAGAGACTATGCCGGTTGGCATCAGTAATTGCCGCCAGTTTATCGTTGACATCTTTCATTTTTAAGTTCCCCGATGAAGCCGAGAATGGGGTTGCCGCCAGTCTTTGACGGGGCCTGGCCGCCTGTTCGTTAATTGACAGCTCCAGAAAAATGGCTTCAAATCCCTGAAAGATTGAATCCGCTAAAGGAGAATACGACCCCAGCAAATGAACAAATAGTCCCTTCTGCGCCGCCACAGGCGCAGTTTCCGTCCATAGGAATTGTCCGGCTGTCGAATCACTAAAAATTGAAAACTTGACGCTATAGGTAGAATCGGCTGCCGGAGCGCCGGCGTTATCGGTCAGTACGCCCTGATAGCTGATTAAATGCACTGAATGCACCGATGCCGCCGACAATATCAGAGTCGTGGCAAACGCAACCGCGATTAGAAAAAAGTTTTTCATATTTTGAACAACAACTGCAGCAGAACCTATGTAAGTACTTTTCGACTGAAAGGGTAGTTCAGTTTATCCGACAATTGCTATCGTTTCTTCACCCAGGGGTGGGTATTGTCGCTGCAGCCTATCGCTTCAGCTACCCGAATATCATGCACCAATAATATTGAGGGTCGGGCCGTCTCCAGCCCAAAGCCCCGTCCGGCCAGAGTTTCTCTGTAAACTACTGTGTGCAAATCGGCGAAGCCTTCGGAAAATTCGACCTCGACACCGTCTATAGAAACAGAACGATAAGTCTTTTGTTTGGCCGCCAGTGCGCTATCCGGCAAATCTTTTGAATCTATTGACAGAAACCATTTAACAGTGGCTTTTTCGAGCTCCATAAATCCGGCCGTATGCAGCGCTTCAGAAACATGAACCTCACTGTGTTTGACTTTTCCAAACAGCCATAACAACAAATCAAAAAAATGAACGCCGATATTCGTCGCCAGCCCGCCGGAGCGCTCGGCTTGTCCCTTCCAGGACATCAGATACCAGGGGCCGCGCGAGGTAATATAAGTCAGAACAACCTGTTTTTTTTTCGGGGATTTGTCGGCATCGAGTTTCTTTTTTAATTCAATCAAAGCGGGATGCACCCGAAGTTGCAATACGGTAAATATCTTTTTGCCGCTTTCATTTTCCAGTTCCTGCAGGGCATCGATATTCCAGGGATTGAGCACCACGGGCTTTTCGCAGATGGCGTCGGCGCCAATCCGGAGCGCCAGACGGCAGTGAGCATCGTGGAGATGATTCGGAGAACAGACCGAAATGTAATGCACTTCGGCGCCGGCGTTTTGACGCCGCAGTTTATCCAGGTGCCGGTCGAATCTCTCAAATTCAGTGAAAAACCGCACATCCTCGAAATACTGATCCAGTATCCCGGCTGAATCGTGCGGATCAATGGCGGCAATTAATTTGTGGCCGGTGTCCTTGATCGCCCGCAAATGTCTGGGGGCAACGTATCCGGAAACTCCGGTTATGGCAAAGTTTTTTGACATAATTCAAATATGAATAATAAAAGAGGCTACGCCTCTTGTACCAACTTTCGCTTAATAAATGCCAAAGATTGACTGCGCAAAAGATATATTTTTGAGCGTCCTGTTGAAGTCTCTGATCGAATCCCAACTTCCTTTTAACGAGCCGGGCAGTTGGGGGGCTGGGCGCCGCCGCGAAATATCAAGTTCACTGCAAAGTTCAAATCAATAATATTGCAGACGGTGCCATCGCCGTTGATGTCGCCTTCTTTGTCGCAGGCCGGCACCGGTCCGCCCCGAAAGATCCGATTAACGGCAAAATTCAAATCAAGAATATTGGTGTTAGGAGCGCCATTGCCGTCCAAGTCTCCGCGCTTTCCTACACAGCAGGACGGGTCGGGAGGTAAAAACGGAGTTGAAAGAGAGAACAACCCGTAAGTCATATCTGACGCAATAATTCTGCCCGATGGGAAATACGGATAATTGTGCCAACAGCCGGCGTAATCAAAAATTGAACCCGGATAAGTGTCAAAATACGCAACTTCAAACGGAAACAGAGGATCTGCTACATTCCAAATTCTAACACCTTCAGAGTAATGGGAAATTACCAAATAATCTCCCTTGATATAGCAATTGTGAACAATTGCATTTGGATCGACAATCATATCTGTTACATAATTGACATTGTTCGGATCGCTGACATCAAAAACGCGCGTCCAATTTCCAGCGCCTATTTCATCGCCGACAAAGAGATAATTGCCGTCTTCGGTAAAGGCGCCGTTGTGGGATCCCGAGTTCGGGTAATTAAAGGTGCTTATGAGTTGTATGTTTGTTTTGTCGGTGACATCGAGCAGGTCAATTCCGTTCCCATAGATTCTAAAAGCCGCCACTGTATTATTGTGAATGGCATAATCGTGATAATAGTCGGGATTGTATTGATCCAGCAATTGGGGAGAAGACGGATTGGCAATCGACCATATCGCTAATCCGGGACCGCTGCCGCCGGAAAGATATACAAAATGGCTGTCCACCATACAGCAGTGCCGACCGCCGGAAATTGTAGAGAGTATATTCGGATGGGCCGGGTCAATGATATCAACTATCATCGTGGCGGCTCCTTCGGATATTACCACCGCATAGTGATCCCAAACGCGCACTTCTTTGGTATCATTTCCCCCTGGAATGAATCCAACTTCCGTCAGTGGAATGGTATCGAGGTAAATGATACTTAGGCCTTCGTCACGTGCGCAAATTAGCCCGTATTCTCGTCCAGTATTCTTATCGGTATAGCCCCAGCAGGCGCCGTAGCTGCTGCCGCGTCCGTCCCAATGGCCGTCAATACTCATTTGAGTGGACATATCCTGGGTCGTCCCAATTTTCACAATGCTGGAATTAGTTTCAACGTCAGACGAATTGTAGGCTTTAAGCTGATAGAAATAATTTAAATTCACGGTCAAATCAGAATGGTGAAATCCAGTGGCAGCTGCGGACAATGTAGCCAGAAGATTCACGGGCGGATTTGAATTTCCCCAGTATAATTTGTAATAGGCGGGAGGGTCTCCCGGAAATAACCAATCCAGAAGCACATCATTTTCATAGGCGGCGACATTGAGTCTAATGACAATCTTGATAAATAGTGAAGCAGTAGGGGTCTCAAAAAACGTCCGGCCCGGAGCCACTCGGGGCCACCAGCCGTATAAAACGTCGAGGTTACCCAGCAAAGCATTAGTTCCGGCATAGGTGGTGCCGCTCCCATCATAACTACTGTTCATAACCAGAAGGTATTCATGTTTGCCGTTGGCGCTGCCATTGGGGTTCCACCTGAAATCCGGCGCCGGCAAAGAGTCAAATTCCACAAAGCAGAGGTTTAATCGGCGGGGGTTAGTCGAATCGGAAATGTCCCAGGCCGAACCGGGAAAAGTGCCCACGCCTTTCGAGTTGAAGCCGGGGCGACGGAAAGTTTGACACAAAGTCCAGTTGGCGCTGACCGTATCGAATCTGATTTCGACCGGAATGGATTGACTGGCCGGGATGCTGCTGCCCAAAAAATCGACCCCTTTGCCTATACTGCCGTCAAAGGCCTCCAAGCCGTAGTTGACACCGCTCATCCATTGCGGGGTTCCCTCCCAAAATGCCTCAATGGGCGGGGGGTCCACCGCAACTTCTTCGGCTTTCAGAATTGAGTTCGTTTTAGGCTGCCAGCCGGTTTGCTCTATGAAATACTTTTCGAATTCGGAATAGGCACCGCCGCGAGAAGGGAGCGGGGGGGCCGCCTGAAGGGCCGCCGTCAAAACAAATAACAGTGACAAGTTGAGAATTTTGGGTAAATGTTTTTTCAGCATTTGTGCCTCTACTTAGATGACATAATTGTATAACCGGTGAGGTATACTAAAAGCATACTCAAAAACTGTTTTTTAATCAACAAGAATTTAATACGAAAATTTACGTCAAAGGTTTTTTCCTGAATCTGTTGGAATTCAATTAAGCAGAGTCAGAAATGAGTTATTACGGACAGGCCGGCGGGACCGAACCTCCCCTGAAAATAAAGTTTACGACATAATTTAAATCTAAAATGTTGGGGATTGAATCGTCTCCGTTCACATCGCTTTCCTGCGGGCAATCGCCCGGGTTGCCGCTGCCGCGGAATATGAAATTGACCAAGAAGTTCAAATCCAGTATGTTGCAGTTGCGGCCGTCGGAATTTAAGTCTCCCTTGAGGCCGTTACAACAGGAGGACTCGAACAAAATAATTATATCTTCTACTTCATCGATACCGGTCATATCCATACGCCCGTCCCGGTTGCGGTCGTGCAAAGTGATGCAGGAAGCAGCCCAAACCGCCGGGTAGTCTTTGGGGTTGATATAATTGCCGCTGCCGTCGTTTTCGAATACCCGATACATCGCTCCGGCATAACTGCTGGTGACCATTTCCAGGTCGCCATCGCCGTCAATGTCCCCCAAATCTATGGCCATAGGACTCTGTGTAGTCGGGTAAACCACTGGGTCTGACAACCCTCCTAGTCCATCTCCAAAAAATACTGAAGCATTATTGCCACCAAAGTTGACACAGGCTGCATCGATATTAGCGTCCCGATTGATGTCGCCGGTAGCAATCATCCAAGTTTCCGCACCGCCGGAGCTCACTTTGTTCGAATAATTGAATCCACCATTGCCGTCACCAAGCAAGAGGACCATCTCACCGCTGTACCAAGTTCCCACAAACAGGTCGAGAATGCCGTCATTATTAGCATCGCCGCTGGCGCACGGGAATTCGCCGTTACTGCCGGTTTCAATCTCCTTGGCCGGAGCAAAAGTTCCATCGCCGTTGTTTAATAACGTATAGACTTTGTCAGCGCCCCAGTTGGAAGTGGCAATGTCGGCATGACCGTCGCCGTTCAAGTCGAGAACAGCTACACCCCAATTTCCGTAGCCCGTGGTGTAGTACGCCGGAGCGGCAAATCCGCCCGAACCGTTGCCCAATATCACTATTAATTGGTCGGAACTGGTGGCGCCGACAGCCATATCAATGTTTCCGTCAGAGTTAAAATCGGCGCCATCGTTGGGACTGGGGACGCTGCCATCGGCGAATGGATAAACGGTGAAGCTGCCGAATCCGCCTGACCCGTCATTAAGAAAGACACGAACATCGTCTGCTATTTCGTTTATGACGCTTATGTCACTATATCCGTCATCGTTAATGTCTCCGCCATAAGCGCCATAGCATTGGACAAGTCCTTCGCCGGGAGCGCGAACATCAATTTGCTCAATCTCTACCATATTCAAAGAAGACGGTTTGGTTTTAATCCAGAAACTCCAGGCATAACCGCTGGGTAAGTTTGTCCCGTTGATAGTTTCAATAGATTTAGTCAATGATGCCAGGACCCACTCGCCGGCAGAAAATGGTTCCTCTGGAATAAATCTTACCCGGGTATTTCCGTTTTCCATCTGATAGATGCCGAACCTGGGTCCGGACCAGTGCCCAAAGACCTTAAAGGTAGAACTGTTGATAGTCGCCGGATTCATGACCGAATTAAAAGTGACGACCAAATCAGTGAGTGTATCAGCCCGGATTGCCTGCGCCGCCGGGAAAACGGAATTAATAGGGGGCAACGCTCGAACCAGTAAGCTCACCTCACGACTTGACAACACTTTGTTGCCGGCAGCACTAAAAGAACTAATAAGGTAGTGATAATTCAGTTCGGGGACCACGCCCAAATGAGTCCAGGCGCTTTCAGCAGGTCCCAAAGTAGCCAAAAGAGAATCGGCAAAAGCCCCAAGGCCCATATATAATTCAAAATGGTCCGGTGGCGGCCCGGGACAAAACCATTTCAGGTTGACGTCATACCCGGTTTGAAGCGCTTTAAAGTTAATGCGGGGGAGAACCAATAACGAAGATGGGATTGATTCCAGGAAAATATGTCCCGGAGCAACTCTGGGCCACCAGCCGTATAAGACGTCGAGGTTACCCAGCAAAGCATTAGTTCCGGCATAGGTGGCGCCGGTCCCGTCATAATTACTGTTCATAATCAAGAGGAATTCATATTTCCCCTTTTCGCTGCCATCGGGGTTCCACTTGAAATCCGGAGCCGGTATGGTGTCAAATTCTACAAAGCAAACGTTTAGTCGGCGGGGATTAGTCGTATCGGAAATATCCCAGGCCGAACCGGGAAAGGTGCCGACGCCTTTCGAATAGAAGCCGGGGCGGCGAAAGGTCTGGCACAAAGTCCAGTTGGCGCCGAGCGTATCGAATTTTATTTCGACCGGAACGTATTGATTAGTCTGAATGTTGCTGCCCAAAAAATCGACCCCCTTGGCTATGCTCCCGCCAAAAGCCTCAAAGCCGTAGTTGACACCGCTCATCCATTGTGGAGAACCGATCCACGTTGCTTCAATTGTGAATGAAGCGTCAACAGAAGCTGCCGCTTTTTTCAAAGCTCCCGGAGCCGGGTCACGGATTTTTTGTTTCAAAGTTTGCAAATGGTCGATAGGCGGCTCTGCCTTTAATAAATTTACATGCATGCCAACTATCAGTACGAGAATTAAGGATGAATTAATGAATTTCACAACGAGCTCCTGTCCATTATTTTGATATTGGTAATTATAAAAATCTCTATGAGTAAATTAAAGGTTTCTTCACCTTGCGTCAACCTTAATTATAACGAAAACCGATTTGAAATTGTTCAACGCAGAAATTGTGTTGTTTATAACATTTCGAATAAACGGTGCAGTTGACGCATAAGAGAGAGGCAAATAAAATGAGTGAGCATTTTCTAATCATTTATTATCCGCTGCGAATGGATTTTACCACGAGCCAGACGCAAGGAGAGTCCGACGTTGTGAGCCAACACTTTCTCTACCTTAAAGATCTCTACGATAAGAAATCAGTTCTGATGGCTGGTCGAGTTGAAGACGCCCGCTTCGGTCTTGCTTTGCTGTCGGTGGAGAATGACAAGCAGGCCCAAGAAATTATGGAAAAGGACCCGGCAGTCGCGGCCAAGGTTTTTAGGGGAGAATTACTGCCGTTCAAATTGGCCATAATGTAATCGTTTCGCTTGACAATTTCGGTTAAAGCCGCATATTCTGCATATAGATAGGTACTTTGGTCTTTCTTTGTCGGGACATCTTTGATGTGTGGCAGGAAAGAAAAACTTTTGCCTGCTTCGCCAAGTACTGTTTACTTCTTTCAATTCATATGGTTATTCGTAAACACATGAGAAATCGAACAAAATTATTTCTTTAAACTTTAATTTAGGAGGCAGGAAAATGTATTCAAAAACAAAACAGTTGCTGGCGGGTGTGTGGCTGTTGGCAGGGTTGGTTATAATCCAACTGTCAATCGCCTGGACTGATGTGCCGGTGATTCTTCAACACCAGGGTCGGTTGCTTAGTGCCACTGGCCAACCCGTGACCGGGACGGTCGATATGACTTTCCGCATCTACGATAATGCGACATCACCAAGTCAGGTTTTATGGGAGGATAATTATCCGGTTATAGTTCAAGGCGGTTTTTATTCTACTCTGTTAGGAGATACCCCCGGCGAGCCACTGTCGGCTGCAATTTTTGACGGCCCCGACCGCTGGCTGGGGATAAAAGTCGGTACCGATCCGGAAATGACCCCTCGATTTAAATTGGCCTCGGTGCCGTATGCCTTTAAGCTTGCTACTATTGACGGCGCCGCGGGCGGGGAAATAAAAACTCCGATTATTGTGAGGCAAGGTCCGAATACGGCCGTAGCGTTTGGTGAGCCATCCAAACATTGGTGTTTTGGTGTTCAATTGTCTGATAATGCCTATGAACTAGGTAAAATCAGCGATAATTTGTTGGCAAAAGAAATTGTTCTTAGAGTGAACAGGGCCAATTCCAAGCCCACTATAGAATTAGTAAATCCAAGCGGGGAGGAATGCCGCTTAGGGACGTCATCTTCAGCCGGTCGTTTGGTTGTCGCCGGCGGCAATACCATTGATAATGACGACGCCGAAGTTGTTTTTTGTTCTGCTGGAGATCCTTTGGCGCCGGGAGCACTCCTGGCCTACACCGGTGGATTTCAGCGATTGACTATTCTCCCCGGCAGCAATGTGGGGATAAATGAACCATTGCCTGATGCCCAACTGCATGTCCGATTCCCCAATAACAACTGGGACGGAAGTGACCCCTGGCTGCGTTTAAGTTCACCTTCTTCAACTCGTTCAGGTTTTTCTGTTATACCTGAACTAGGTGACGGGGTCGTGCTAGCTTTTGAAGGCGACATGGATTTCAAGGCCACCGGGGGCAGCCGCTTCAAAATCTTTGAGTCAGGGCCCGAAGCAATTAGAGCCAATGGCAGAATAAAATCATTGGTGGGCGGATTCGAGTTTCCGGATGGAACGGTTATGACTACTGCCGTCTTAGCGGCTCTCGGCGGGGGCGGCACTGCCGGGTCACTTGCCAAGTTCACAGGCCTCAACACGCTTGGGAATTCCATAATCACTGAAAACGCAGGGAATGTAGAAGTCAACGGTAATTTCAAAGCTGTTTATATGGAGGGCCAGAGCGCGTATGTCACTAATCTCATTACTGGTGCTTCACCGTTGGATGTTGTGACAGTAAATGGAACGATGAGCTGCAATGCACCGGTTACATGCAATGGGAACGTGACATTGGGAGATGCTGCCACTGATAATGTAACCTGTAACGGCACCTATAGCGGTACAGGGCCAAGCACTTGGAGTGGAACTTGTACTTACAGTAATACCTCCACGTTTAACGGCCCACTGGTTTCCAATGGGAACGTGATTTTTGGCGATAATCCAGCTGATTTACTAGGCTTTCATGGAACAGCCAACTTCACGGCTCCGGCCGCTTTCTTTAATCGCGGTGTATTCAGTCATGGTCCGAGCGGACCCGCTATAAGTGGAACTACCACTGATGCCACTAGAGAAGCAGCAGTGTATGTGGCGAACTATGCCACAGAGGGCACAGTTGTCAGGATAAAGAATATGGCAGATGCCACAGTTTGGAGTTGCGACAATGAGGGAGACGTTACGTGCAGAGGCATGAATGCCTCTGGTTCCTGTACTTTGGGTGATTCACCATTGGATGTGGTGACAGTAAATGGAACCGTTGGCTGCAATGCGCCAGCCAGCTTTAATGCGGGAACGTCATTCCATTCAGGCGGTCCAGGGAACAAAACTGTCGTGGTGCAGGCAGTTGATTTTCAATTTGAGCCACTCATAGAATTCCAGGGTCCAGCTGGTACTGCCGTCGCCTCGTGTGATCCTAACGGCGTCTTGCGATGCAATGGTCTTGATGCCGGCCATTTGAGTGCTAACATGTGTACCGTGGCCGGACCAACACTATGCAATGGCGGTCTGACGACAACCACTTTGCAATGTAATACTGCCACTGTGGCGACTGACTGTGATATCGCCAATGACTGCCGAATCGGTAGCCAGTTGTGCGTGGGTGCCGGTTCTGATTGCAACGGGACATATGCAGCTGATATAGCAGGGGAATGCCACGCTTCCAGTTTTCCGACATCTTCCGATGAGCGCTTGAAAATGAATGTCGAGACCATCGCCGGTGCCGTGGATAAAGTTCAGAAGATTCGCGGCGTCACTTTCGATTGGAACGAGACATACGAAGAAATGGGACGTTCCACCGGTCATCGTGAAATGGGCGTAATTGCTCAAGAAGTAGAAGCGGTCCTGCCGGAATTAGTTACTACCTGGGGAGATGAAAGCTATCGAGCCGTCGATTATGGCCGCCTGACCGCCGTTTTGATCGAAGCCGTCAAAGAACAGCAGAAACAGATTGAAGAATTGAAAACCCGATTGGCCGCGGTAGAAAAATCCCCCGAGCGGGCAGAATTGGGGAAATAGG
>Ga0247727_10016618_pt1 | contig 11848 bp, 11 predicted proteins | sample WisWelCaveWW1625_FD_202498 | JGI IMG/M metagenome (GOLD analysis project Ga0247727, IMG submission 202498) | Biofilm microbial communities from Wishing Well Cave, Virginia, United States - WW16-25 | ecosystem: Environmental > Aquatic > Deep subsurface > Groundwater > Cave microbial mat | place...
CCCAGGCCGACGCGGACCAGACGCTGGCGCGCATGGAAATCGTCGATTCGCTCGCCGCGTTCAAGCCCTGCCACGTCGTGGTCGAGGCGATCGTCGAGCTGCTCGCGCCCAAGCAGGAACTGTTCAAGGCGCTGGAGGCGGTCGTCGCCGAATCCTGCATCCTCGCCTCGAACACTTCGTCCCTGTCGGTCACCGCGATGGCCTCCGTCTGCGCGAAGCCGGGACGCGTAGCGGGCTACCACTTCTTCAATCCGGTGCCGGTAATGAAGATCGTCGAGGTCGTGGACGGCGAGCTCACCGAACCGTGGGTGGGCGAGGCGCTGTCGATGCTTGCCAAGCGCTACGGCCACAAGCCGGTGCGCTGCAAGGACACGCCGGGCTTCATCGTCAACCACGCCGGCCGCGGCTACGTGCCCGAGAGCCTGCGCGTGCTGCAGGAAGGGGTGGCCGACTTCGCCACCATCGACCGAATCCTCGTGGACGCGGCGGGGTTCCGGCTGGGGCCGTTCGGCTTGCTCGACCTGGTCGGCCTGGACGTCGCGCACGGCGTGATGAAGTCCATGCACGCGCAGTACTACGGCGAGCCGAAGTACCAGCCCTCCTTTCTACCCGACCCGCGCGTTGCCGCCGGATTGCTCGGAAGAAAGACGGGGCGCGGCTGGTACAGGTATGGAAAAGACGGGAGCGCGGAGAAAATTCCAGAACGGGAAATACCCGCCGGCAAACCGGCTTCCGTGTGGTGTGTTCCTGAATTGAAGGAATTTCTTTCAAAGTTCACAAACATAGAAGCGAAACCCGCTGCTGATTCCGTCTGCTTCATTGCGCCCCTCGGCCAGGACGCCACCACCACGGCGCTAAAGCTCGATCTCGATCCGTCCCGCACCCTTGCAATCGACCCGCTGTTCGGCTTCGCGAAACGCCGCACGCTGATGAGCACGCCGGTGACGAAACCCGCAGTCCGGGACGCGGCGCACGCGCTGCTCGCCTCCGATGGCGTGCCAGTCTCCCTGATCCGCGATTCCGCAGGATTCGTCGCGCAGCGCGTGGTCGCGCACATCGTCAATATCGGCTGCGACATCGTGCAGCAGCGCATCGCCACGCCGGAAGATCTCGATTCGGCGGTGGTACTGGGCCTGGGCTACCCACAGGGGCCGCTTGCAATGGGCGATGCGGTCGGCGCGGCAAAGATCCTCGCTATCCTGGAGGCCATGCACACGTTCTACGGGGAACCCCGTTACCGTCCCAGCCCGTGGCTTGTCAGAAGGGCTAAGCTGGGCATTTCTCTTACGACACCGGAGTAACTCCATGCTCGACGCTTACATCTATGACGGATTGCGCTCCCCCATCGGCCGGCACGCGGGCAAACTCGCCGGACTGCGCCCGGATGACCTCGCCGGCGAGGTGATTGCCGAGGTGGTGAAGCGCAACGGCGTCAAGCCCGAGGAGATCAGCGACGTGGTGCTGGGCTGCGTGACGCAGGCGGGCGAGGACTGCCGCAACGTCGCGCGCTTCGCCACGTTGATGGCGGGCCTGCCGCCCAGCGTACCCGCCGTCACCGTCAACCGCCTCTGCGCTTCGGGCCTGCAGGCGGTGACCGACGCCGCGCGCGCCATCACCGCCGGCGAAGGCGAGCTCTACATCGCGGGCGGCGTCGAGAGCATGTCGCGGGCGCCCTTCGTGATGGCGAAGGCCGAATCGCCTTATTCGCGCGACGTGAAGATGTACGACACCACCATCGGATCGCGCTTTACCAACCCGCGCTTCCGCAAGCTGTACGGCGACCAGGCGATGCCAGAGACCGGCGACAACGTCGCGAAAGAGTTTGGCGTCTCGCGCGAACAGGCCGACGAATTCGCGCTCGGCTCGCAGAAGAAATACGCCAAAGCGGAGGCCGAAGGGTTTTACAAGGGTGAGATTCTTTCGATTTCACTTCCCAATCGCAAGAAAGACTCCCCTCCAACCATCGTTTCGCAGGACGAGCATCCGCGCCGCGATTCCAGCATGGAATCGCTGGCGAAGCTCAAGCCCCTTTATGAAGGCGGCGTGGTGACCGCGGGCAACGCTTCGGGCGTGAATGACGGCGCCGCGGCGCTGATCATCGCGAACCTGAAGTGGGGGGAAAAGAACGGCAAGAAGCCGATTGCGAAGATCCTCTCGGGGGCTTCCGCCGCGGTCGAGCCGCGCATCATGGGCGTGGGCCCGGCTTACGCGATCCCGAAGGCGCTTGAGCGCGCCGGGCTTGCGCTCAAGGACATGGACATCATCGAGATCAACGAGGCCTTCGCCAGCCAGGTTCTCGGCTGTCTGAAGCTGATGAACGTGGACTTCAAGGATGCGCGGGTTAATCCCAATGGCGGCGCCATCGCCATCGGCCACCCGCTCGGCTGCTCGGGTGCGCGCCTCGCGCTGACCGTATCGCGGCAGTTGAAGGAAACGGGCGGCCGGTACGCCGCGGTGTCGCTGTGCATCGGCGTCGGCCAGGGCCTGGCCGTCATCCTGGAGCGGGTGAAATGAAACGCGCGAAGCTGAAAGCCAAGTTCTCCTGGGAAGACCCGCTGCTGCTCGACCAGCAGTTGAGCGAAGACGAGCGCATGGTGCGCGACGCCGCGCGCGCCTACTGCCAGGACAAGCTCGCGCCGCGCGTGCTGGAAGCCTTCCGCCACGAGAAGACCGACCCGAAGATATTCCCCGAGATGGGCGCGCTGGGTCTCCTCGGGCCGACCATCCCCGAGCAGTACGGCGGTCCGGGCCTGAATTACGTCAGCTACGGCCTGATCGCGCGTGAGGTCGAGCGCGTGGATTCAGGCTACCGCTCGATGATGAGCGTGCAGTCCTCGCTCGTCATGGTGCCGATCCATGTATTCGGCAACGAGGCGACGAAGCAGAAATACCTGCCGAAGCTCGCCAGCGGCGCATGGATCGGCTGCTTCGGCCTCACCGAACCCAACCACGGCTCGGACCCCGCCTCGATGGTGACGCGCGCGAAGAAGGCGAAGGGCGGCTACAACCTGACTGGCAGCAAGATGTGGATCTCCAACTCGCCAATTGCCGACGTGTTCGTGGTGTGGGCCAAGGACGACGACGGTGCAATCAGGGGTTTTGTTCTTGAAAAGGGTTTCAAGAATCTTTCAGCCCCTCCTATTCACGGCAAGGTCGGGCTGCGTGCTTCCGTGACAGGCGAGATCGTCATGGACGGCGTGTTCTGCCCGGAGGAAAACGCCTTCCCCGATGTGCGCGGCCTGAAGGGCCCGTTCACCTGCCTCGACTCGGCGCGCTACGGCATCGCCTGGGGCGCCCTCGGCGCGGCGGAAGACTGCTGGCATCGCGCCCGCCAGTACGTTCTCGACCGCAAGCAGTTCGGCCGGCCGCTGGCGGCTAACCAGCTGATCCAGAAGAAGCTCGCCGACATGCAGACCGAGATCGCGCTCGGCCTGCAGGGCTGCCTGCGCCTCGGGCGCATGAAGGACGAAGGCACCGCCTCGGTGGAAATAACCTCGATCCTGAAGCGCAACTCCTGCGGCAAGTCGCTCGACATCGCGCGCCTCGCGCGCGACATGATGGGCGGCAACGGCATTTCGGATGAGTTCGGCGTCGCTCGCCACCTCGTCAACCTGGAAGTGGTGAACACCTACGAAGGCACCCACGACATCCACGCCCTCATCCTCGGCCGCGCGATGACCGGGATCCAGGCCTTCAATTGAGAGTGCCACAACGATGACGACACAAACGGTCCGCTTCAGATCTCGGCGAACGCGGCGAGCTGTCTGCTCGGGAGCTCTCGCCTGAGGCCGAGAATCACCGTCGTGGCCGTTCTGCTTCTTCTCGCCGCGCCGCTTGCCGCGAGGGGGCAGCCAATGGGGAAGGTGGCCTTCCTATGCCCAGTCAACTGCTCGAACCTCCCGAACCCTATCACCGTCTTGGACCAGGCGTTCGTGGCAGGCCTCGAGCGGGGCGGATACGTCGTTGGCCGGAACGTTTCGATCGACGCGAGTGGCGCAGGCGTTGGCTATGACCGTCTCCCGGACGCGGCAAAGAAGCTCGTCCAGCGCAAGGTCGATGTCGTCGTCGCGGTCGGCAATGAGGCGACTCGGGCCGCCCGCCAGGCCACGCAGAGCACGCCGATCGTCATGGTGAACGTCGCCGACGCCGAGGAGGAGGGACTGGTAGCGAGCCTCGGTAGACCGGGCGCAAACGTGACGGGCTTGAGCGTGCCCCTCGGGCAGCTCGCCGCCAAACACATCGAGCTCCTCAAGGAGATCAATCCGAATCTCGCACGGGTCTTCGTCCTCTGGGACCCGGGGATCGAGCCGCGCCAGGAGCCGTTCATGCGTCTTGAACGAGCCGTCGGATCGCTCGGCGTGCAGCTTACGCCTCTTCGCGTCGCGACCTTTCGGGACCTTGAGAAAGTCTTCGGCTCGATGCGCCATGGACGTCCAGACGGTCTGCTTCTCTTCGAACAGTTGACGGGGAATGCCAGAAGAGAAATTACCGAGTTCGCCCTGCAGCACCGGGTCGTCTCTGCGGCGGCGGGCCGGTCCTTCGTGCAGGGGGGCGGCCTCCTCGCGTACGGCCCGTACCTCCCGGACCTTTACGAACGTGCCGCGCTCTATGTTGGCAAGCTCCTGAAGGGTGCGCGACCGAGCGACCTTCCCGTAGAAGAACCCACGCGCTTCGAACTGAGCGTCAACAAGGCCACCGCCAAGGCCATTGGGCTGACGATCCCGCCGACCCTGCTCCTGCGGGCGGATCACGTCATAGAATGATGGCGACCACACGCCGCGCCGCACGCCGGTTCTCGCAGAAGAATCCCCGCGCCTTGCTGGAGGTCGCATAACCGATATTTGAACTGGAGCAAAAACATGACCCTTTGCCCGATCGCCATCGTCGCAGGATGCAGGAAATGCCCGGCGTTCAAAGTCTGCCCGCTGAAAGGCGTGATCGGCGATTACAAGCCTGAGGATGGCGCGGCCAAGCCGCAGGCGGCGGCAGATTCCGGGAAGCCCAAATAGCATGATGCTGCGCGCGGCCGCCCTCCTGCTCGCGCTGGCCGCCGCGGCGCCCGCCCCGGCGCAGCAGGACCAGCCCGCCAACGGCCTGTTCCTGGTCGCCAAGCCGGGGCTCACCGATCCGAATTTCGCGCGCACGGTGGTGCTGGTCACCCAGGCGCCGGACGCGAGCACCGTCGGCGTGATCATCAACCGTCCGACCAGGCTCAGGCTGTCGCAATTCCTGTCGCGGGAGTTGCCGACCCAGAACTACCGCGACCGGATCTACTTCGGCGGACCGGTGATGCGCGAGGCGATGGTTTCGCTGTTCCGCTCGGAGGTGGTACCGGAGAAGGCCGCATTCCACGTGCTGAAAGGCGTCTACCTGACGCTGCACCCGGACAACATCGAGAAATTGCTCGCCGATCCGAAGGCGCGCTACCGGCTGTATGCCGGATTCTCCGGCTGGGCGCCGCGCCAGCTGCAAAGCGAATTCATGCGCGACGGCTGGCACGTGCTGCCCGCCGACGAAGCAACACTATTCCGGGATAATCCCGACGGCCTGTGGGAGGAGTTGCTCGAGCGCGCACTGCGCCTCGGGCCCCGGGTCAGCAGATGACGCGCTACAATAGCTCAAGCATGTCCCCGGCCGCACGCATCCTGCTGGCACTTGCCCTCCTGGCGGGCACCGCCGCACCCGCGCCGGCGCAGGAAGGTGAAGCGATGATGCTCGTCGCCCATCCGTCGCTGCGCGACTTCGACTACCGGCACACGGTGCTGATCGCCGCGCCGGGCCCGAACGGCGGCCACGTCGGCGTGATCATCAACAAGCCGACGCGCGCCTCGCTGGGCAGCCTGTTCCCGGAGCACGAGCCCTCCAAGAAGGTGATCGACCCGGTCTACTACGGCGGGCCGTTTTCGCGCGGGGCGCTGGTGGCGCTGGTCAAGACCGACGCCGCGCCCGGCGCTGGATCGGTGCAATTGATGAAGAACCTCTACATGGCGTTTCGCGTCAACACCATCGACCAGATCATCGAATCGCGGCCGAACGAAGCCCGCTACTACGTCGGCTACGTCGGCTGGCGCGCGGGCGAACTGAAGGGCGAGGTCGACCGGGGGCTGTGGTCGGTACTGAGCGTCGACGCGGAGGTGATCTTCCGCAAGGATACCGAAGGGCTCTGGGAAGAGCTGCTGCAGCAGACGCGGCGGATACGGGCAGGCAATCAGTTGCCTTACGCTGCGGCCCTCACTGGCGGCGCCTTCTCGAACGTCATTTTCGAGCCGCGGTAGTCCACGCGGATCGTGTCCTTGGGCGCGAAGCGCCCTTCCAGGATCGCCTTCGCGAGCGGATTCTCCAGCGCGGACTGGATCGCGCGCTTGAGCGGGCGCGCGCCGTAGACCGGGTCGAAGCCCGCTTTCGCCAACTCCATGACCGCGGCATCGGCGATGTCGAGTCCGTAGTCCATCTTCGCCAGCCGCGCCGCCAGCAGCTTGAGCTGGATGCGCGCGATGGCGCGGATATTGTCGTCCGCAAGGGCGTGGAACACCACCATCTCGTCGATGCGGTTGACGAACTCGGGCCGGAAATGCGTCTTCACCTCGCCCATCACCGCCAGTTTCACCACTCCGTAATCGCTTTCCGCCATGCTCTGGATCATGTGCGAACCCAGGTTCGAGGTCATCACGATCACGGTGTTCTTGAAATCGACGGTGCGCCCCTGGCCGTCGGTCATGCGGCCTTCGTCGAGCACCTGCAGCAGCGCGTTGAACACGTCCGCATGCGCCTTCTCGATCTCGTCGAACAGGATGACCGAGTAGGGCTTGCGGCGCACCAGCTCGGTGAGCTGGCCGCCTTCGTCGTAGCCGACGTAGCCCGGCGGTGCGCCGATCAGGCGCGCGACCGAGTGCCTTTCCATGTACTCGGACATGTCGATGCGGATCAGGTGCTCCTCCGAGTCGAAGAGGAAGGCAGCAAGCGCCTTGCAGAGCTCGGTCTTGCCAACGCCTGTCGGTCCCAGGAACAGAAAGCTTCCATAAGGCCGCTGCGGATCGGACAGCCCTGAGCGCGAGCGCCGGATCGCATCCGACACGAGGCGCACCGCCTCTTCCTGGCCGACCACGCGCTCGTGCAGACGCGCCTCCATCTGCAGCAGCTTGTCGCGCTCGCCCTGCATCATCTTGGACACCGGGATGCCGGTCGCGCGCGACACCACCTCGGCGATTTCCTCCGCGCCGACCTGGGTGCGGACGAGCTTCGCTCTCATGGGTTTATCCTGATTCTTCAACTGAGACTCAAGAGCCGGAATCTTGCCGTACTGGATCTCCGACATTCTCTGCCAGTCGCCCTTGCGCTTGGCCTCCTCCATCTGCAGGCGCAGCTTCTCCAGTTCTTCCTTGACGTGCTGGCTGCCCGCGACCTGCGCCTTCTCCGCCTTCCAGACCTCGTCGAGGTCGGAAAAGTCTTTCTCGAGTTGTTTTATTTCTTTTTCAATCAAGGAAAAGCGTTTAAGGGATGATTCATCCTTCTCTTTGCGCACCGCTTCGCGCTCGATGCGCAGCTGGATCAGCCGCCGCTCGAGCTTGTCCATCGCCTCGGGCTTGGAATCGATCTCCATCTTGATGCGCGCCGCCGCTTCGTCGATCAGGTCGATCGCCTTGTCGGGCAGGAAGCGGTCGGTGATGTAGCGCTGCGAAAGCTCGGCCGCCGCGACGATCGCCGGGTCGGTGATCTCGACGCCATGGTGCACCTCGTAGCGCTCCTGCAGGCCGCGCAGGATGGCGATGGTCGCCTCGACCGTGGGCTCGCCCACCAGCACCTTCTGGAAGCGGCGCTCGAGCGCGGCGTCCTTCTCGACGTATTTGCGGTATTCATCCAGCGTGGTGGCGCCGATGCAATGCAGCTCGCCGCGCGCGAGCGCGGGCTTGAGCATGTTGCCCGCGTCGATCGCGCCCTCGGCCTTGCCCGCGCCGACCATGGTGTGCAGCTCGTCGATGAAGACGATGGTGCTGCCTTCGTCCTGGGCCAGCTCCTTCAGCACCGATTTGAGCCGCTCCTCGAACTCGCCGCGGTATTTCGCGCCGGCGAGCAGGGACGCCATGTCGAGCACGAGGACGCGCTTCCCCTTCAGCGATTCGGGCACCTCGCCGTTGACGATGCGCTGCGCAAGGCCCTCGGCGATGGCGGTCTTGCCGACGCCGGGCTCGCCGATCAGCACCGGGTTGTTCTTGGTACGGCGCTGCAGGATCTGGATGCAACGCCGGATTTCGTCGTCGCGGCCTATGACCGGGTCGAGCTTGCCCTGGCGGGCGCGCTCGGTCAGGTCGAGCGTGTACTTCGCCAGCGCCTGCCTTTGACTTTCATCCGTTGGTGAAGAAATTTTCTCTCCCCCCCGGACCTGCTCGACCGCCTTTTCAAGGGATGACTTCGCGAGCCCGGAAGACTTCAAAAGCCTGCCCGTTTCCCCCTTGTCGGCGGCACCAGCGAGCAGGAAGAGCTCGGAGGCGATGTACTGGTCGCCGCGCTTCTGCGCTTCCTTGTCCGCGACGTTGAGGAGGTTCGTAAGGTCGCGCGAGATGTGCACCTCTCCCGGCGTGCCTTGGACCCTGGGCAGGGATTTTATTGATTGCAGCAGATTTTGCTTGAGGGAATTGACATTTCCACCCGCCTTGCCGATGAGCCCTGCTACCCCCCCGTCATCCTGGTCAAGGAGCGCAAGCAGCAGGTGCTGGGGCTCGATCTGCTGGTGGTCGCGGCCGAGCGCGAGGCTCTGGGCCCCGGCCACCGCTTCCTGCAGCTTGGTAGTGAACTTGTCGTATCGCATCGCGCTGATCTCAATAGTCCTTTACCCGACCGAAGATGGGGGACGTTTGGCAGAAATCAAGCGATTACCGCCAACTCTCCGCCGCCTTGTCGTCCTCGGCCTTGGCCTCGACCCAGCGCGCACCCCCGGGCGTCTGCTCCTTCTTCCAGAACGGCGCCTGCGTTTTCAGGTAGTCCATGATGAACTCGCAGGCCGCAAACGCATCGCCACGATGCGCGCCCGCCACCGCCACCAGCACGATTTGGTCGTTCGGCCTGAGCGCGCCGTAGCGGTGGATCACGGTGCAGTCCATGACCTGCCAGCGGGTTCCCGCTTCATCGACGATCCTGCCGATCGCGCGCTCGGTCATGCCCGGATAGTGCTCGAGCGTCATGGCGACATCGCGCACCAGGCCGACGAAAACTGCAACCGCCCCGATCTTGCTGTTTTTTGAAATATTTTTTATTTCAACACCAACATCAAAATCGTCTGCTTGAACCGCGATCTTCATGTCATCCACCCGTCACTGGCGGGAAAAACGCGACCTCGTCGCCCGCCCCGATCGCAGCCGCCGGGGACACCATGTCCTGGTTGACGGCGGTGCGCAGCAGTTTCGTGTCTGCGAGCGCCTCCGCCCAGGCGCCGCCGCGCGAGCGCAGATGCGAACGCAGCCCGGCGATGGTCGCGACGCCCGCGGGAAGTTCCAGTTCCTCGGCTTGCCTGCCGACCTTTTCCCGCACGCTGGCGAAATAGAGAACCCTTACTTTCATTATCGGTACAGCTCCGAATAGGACAGGAAGCGGACGCTGTCGCCGCTGCGGATCGCCTGCTGCGCCGGGTTGTCCACCAGGCCATCTGCCCAGGCCGTCGAGGTCAGCACCGCCGAATCCTGAGTCGGGTAGAGATCGAGACCGCCCTGCGCGTTCCATTTTACGCGCAGGAACTCGCGCCGTGCGTCGGGCTCGGGCCAGTCGAAATCGGCGCGGGCGTCGATGGCGCGGGGTGCAACGTCGAATTGCCCCTGGGTTTTCAGCAGGAATGGCCGGACAAAGACGAGGAAGGTCACAAAGCTGGAAACAGGATTTCCCGGCAGGCCAATAAAAAATGAATTATTGATCTTTCCAAAAGCCAAAGGCCGTCCGGGTTTCATCGCGATCCGCCACATCAGCAGCGAACCCTCGGCCTCGACCGCCGGCCTGACATGGTCCTCATCGCCCACCGACACGCCGCCGGAGGTGACGATGATGTCGTTCTCTGCGGCCGCGCGCCGCAGCGCCTCGCGTGTCGCCTCGAGCCTGTCGGGCACGATGCCGTAGTCGCGCACCTCGCAGCCGAAGGCCCTGGCCAGGCCATTCAATGTAAAGCGGTTGGAGTTGTAAATGCGGCCCGGCGGCAGCGGGTCGCCGGGCATCACCAGCTCGTCGCCGGTGAAGAACAGGCCGAGGCGCACCTTGCGGTACACCGGCAGCATTTTGATGCCAACCGAGGCCGCGAGGCCGGTGTCCTGCGGCAGCAGGCGCTTGCCGGCGGCCAGTACTGCAGCGCCTTTGCGGATATCGCTGCCGATGCGGCGAATCCATTCACCGGGTTTGGGGATCTTTTTTATCGTTACAAATTCTTTATCTGCAACACAAAACTCTTGCATGACAATCGCATCGGCGTCCGCCGGAACTGGGGCTCCAGTGAATATCCGTGCTGCCGTGCCAGGTTCCAGCGGCTTGCCAACTGAACCGGCAGGGATGCGCTGCGCGACTTTTAGTTTTTTTTCAAAAGAATTCAAATCTGACAAGCGAACGGCATATCCGTCCATGGCACTGTTGTCCATCGGCGGCACGTCCATGGCCGAGACCTGCGCCTGCGCGAGCACGCGCCCCGCCGCGTCCATGGCCGACAGCTGCTCGATGCCGGCGACCGGCCTCGCCTCGGCGAGCAGCAGCGCGAGCGCCTCGTCCACCGAAAGCAGACCCTTGTTCACGAGAGTTTCTGGTGCTGGACGATGAAGGATGCGATCGTCGCGTGGTCGTTCAGGTCGAACAACGGTAAGCGAGTTTCAACTTTCGCATCGCTCGCGACGGCAACGATGTGCGGGTCGTTCGGGTGCAGCAACGCCTCCCCGGTTTCGGCGCGCCAGACTTCCAGCTTCGGAATCGGTGCGAACTTGAAGCCTTCGACGATCAGCAGGTCGCAGGGCGAGAGGTGCTTCACCTGGTCGTCGAACGAAGGCTCCTTGTCGCCGCGCAGTTCGTGCATCAGCACCCAGCGGCGGGACGACGTAACCAGGATCTCGCTGGCGCCCGCCTGGCGATGACGCCAGGAGTCCTTGCCCTCCTTGTCTACGTCGAATGTATGGTGGGCATGCTTGACGAGCGAGACGCGCAAGCCGCGCTTCACGAATAAGGGGATCAGCTTCTCGATCAACGTCGTCTTGCCGCTGCCCGACCAGCCTGCAAAACCAAAAGTCTTCACGCCGTCGCGCCACCGCAGGAGCTGCCCGCCCCGGCCGTGCAGCCGAGGCAATGATCATCGAAGCGGATGCGGCGCTTCAGGACCCGTGCGAAATCGAAATCGAAAATGCTGAGCGGTCTGCCGCCGGCATCCGCAGCGCGCAACTCCAGCATCTGGTTGAAATCGCAGTCGTAGATCCGGCCCTGGTGGTCGACGCTGATCAGGCTGCGGCACATCACGCCCTCGGTCGCCGACGGATTGAACGCCGCCAGCAGCTTTTCCATGTACGCCTCGTACTGCCCGGACTTGTCCAGGTGCAGCTTGAAGCGGTTGATCGGCATGTTGGTGATGGTGTACAGGTTGTTGAACACCAGGCCGAACCTGTCCTTCAGCTCGCGTTTGTAGGTGGCCTCCAGGCCCGCCTGTGCCGGGGGCAAGTAGGGACCGACCGGGTTGTAGACGAGGTCCAGCAGCAGGCCGCTGCCCTCGACTCCGTAGCCAAGCGCGTTCAGGCGCTTCATCGCTTCCATACTTTTCCTGAACACGCCCGCGCCGCGCTGCGCGTCGGTGAAATACTCCTGGTAGTACGGCAGCGAAGAAATCACCTCGACGCGGTTG
>Ga0247727_10016619_pt1 | contig 11848 bp, 10 predicted proteins | sample WisWelCaveWW1625_FD_202498 | JGI IMG/M metagenome (GOLD analysis project Ga0247727, IMG submission 202498) | Biofilm microbial communities from Wishing Well Cave, Virginia, United States - WW16-25 | ecosystem: Environmental > Aquatic > Deep subsurface > Groundwater > Cave microbial mat | place...
CCCACGCTCTCAGATACAGCCTTCGGGCGGCGACGGCCGGATTGTATCGGCGGGCGCGGCGGCCAGAGGTGTTGACCAGGATGTTGACCGTGTTTGACACGCCCCGGTTGAGAACGCCGTTGTAGTTGGTCCAGCCGTCGTTCAAGATCTCGGCGCCGCCCCGGGTGTCGGTCTCGCCATCAACCGACGGCAGCGGTTCGGCGGATTGGCCCAGCCATTCGCCGCAGATCACGCGGTGCCGAGGACCATTGACAGCCAGGGTTGATTGAAAAGGAGCGCTCCCAAAATCAGCCAGCACCGGAATCACTGCCGGGGCCGTGGAATTGAATCCCTTGTCGACCGCGGCTTCACACAGGGAATAATAGTTGGGGCTGCCGGTAGTGAGACTCCCCCCATAGCGGGCCACGTCGGTGACAAACGTCTGCAAGACCTGCGTCGGGATGTTGGCGGAATTGGCGCGCAAGGAGTTGAGAAGGAGGTCTTCCGCCACCCGGACATGGGCCCCCCGTGCCCGTATGTTCCGATGGGCGTCCCAGGTGAAGCCGCCGTAGACCTCTCCCACGCAGTGGACCTCGCCGCCGCACTCCGGAGCCGGCCACTGCCGGTTGTTTTCATTGATCCGCACGAAGGTGAACGGGCCCGTGAAACCCTCGAAGACCAGCGGCTGGTCCGCCCCAATCAGGTTGGTGCTGGCAAAGGAGGCCAGCATGTCGCCGATGCCCTCGCTCAACGCCCCGTTGGTGAGGCCGCCGATAGCGTCGTCCAGCAGGTGCCCCCACTCGTGATAGATGAACGTATCAAAGGCGCTGTTGACACACCCGCCGCCGGCGCGAAAAAAGTTGATGGTGAAGCCGGTGTAATAACCGTTGCAGAGATCATTAATATTCACATTCACGAGAGCCTGCATATCTGCCCTGGGCTCGCGCGGGATCAAGCGGGTCTGCACGTATCCATGCACGAAGTTGGTGTGAAAGTAGCCGTTGACCTGGGCGATATCGAACTCCGCGACTCCCACCGGGTTAATGGGGAGATTGATGGGGCCTGGCTGGGGCGCCGTCACCGCGGCCCCGATCTCCGCGCCGGCGATGTTGTCGACGCGAGCGAAGATCCCGCCGGCCCCCAGATTGGCGGACATGGTCGCGGGATTGGGGCCGACAAAAATGTTGTAGAATCCGCTGGGCGAGGCGAACCCGAAAACCCCCCCACTCCCAAAGACCGCCATGTTCCCCATCGGCAACGCCGCCACCGCCCCGGTCGGGTTGAACACGCGCCCGCGGCCAGTGACAGACCCAAAGACGTCGGCGTAGAGTACTCCGTCCCAGTAGTGGAGCACGTCGCCAGTTTGAGCGTCGATGTGAAACACCCAGTTCTTCAGCGGCTCGGCCGTGCTGGCCAGCACCTTCCAGGCCAGGCGCGGTTCGATCGCCTTGCCGGAGCACGGATAGATTTCCAGCTCGCCGCTGATCTGATCGACGTCGGGATTGAACTTGATCTGCTTCAAGACCAGCCCCTGGGCCTGCTCCGGCGTCAGGGCCGGCTTGACTCCGATGCCAATCTCCGGAAAGAGCCAATGGGAGCCGAAGACCATCAGGATTCCCGCATCGGTGATAGTCAAGTCGATGCGACTGTCAAAAACGGGTACTCCTTCATGCACCTGCCGCAGGGTCACATACCAGATTGCGTCGCCGGTCAAAGCGTCCGCGCGGTCCAGCCGCTCCACTATCAACTGCGCCGAGCCGAGCCGGAAAAGGCTGTAGTTGTCGTCGACGAACTGGAACGACAGTTCGATCACCTGCTCCGCCGTCAAGGGGCCGCTGGCGAGCCGCGCCCCCTCCCCGTGGGCCAGGTTGGGAGTGGAATTGTGTTCGTTCCACAGCACGGTCCAGTGCAGCCCGTTCTTGCCCCGGAAGGCCCGCCAGGGCCCGTCCTGGTTTAACAGCTCCTGGCGGTCGGTGTCGATTTCGAGCGGTGTGCAAGGCGGAGAAAGGGGATCCGCAGCCCAAATCGTTTGGACCTGACCCGGGGTGGAGTTCGCCATCAGTATCAGCAGGCAAACCGCGGTGAGTCGGATCGAGCGCTTTCGCGTCCGAGAACCGCATACCAAAGCCTTCAGTCGGCTCATATCCCGCGCGAGCGACCGGCCGACGCGCTTCATCACCTGGCGAATCGTCGAGAAGATCCTCTCCTCGACCTCCTCGTCATAGGGCCCCGGCTGGCCGTAGTAGATCATTTTTGGGCGGTCGGGTGCATGCCCTCGTTAGCCAGGCACGTTGAATCGCGCATCTTTGCTAGACGAATTCAGCCACGGGTATGTTGCGCCGCTTGGCAAGACTGCGGCGGTGAGCCTTGATACGGTCTATTTCGTGAAGGGTTTCAGTTGTGAGGTACGTCGCGTCGCAGTGAGGGCAGTTCACAACCGGGACGTTCTCCACAACCAACAGGCTAGAGCCCTTACCGTAGCTTCGGGTCAGATGTCGAATCTGGGCCCCCCCTCGACCGCAGTTCTCACAGCGGAGAGTCACCTCTCTCTTGCTAGTCCTCATAGACAGTCACCATATACAGGCTACCAAGCAGCCCGAGTTTTGCGACGACAAAGGCGCCACGCCCATCAAGCGTCTCGCCACGGACAACGTACTTCCACTCGTGAGTTTCACGATCCTTTTGTCGTTCGACGATCGCACCCGTAAGGATCACACTTTCGATGTCGAGAATGCTCAAGCCATCTTCGTCCGCTTCTTCATCGGCGTGCGTCGTCATGACGTATCGGCGCCTACGCACCAACTCCCGCATTCGCTTCAGGATGCGACCATGCACTCTGAACCCCTAGGTTACTGCACATTCCTGCAACAATCAAAAACGCCGGCGGTTCGCCCGCGCCGCCGATGGCTGGCTAACGATCTGGCGTTCACCGGCGCGCCGCCTTTTGGCGCGTCCGGTGCAACGCTTCGTTAGCCGGCCTTTCGACGGCGAGATTTCGACCAGTCCCTCGCGTCTTTCATGGCAGCCTCACCGGCGGCCCGGTAGAACGCGATGATCTCGGAAGTCGTCTTGCCCGCCAAGATCCGCGAGTGACGGTCGCGAATCCGCCGGACCATTTGGACTGCTTTAATCCTAGTCGCCTTCATACGTTGTTACCTCCCTGGGCGAGAGAATGCTCAGCGCATTGTGTCCCAACCCCGCGTTCACCGCATTGAATAGACGTATTTTCTCGAGTCGGACAATGTGCTTGAAGTTCCAACTGACCAGCGCATCAACCTCCGCCAGTGTGGCCAAGGCAATGTGGGTCATGTCTGCCCGAAGCTTGGCCGGCAGGATTCCCTGTTCCGTGTACGCGGCCACGAGCGCAACGACTTCCGCCGTCACGGGGAGCACTCTGCCGGCGAGTAGCAGCATCTCCTAATGCAGGTCCCGAACGGGTGCTGGTGCGTGCTGTACCTCCGCGGCTGTCACATCCGACAGCAGCGGAACCAACCGTCCCGCCCGAAAGTCCCGAACGAGCGCATTGGACCACACGCCGAACTCGGCGTCGAAGCACCCACCCAGCACCGACGTATCGATGTAAATCCGAAGTCGATCCACTTTGAACCTGAATGCTCACATAGTCCGCCGCGGCCACTTCCTGCGGCGATGCTCAGAGGGGGCGAGAAGCAGTCTGTTTCCCATGGCTCACCGCGCGCGCGACCGGCCGACGCGCTTCATCACCTGGCGGATCGTCGAGAAGATCCTCTCCTCGACCTCCTCGTCGTAGGGCCCCGGCTGGCCGTAGTAGATCATGCTGCCGTCGGCTTCGTAGCCGCCTTCCTTGAGCACGCGCAAGGAGGGAATGTAGGACATGACGTCATTGGAGTAGCCGGCCACCAGGATCCGCGAGGCGCCGTACTCGCGCTTGATCCGCAGGGCGTAGTCGACCACCACTTCCCCGCCCAGCGCCACCAGGGCCAGATCGCGGCCGAAGTGGACGCCCTGCACCGGGTACAGGTAGCGCCGAATCGGACGGCCTTCGTCGTAGGTTTTCAGCATGGCCCGGGCGTGGCGCAGGCGCGCCGCGTTCGTCTCGGAGAGCCGGGACTGGAAAGTTTCCCGCCTGTGGAGAGCGAAGCCGAGATCGACGGTCTGATAGGCGGCGCGAATGGGACCGCGCACCCTCTCCAGCCGGCCATCGAGCGCGCGATTCACTTCCGCGGCCAGTCGAGCCCCGTGCCGCTCGGCCAGCTCGAGGGTGCTGCGCGGGTTCGGATTCTGATCGGCGCCACAGAGCATGACGAACAGGGCGGATGCCCCGGGGTGCGCCCGCTCGATCCCGATCTGGGCGAAGCCGGCGTAATCGCCGCTGATCTGGTAGAACTCGCCGGTCAGGGTCGTGTTGTGGCAAGCGTAGCCGAAGATGACCGCGCGCAGCTTGCCGTCCGGTCCGCTCACCTTCAGGACCGGCACGTCGTGATCGGTGGGGCCGGGCGGATGGAGGCCGATGCGGACGCCCTGCGGGGTGGGCTGGCGTCGATTGATCGCGAAGCTCGCCCGAGTGTTGCCGAACGCCAGGTTGGCCGGCGCCAGGTCCCGCAGCGCCGCTCCCACCACCTGGACAATGCCGTCGGCAAGCTGAGAGGCATATTCATCCACCGCCCGCTGCTCCTCGCTCTTCAGCTCGAACATGGTATTGAGGTTACGCGCGATCAGGGGACCCGTGTGGGTGTGGGAGGAGTTCAGGACCAGACGGGCGCGGTCCAGGCCGTGCTCTTTCTGAATGCGCGCCGCGATCAGCTCGGAAAGCCAGCGCGGAAGCCCGATGATGTCGGTGGCCACCAGGACCACCCGTCCGCCCTTGGAATCTTCGACCGCCAGGGCCTTGGCCCACAGATCATGGACCACGCCTTCCGACGGGCGGTTGCGGTTGCCGTAGCCGGAAAGATAGATGGGCCCTGGGGGAGTGATTACCGCGCGTCCCACCCCGGCCTTGTAATCGGCCGCCAGGGCCGCGGAGGTCAGTAGAAGCGACAGGAGCAGGATTGGCATAACCTGAGTATTAGAGTGACCTTATTCGGCGATCGCCGCCGCCGCCATCGACTGAAACGCAGCCTTCTCCTCATTAGCCCCCGGCCGCTGGACCAGGAAGACCCCCACCAGCTCCCGTTTGGGGTCCACCCAGCCGTGGGTTCCGAAGGCCCCGCCGTGACCGTAACTGCCGATCGACATCATCCGCAGCATCCCCAGCGGCTGGCGGACCACCTCCCAGGCCAGCCCGAAGCCCATGCCCGGCGAGTGTCCGGCCGTCAGCTCGCCCGTATGCAGGGCTGTCATCGTCTCGACCGAGGCGCGCGACAGGATCCGCTTGCCCTGGTACGCTCCGCCGTTCAGCATCATTTGATAGAACGCCGCCAGGTCGGAAGCGGTCGAATACATCCCGCCCTCCGGCATCGAATACCGCGCGCCCTTCCGGTAGATGTCCGCGGGCGACTTCTTCAGCTTGCCCTCCTCGAGGCGGTAGAGGGAGGCGATGCGGTCATGCTTGTCCGGCGGCGGGAACAGGAAGCTGTCCTTCATGCCCAGGGGCCGGAAGATCCGTTCTTCGAGGAACCGCTCGTAGGGCTGGTCGGCAATCACCTCAATGATGCGGCCCAGGGTGGCGATGCCCGGGTTGCTATAGAGCCACTTGGTTCCGGGCTCGAACTCCAGCGGCTGCTGGGAGTAAATCGCGACCGCCTCGGCCAAGGTCTTGTGGAACGTGGTGAAAAGATCCCGGATCCCCTCCGGCGGACCGCCGGCCATCCCCGAAGTGTGGGTCATCAGGTCCCGGACCGTGATGGGGCGCGGCGGGCGTTTCAGGTTTCGCGCTTTGTCCCCCTCGCGGCTCTCGATCACCCACAGGCCGCGGAATTCCGGCAGGTGCTTCTCGACCGGATCGCCGAGCCCGAGCCGGCCCTCCTCCATCAGGATCATGATGCCCACCGCGGTCACCGGCTTGGTCATAGACATGATCTGGAAGATGCTGTCGGCGCGCATCGGCCTCTTGGTTTCCAGGTCCTGGTAGCCAACAGCGTCGAGCGCCGCCACCGCCCCCCGGCGCGTCACCAGGGTGACGGATCCGGCGATGGTCCCCTTGTCGACAAACGCTTTCATTCGCGCCGGGATGCGCGCCAGCCGTTCCGCGTCCATCCCGGCGCGCCCGGGGTCGATGGAAGCCGGCGCCGCAACCAGGAGTTGAAAGGCCAGCGGAAGAAGCAGGAGGCAATTGACGATCGTGTGAGTCATGGGCTTGGTCCTCGTCTAGGATTCTACAGTAACCGCGCCGCTACCGGCCCTGGAGACCGGACCGGCGCTTCATCTCGTCCGGCCAGTTCAGCACCACGTTCACCTGGGTCAGAAACGCCGCGTCCGGCTCGCTGCTCTTGAGCATCAGGAAGCGCTGGCCATCCGGGGAGACGTCGTACATGGGGGCGGGGCCGGCCACCGTGTCGTACGCGGCTTCAAAAAGCGCGCGCGGCGCGCCGGCGACAAAGGCAGGCCCGATGCGCGTCTCCACGACCATCATTCGGTTGCCGTGGCGATAGAAGAGCTCGCGGAAGCCGCGGGCCCAGAGCGGCTCGACGCCCCCGCCGGTGGAGACTTGGGTCTTTGGCCCGGGGCCGGGGAAGGCCTGAACGTAAACTTCGTAACGTCCCGATACGTTGGACCTATAGGCAATCCAGCGGCCGTCAGGGGAAACCGCGCCGTCTTGTTCATCGTACGGGGACTCCAACAAGGGGCGGGGCTTGCGGTCACCTTCCAAGGACAGCGTCCATAGATCCCCCTGCTCCCGTGGATCCATCTCCACGTAAGTCAGGGTCTTGCCGTCGGGTGAGACGGAGCCGGGATACAGCAAGTTCGTCGAGGCGGCGATCTGCTCCTCTGGCCCGCTGCCGTCGGCCGGCCGCCAGAACAGTCCCTGGGACGCCGGTCGCGCTGCGCCGTAGACAACCCGCTTGCCGTCCGGCGTCCATACCGCTCGAGTAGCGAAGCCAGCCTCGACGGTCAGGCGCGTGAGCGCGCCGCGGTCGAGTTCATATACCCAAACGTTGCGGTTGACTCCTTCCTGCAAGAGCAGCGCTAGCCGGCGGCCGTCCGGCGAGAGGCTGGGAAAGATGTAGGGGCGGATCTCCTGGCTCGCCGGGCGGGCGGCTCCCTTTCGGTCCACCCAGAGCAGGGTGCGACCGACCGCCCCGGGAATTCCGGTGACATAGGCGAGCAAACCCGAGCGGGACACGCTGTAGTGGACCAGGCCGGTTGTAACGTTCCGCAGCAGCCCCTGCAGAACCGAGACAGCCGGACCCTTGGTTGCCCGGGTGGGCGAATCGAAGGGCGCCGCCAGCAGCGTTCCGGCGCGAGAAAACAGGAGTTGGCCGGAGGCATAACTGGGGCTGTGACCGCCATCGATCAACGCGCGCCAGGCGCCGGACTCCAGATCCAGCACGCCCACGCGGGCCTCGTCGAACGAGGCGCCGGTCCAGATCGTGAACAGCACCGCCTTGCCGTCCGGCAGGAACTCCGGGTGCCGATGTCCGAGCTCGCCTTTCTTGAGGTCGGGCGTGGTCAGGGCGCGTGGGGCGCCCCCGGCGGCCGAGATGCGCCAGAGGCCGCCGATCCCCGGGTTGGCGCGCGGCGTGAAGACGATGGTATCGTCCGGTCCCCAGGTAGCGCCGCGAGGGCTTACGGCGTCGCACAGCGTGAACGGCGATCCGCCGGTCACCGGGACCTTCTTCATCTTTCCGTCGCCAAAGAACCCCACCCACTCCCCGTCGGGAGAAAAGAACGGGCCGGCGGCGCCTTGGGTGCCGGGAATCGGGGAGGCTTCCAACTGGTCCAGGCGCCGCAGGTAGAGCTGGGAGCTGCCGCCCTGGCCGCGGGTGGCGGCGTAGACCAGGCGCCTTCCGTCCTGGGAAATGACGACCGCAGTTGCTGGAGTCTGCTGGCCGATGTCCAGCCGGTCGGTCGGGGGAAGCGTCATCGCCAGGCGCGCAACAGCCGCCGGAGCCGCCGGCCGAAGCCACAAGCTCCATACGGCAACCCCGGCGGCGATGACGGCGACCGCGGCCGCCAGCGCAAGCGGCCAGCCGAAACGGCTGACGCCCGGTGGCGCGCCCGAAGCCGGCGCCTGTTCCCCCATCTCGGTCCATGCGTCGCCGATGTCCCGCAGGCGGCGCTTCGGATCCTTCTCCAGGCAGCGACGCAGCAGCCGCTGCGCGGCCGGCGGGGTGGCCGCCGGAAGAGCGCTCCAGTCCGGTTCCCGGCCCAGGACCGCCGACAGCGAGTCCGAAACCGACTCGCCGCCGAAGGCCTCCCGTCCGGCCAGCATCTCGTAGAACACGCAGCCAAACGACCAGATGTCGGTTCGCCGGTCAAGCGGCTTGCCGCGAGCCTGCTCAGGGCTCATGTAGGCGGGCGTCCCCAGGATAGCCCCGGCCCGCGTCGGCGCCGCGCTCAAGGTGGGGGAAGCAGACGGGTCGCCCTCGGGTTGTGGATCGCCGAAGGCCTTGGCCAGTCCGAAGTCGAGCACCTTGACCTGGCCTTGGGGAGCGATCTTGATGTTGGCGGGCTTGAGGTCGCGGTGAATGAACCCCTTCTCGTGCGCGGCGTCGAGGGCCTCGGCGATCTGGCCGGCCACGCGCAGCGCCTCGGGAACTTCCAGACGCCCGGCCGCCGCCAGGGTGGGCCCGGGCACGTACTCCAGCACCAGAAACGAGACGCCGTCGGCCTGCTCGAAGCCGTGGATGGCCGCGATGTTGGGATGGTTCAGCGCGGCCAGCACCCGCGCCTCGCGCTCGAAGCGGGCCAGCCACTCGGGGTCCCGGGCAAAAGCGGCCGGCAAAACCTTCAGCGCCACGTCGCGCCTCAGACGCGTGTCCGCGGCCCGGTAGACCTCGCCCATTCCGCCGGCGCCCAGCTTTTCCGTGATCCGGTAGTGGAGCAGCGTCCGGCCGATCATCAGCGGCCAAGGTAACCCGCCGGGCCTGGCAAAGTCAATCGGTCGCCGATCGCGGTGCGCGTCCGCCATCCGCCCAGGCCGGCCAGTAATTGATCCCGCAGGGAGGGCAGCGGGAGCACAATCGTTTTCTCGTTCAAGGCGTAAGTCTCGGGGATCGTCAAGCCGAAACCGTTGCTGGCGATCGGACGAGTGCACGCGTCCCAACACTCGACTCGGTTCTGCGATGTAAAACCTAAATTATGCACAGCTTCGGTTCGGGAGCGCGACCGGTCCGTGCTGTTGAGGTCCTCGGTCTGTCTTCGAATCTGATCCGCGGCTTGTTTCCTGCTGTCTGATCCTCCTCCGATTTTCCCTCCGACTCTAACTGGTTGATGCGCTTGACTCAGTTGTGCATTCGCTTTTCAGCGATCGATGCCGCCGCTCCAACTTGCCGTTGGACTGCGGATAGTACGGCGACCGTGCGCACGTGCGTCATACCCGAGAGGCGAATGAACTCCTTGAAGTCCCAGGCGATGAACTGCGGCCCGTTGTCGGAGATGATCCGCGGCTTGGCCGACGGGTATTTCTCTTTGGCCCGCTCCAGGATGATCTCGATGTCGGCTTCCGTCATGGACTCGCGCACCTCCCAGCACGGCATCGAACCGGCGCGTTCGGGCATCCCGGATCAGGCGGTCGAATTCCGGCCGGCTGGCCTTGGCCCCGCTCCAGCCGGTGTCGACGTACTCACCGGCGATCTCCCAACCGCGCCGCGAGGCGTAATCGCGCAACTCCCGCAACTGCATTTCGCAGCTCTGGTCCGTCGTGCTGACCCGAGCGTAAGGCCCCAGGAGGGCCCGCTTGCCAAAGGAGAACAGAAGCGATGAATCACTTTGCAATCGACGCGGACAACAACGTGCGCGCCGTGGATTCCGGCGGGGCAAGCCCTGAGGAGGCCGCCTTTCAAAGCGAAGCGGAGCTGCGCCAGATCACGGCCGAGTGGCCGGTCTCGCGCCTGGTGGAGGTGTGGAGCAAGCTGCCGGGCGTAAAGCCGGTCCAGAAGTTCACGGACCGCAAGACGGCCTGCGCCCGGATCTGGAAGGCCCTTACGCCGCAGGAGGCCACCGTTGGCGTACCGGGCGCCAACGTGGCGCCAGAGGCCGCCAGGAAGGGTAAGAAGGCGGGGAAAAGCTCGTAAGCCGGCCACAGCGGAGTCTGATCCTCATCGCGCCAGTGTAGCCGAGGCCGGCCCCTCCCGGCGCGGCGCCCGCGCCACCGCGCGCCCTGCCGGGTCTCCGCTCGCTTCACGGCCGGCCCCGCGTTACTTGTCCTCGACGCTCAGGTATCGCTCCATCACACCCGCTAAGCCCTCGGTGACGCGAAGCTTCCAATAGGGTTCCATGATGAGCCGCATGTCCAGGGACGATGTTATATGCCCGAGGCCGATGTGAACTGCAAGGCCACCGCCGCTCCGCGGCAGCGAGCCGGCCGGGGTGTCCACCCACGGTTCGGACTGACACGGCAGGTATCGGCAAAGCTCACTCCACAGCCCCCAAGCGAAGGGCAGGGCCCGATCCCCTCCGGCCGTGACGGCAAACCCACGATCCCTGCGATGGAACGACGAGAGGAAATGGAGCGAGATGCTTACCTCCGCTTCGGCCGCGTCGAGGCGGTAAACCCGGCCTGTCACGGACCCCAACCGTTGACCGCAGGCGGTCAACACCCCGCGGATCCCTTGATCGCGGAGCGCCTCCTCCAGGGCAACGGCGTACTCCAGTGCAAGTCCTTGTTGGGTACGCAGCTTTCCCTGCCACCAAACCAGCGGGCCGGAAGCCAGCGCCCCAGGCACTACCGCCAGCTCTCCGGAACCCGGGTCCACGACCGCCACCAGGTGCTCGGAATGCTGCAACCAAACTCGGTGCGCCGACTCCAGAGACTCCCGGCAGCGCCCCGTGGTACAGTGCATATGCGACCTCCCTACGCGCTACGCTTACGCTTACGCATACGCGTAGTAGATCGGCGGTTTCCCTGGGAAAATGGAGAGTCCTGTAAAAAAATTGCGCCTGGCTCTTGGCTGGTCCCAGGTCCAATTCGCCCAGGCCATCGGGCGCTCCTACGCGTCGGTTCAGGCATATGAGGCGGGAAAGCGTGTTCCCCCGGAAGTTGTCGAAAAGATGAAGTCGATCGCGGCCGCGAACCACTTCGCCGACCTCGCGTTAGAGCTTTCCAGCGACGAGTGGCAGGTGCGCCGTGTCTTCTACCCTGGTGAAATCCTCATTACACAATCCCGGCAGCGGCGGGCGGACCTTCCACCGGGTCAGCCGGCGCCGGCCGGGAACCTGGGGAAAGATGTGGGGCATCCGCGCGCCGACCCGCGCGCTCGACTGCACCGCGTGCTGGAGGAAATCCTCGACAGCGGTGATCCTGAACTGGTCTCCGCTACCGAACAGGCCCTGGAGGTGTTCGCCCGATCGGCGCGGGTGAATGCGGCGCCGGCCGCTGCTGGAAAGAAGCGCCGATAAAAGGGTCTGCGCGACCGGCGGCTGCCCCAATACGAAACTCCCATCAACGTCGTACCATGGGATACTGAGAGACGGGTATCGACGGCATCTGCCATGAACATCAAGCTGGAACTCAAGCAAGAGGGAAGCGAGCCTGGCTGCCCGGGCGCGGGCGAGAGGTGTCCCGCTCGATGCCTACCTCCAGACTGTGATCGAGCAAATCGCGGAGGACGAGGGCACTCCCAGGGCAAGTCTTGAAGAGTTCAACGCGACGCTCGACGCCCTGGCAGCAGGAGCCGAAGACCTTCCTGCGCTGCCGTCGGCGGCGTTTAACCGTGAGAGCATCTACCGAGATCACGACTGAGGCGCCGGGTGCCCTTCTTGGTGGACACCAACGTGCTGCTTCGTCTCA